>ERZ1643247.1106-NODE-1106-length-27012-cov-28.124049_pt1 | contig 27012 bp, 27 predicted proteins | sample MGYA00579264_ERZ1643247 | MGnify/ENA primary metagenome ERZ1643247 (study PRJEB29033, sample SAMEA4952262) | chicken gut metagenome | biome: Broiler Chicken; feature: Gastrointestinal Tract; material: Caecum | place: Ireland | collected 2018 | study: Broiler... | reverse complement strand
CTTCTTTCATATGATTCAAATAAAGCCATTTATATATCCTCCTGATTTATTTACCATTGTTGAGATTTTCACTGCAAGATCTGCGATTACTCTTTACGCGGATCGATGATCTTCACTGCATCGTCAACACGGCCGTACTGTCCTTTTGCTTTCTCCCAAGCATCGTTCGGTGTATCGCCGTTCTTAACGAAATCTGTGAATTTTCCAAGGTTTACGAACTGATATCCGATGATCTCGTTGTTGTCATCAAGAGCGATACCTGTTACATAACCCTCTGCCATCTCAAGGTAACGAGGACCTTTTGCAAGTGTTCCGTACATTGTACCAACCTGAGAACGAAGTCCTTTTCCAAGGTCTTCCAGTCCTGCACCGATTGCAAGTCCGTCTTCGGAGAATGCACTCTGTGTTCTTCCGTATACGATCTGAAGGAACAGTTCTCTCATTGCTGTATTAATTGCATCACAGACAAGGTCTGTGTTCAGTGCCTCTAAGATTGTTTTGCCTGGAAGAATCTCAGATGCCATAGCAGCGGAATGTGTCATTCCTGAACATCCAAGTGTCTCTACCAGCGCTTCCTGAATGACGCCCTCTTTTACATTCAGTGTCAGTTTACATGCTCCCTGCTGAGGTGCACACCAGCCTACGCCGTGTGTAAAACCGGAGATATCTTTGATCTCTTTTGCTTTTACCCATTTCGCCTCTTCCGGGATCGGAGCTGGTCCGTGATTCGCGCCCTGAGCCACCGGACACATCATTTCTACTTCATGTGAATAAATCATGTTAAAACTCCTTTCAATATGTATGATTTTCTTCGCATATGACGCGAGACTTTCCGCTGCCTGATGCGGTATTTTTCGTCTGCCCCATATATGGTTTATTTTCTCATAATTTCAATCATTCGTCAATCTCAGGCTGACAAGTTTTTCACAAAACATCGACAAATTATGAATCCTGTTCCAAAGCCTCGATGAGCATGGAAAGCGCCGTCTCCACCGTATGCAGCCTGTTTTCCATTCGGTTTCCCTCAAAACGGCATTCTTTTACGGTTGTCTTTCCTTTCAGATAACATCCTATATATACGAGTCCCACCGGTTTCTCTTTCGTACCGCCGCCCGGACCTGCGATTCCGGTAGCGCTTAAGGCTGCATCCGCGTCCGCCGCTGTTGCCGCTCCCTCTGCCATCTCCCGTGCTGTCTGTTCACTGACAGCGCCGTATTTTTCCAGAGTTTCATGCCTTACATTGACCAGGCGCTCTTTTGCCTCGTTGGAATATGTTACGTACCCTTCGTTCAATACATCTGAAGCGCCGGCCACGTTCACCAGAGTCCCGGCAATCAGGCCGCCCGTACATGATTCCGCTGTTGTGACTGTGAGTTTTTTTGCAGCCAGAAGTCCTACTGCCTTCTCTTCAAGTCCCTTTCCTGCAAAGTCAATATTTTCATTGTATTCCATCTGATACTTTTTCCCTCCTGTTTCCAATGCGTACCGGCTGTACATTATCTACATCCCGCCGTGGGTAAGCACCTGACGGTTCTTCCAAATATAGTCAATCAGAGAAACAATCGTAAGCGCAAGAGCGATCCAGATCAGAATCTCGCCGATCAGATCGAATACGCCGCCGAAATCAGCAATCAGCACGATAATCATTGCCATCTGGAATACGGTCTTAAACTTTCCCCAGTAGCTGGCCGCGATCACTATCCCGCTGTCAGACGCCACAAGTCTGAAACCGCTGATAATGAACTCCCTTGCAATAATTACGATTACAATCGCGGTATTCAGCTTTCCGGAGGGGATCAGACAGATCATGGCCGAGCAGACAAGCAGCTTGTCCGCCAGCGGATCCATAAACTTTCCGAAATTTGTCACAAGATTATATTTACGGGCAATCTTTCCATCCAGCATATCCGTCAGACTGGCAACAACAAACAACGCAAGAGCAATCCATTTATTTGCGGCTCCGCCCACATCTGTCAGCATAAAGAAAACAAAAAAAGGCACCATGATAACTCTAAGAACAGTCAGTTTATTTGGCAAATTCATAATAATTCTCCTATCAGATCATAATCTACGGCTCCGGTCACTTTTACTCTTGCAAAATCACCGGACAACAGCTCCTCATCTGTGTTGATAAAAATTAACCCGTCCACATTGGGGGCGTCCCTGTAGGTGCGTCCTACATACGCGTTCTCATCCGCCACTTTTCCCTCGATCATCACAAGGACTTCGCGTCCCACCATATCCTGAGCGTTGTCAAATGCTATTTCCTGCTGCAGCTCCATCAGGTCAGCCTGCCGGTCAAGTTTTACTTCCTCGTCAATCTGATCCGGCATCTCTGCCGCCGGCGTATCCTCCTCCGGAGAATAAGTAAATACGCCCAGACGGTCAAATTCCATCTCATCCACAAATTCCAGCAGTTCCTCATGCTGTTCTTTCGTCTCTCCCGGGAATCCTGTAATCAGTGTTGTTCTAAGACATATGTCCGGGATCTCTCTTCTTAACTTTCCTATGATATCCACAAGCTCCTGTTTCGACGTCCTGCGGCCCATCCTGCCAAGTATCGTATCATTGGCATGCTGGATCGGCAGATCAAGATAATGACAGATTTTCGGTTCCTCTTTCATAACCTGGATCAGCTCGTCTGTGATTTCTTCCGGATAACAGTAAAGGATACGGATCCAGCGGATTCCGGGTGTCTTACAGAGATTTCTCAGCAATACATGGAGAGACTTTTCGCCATAGAGGTCTTTCCCGTACAGCGTCGTCTCCTGAGCCACAAGGATCAGCTCTTTGACTCCCTGATCTGCAAGCTCCTGCGCTTCTTTAAGAAGGCGCTCCATGGGAACGCTGCGGAAATTTCCACGGATTTTCGGAATAATGCAGTAGGTACAGTGTTTATCGCATCCTTCCGCGATCTTCAGATACGCGAAATGCCCTCCTGTAGTTACAAGCCGTTTTGTATCCGGCAGCGGCAGAGCATCCAGATCCGAAAGAATCACTTCATGCTGTCCTTTCAGCGCTGCATCAACGGCGTCAAGTATTTTATCATATGCTGTTGTTCCCAGCACCTCATCTACTTCAGGAATCTCATCTATGATTTCCTTACGGTAACGCTGGGCAAGACATCCGGTCACGATAAGCGCCTTGATCTTTCCCTGTTTTTTATATTCTGCCATTTCCAGAATATTCTGGATACTCTCTTCTTTAGCGTCATGGATAAAACAGCACGTATTAATTACAATGACGTCGGCCTGATTCTCATCATCCGTCATTTCATACCCTCTCGATGCCAGAAGCCCCAGCATCACTTCCGTATCCACGAGATTCTTATCGCATCCGAGAGAGATAAACAATATTTTCATATCTTAACCTCCGGTCTTGTTTATCGCAATTACCGGAATTGCCGAAAGGCACATTCCGGAATTGTAAGCGGTCGCCATCACAAAAAAGGCAGATACCACATGTGCATCTGCCCTGTCTGAACCTATTCCTCTTCTTGTTTATTCTCGGCCAGGATCTTCAGTTTTCCCTGATTGAGTTCATCAATAGCAATGGAAAGTGGTTTTTCTCCTTCTTTCGCATCTACCAGAGGAAGATCCCCTGCGATGAGCTGTCTCGCTCTTTTTGATGTCGCCATGACGATGGAATAACGGCTGTTGACAACCTTTGTTTCGCCCTCCTCGACATCTTTGTTCACTACTTTCATCAAATCTGTGTAAGACGGGTGCAGCATAACCTAATCTTCTCCTTTCCTAATAGCCGCCGTAATTTCTGCAGCATATGATTTACCTTTACGGCATTCTCTTCAATGTTTGAGTCTCTCAAGATCTTCTTTTATTTCTCTCATAAATTCACGGTTGCGTGAACTTCTGCGGTGTTCTCCCCTGATGATATCATGCATCTCCTCAACACATTTATCCAGGCTGTCATTGATGATCAGATAATCATAATTTTCCATGCCTTCCGCCTCTTCGCAGGCGCGGTTCATGCGGGATTCGATTACATCCATCGTTTCAGTCCCTCTTCCGACAAGCCGTCTTTTTAACTCTTCAGCGCTCGGCGGAGTAACGAACAGAAGCAGCGTATCCGGGAACATCTTCTTTACGTTGAGCGCTCCCTGAATCTCAATCTCAAGGATAACGTCTCTGCCTTCCTCCAGCTTTTTCTCTACATAATCGCGCGGAGTGCCGTAGTAGTTTTCCACGTATCTAGCATACTCTATCAGTTCGCCTTTGGCAATCATTTTTTCAAATTCATCTTTCGACACAAAAAAATACTCTCTGCCGTCCACTTCACCCTCTCTCGGCGACCGGGTAGTTGCCGAAATTGAAAGCGCGTATGTATCCGGATAGCGGGTCAGGAGCTCTTTCATGAGCGTTCCTTTGCCCGAACCTGAAAATCCGGATACAACGATCAATATTCCTTTTTCCTTCATGCCCATCCCTCTTACTCAATATTCTGAATCTGTTCCCTGATCTTCTCGATCTCTGTCTTCAGGCTTATCGCGCAGTCAGACACCTCGATATCATTTGCCTTGGAGAGGATCGTGTTTGCCTCCCGGTTCATCTCCTGTGCGATAAAATCAAGCTTTCTTCCGATTTCGTCCTGCTCCTCCAGGGTACTGCGCATATGGCTGATATGGCTTTTAAGCCTTACAACTTCCTCATCCGTACAGATCTTATCAGCAAAGAGAATCACTTCCGCCGCAATGCGGCTCTCTTCTATCTGTGTATCTGACAACAGTTCCTTCATCTTCTCCTCGAGTTTTGCGCGATACTCGGCGACAATCTTCGGAGACCGCTCCTCGATAAATCCGATCTGCTCACTCAGGATGTCCAGCTTGGAGAGAATATCTTTTTTCAGGTTCTCTCCTTCCGTCTTCCTTGTCTCGACAAACTGTGCAAACGCCCCCTCCAGCGCTTCTTTCAGACCGTTCCACAGTTCTTCTTCATCTTCGCTCTGCTCCTCCATGGTAAACACTTCCGGATAGCGGGAAAGTGTTGAGACACGGACATCATTTTCCAGACCGAACTCCTCTTCCATCTGTTTTAAATATTTTATATATTCTGCTGCAAGTGCCGCATTATATTTCACTGACACCTGTGCCTGGGAGAGATCTTCATACGTGATGAAAATATCTACCTTTCCTCTGTTAGCATAGGACTTTAGAAGAGTCCGTATAGCAGTCTCGAAGAAATTCAGTTTCTTCGGCATCCGGATATTCACATCGAGATAACGATGATTCACGCTCTTTAGTTCCACTGTGAACTTTCTTGAATCTTTCTGTACCTCACATCTGCCGAAACCGGTCATGCTCTTTATCATGTCAAACCATCCTCTGTTACAATTATTGTCTAATCCCCGCAGCGCGGAGTAAATCTATATTATTATACCTTCTTGTATACGAATGGTCAACAGTTAATACTGACATCCGGCAGCGGAACTGCTGCTTAATACCAGCGCACCATCGGCAGATCATTATTAATGCCTTTTGTCATCAGAATCTGGTGGAGATCAATGATACCGTTGTGGAACGTCGCCGCACATGCCGCCAGATACAGATCCCACATACGGATAAACTTGTCATCGAACATCTTCTTCACCTCGTCGAGATGCTCCAGATAGTTCTTCCTCCAGCAGCGCAGTGTTCTGTTATAATGGAGCCTCAGATTCTCAATATCCATTGTGTGGAAATCATGCTCTGCCATGGCGTTTACCATCTCACGCAGGCTCGGAACAGTTCCGCCCGGGAAGATATATTTCTTGATCCATGCATCACCCGGATGCTCTTTCAGAGCACTGATGAAATGCAGCAGGAAAAGCCCGCCTTTCTTCATCACCTGATCAGCACATTTAAGGAAGAGATCGTAGTTATCCCTGCCCACATGCTCTACCATACCCTACGCTGACCACGCGGTCAAACTGTCTGCCCAGCTTCGGAAGGTCGCGGTAATCCATCAGCTCAACATCAACATAATCCTCAAGCCCCTCTGCCTTGATCCGGTTCTGGCACTCTTTGTACTGCTCTTCGCTCAGTGTAATTCCGGTGCCGTGCACTTTATATTTCTTTGCCGCCTCGATGAGAAGGAACCCCCATCCGCATCCGATATCGAGAAGTGACATTCCTTCCTTGAGATAAAGTTTCTTCAGAATATAGTCTACTTTATTGACCTGCGCCTGATACAGTGTGTCATCCTCGTGGGCAAAGTACCCGCACGAATAGCTCATTGTCTCGTCCAGCCACAGTTTATAAAAATCATTTCCTATATCATAGTGGCTGCGTACTTCCTTTTCCTGATTCTTTTTGCCTGATGAAGTAAAGATCAGTTTCTTCAGGGCTTTCTGATCCGTAGAAAACTTGCCCATCTGCCCCAGGAAATGATCCAGCGCCTCGTAGAGATCTCCTTCGATCTCAAGATCCCCGTTCATATAAGCCTCACCGAGAGCGATGGATGTACTGGTAAGAAGATCGCTTACCGGAATTGATTTATTAAACTTTACGGTAAACGTCGGCTCTCCCTCTCCGACCTTGTATTCTTTTCCGCCCAGTTTTACGAGAAACGGCTGCTCGTCAAATTTCTGTAAAAAAAAATCAAACCATGTTCTACTATCATTTTTCATCCTTCCTTTCATATCGAGTCTACATAGTTTTTCATGATCTGTTTCATACTTTTTCATATTGATTTCCACCCAGAAAACAATTATATTCCTTTTTTTTGAAAAAAGTCAATTCTGTTGAAATACTTTCTCGTTCTGCTCAATTGTGATATACTCTCTCATAGTGCCGGTTCCGGCAGATTTCTTAACAGTAATTATTATTTATATATAGAAAGGAAACACAATCATGGCTTTTGACGGAATCGTCGTGGCAGACCTTGTCCACGAATTCAGAAAAGAACTGATAAACGGGCGGATCTCAAAGATCATTCAGCCGGAAAACGATGAACTGCTGCTCACGGTCAAAGCGTCCGACGGACAGAAGAGACTGCTCATCAGCGCGGACGCTTCTCTTCCGCTTATTTATCTGACAGATACAAATAAAAATGCCCCCATGACCGCGCCAAACTTCTGTATGCTCTTAAGAAAGCATATCGGAGGCGGGCGGATCGTGGATATCCGGCAGCCGAAACTCGAGCGCATCATCCATTTTACGATCGAGCATTTAGACGAGATGGGCGATCTTTGCCGGAAGGAACTGATCGTAGAGATCATGGGAAAGCACAGCAACATTATCTTCTGTACACAGGACGGAAAGATCATCGACAGTATCAAGCACGTCTCCGCACAGATGAGCTCCGTGCGGGAAGTTCTGCCCGGCCGGGAATATTTTATTCCCGATACCATGCACAAGGCCGACCCTCTCACCGTAGATACAGAAACTTTCAAAGATCTGCTGAAAGCAAAACCCGTGCCTGTCTCCAAGGCAGTCTACACAAGCTTTACCGGAATCAGTCCGGTCACGGCAGAGGAAATCTGCTTCCTCGCAGGTCTGGATTCATCTATTCCTGCAAAGGAGTATTCGGATGATATCCTGCTTCACCTGTACACACAGTTTACAATCTATCTTTCTGCTGTAAAAGAAGAACGGTTCTCACCTGCCATCTACTACGACGGCAGAGAGCCTAAAGAATTTTCCGCGCTGCCTCTTACTCACTTTGCGAAGTACGAACGTAAAGAATATTCGTCCATGTCCGAGGTACTGCGCACTTACTACTCCACCCGCAGCCGGCTCACACGCATCCGCCAGAAATCAGCGGATCTGCGCCACATCGTTCAGACCGCCCTTGAAAGGAACCGGAAGAAATACGATCTTCAGATCCGTCAGTTAAAAGATACGGAAAACCGGGAAAAATATAAGGTATACGGTGAACTGATCAACACCTACGGATATAATGTAGAAGAAGGAGCGAAAAAACTGGAGGCGCTGAACTACTATACGAACGAAATGATCTCCATCCCGCTTGATCCGACACAAACGCCGCAGGAGAACGCGCAGCGGTATTTCGCAAAGTACAACAAGCAGAAACGGACTTTTGAGGCACTCTCCGAACTCAGCCGGGAAACAAAGGATGACATCACTTATCTGGAATCCATACAGACAGCCCTGGATATTGCCCTCACAGAAGACGATCTTGCAGGGATACGAGAGGAACTTATAAGTACAGGATATATCAGGCGAAGATTTACAAAGAAAAAGGTAAAGATCAAAAACACGCCTCTCCACTATATCTCAAGCGACGGATACCATATGTATGTGGGAAAAAATAATCTTCAGAATGACGAGCTGACCTTTAATTTTGCCTCCGGAAATGACTGGTGGTTCCACGCCAAACAGGCGCCCGGCTCTCATGTAATCGTAAAAACAAACGGCGACGAGCTGCCGGATACAACCTTTGAAGAGGCAGGACGGCTTGCCGCATACTACTCCAGCATGAGAGGAAGCGATAAAGTCGAGATCGACTATGTAGAGAAAAAACACGTCAAGAAACCAAAGGGAGCAAAACCGGGATTTGTTGTATACTACACAAACTACTCACTGGTGATCGACAGCGACATCAGTAAAATACGGGAAGCGGCCGACTGAGGCTGCTTCCCGTATTTTTATATTCGCCGCGTGTTTCCGTTTTAACGCGCAGATGTATTTTAGTCTGTCTATAGCAGGATTACTCCTGCCCCATCAGATAATCCACAAACTGCTGTGCCGTCCTGCCCGACAGTCCGCCGTGGGAGAGTTCCCATTTATTTGCCTCGAGCAGCAGCTGTTCCTCCGGCATGTCAATGCCTCCGCGCTGTGCCAGCGTGCGGACGATTTCCTGGAATTCTTTCTTGTTCGGAGAGCCGAAATATATCGTTACGCCGAAACGCGCCACAAGGGATAATTTCTCCTGCACGGTGTCATTTGTGTGCAGTTCCTCATCGCGGTCCGCCTTATCCTTAAATGTCTCACGGATCAGATGTCTGCGGTTCGAGGTTGCATAGATCAGCACGTTATCCGGCTTTCTTTCAAGTCCGCCCTCGATCACTGCTTTCAGATATTTATACTCGATCTCAAATTCTTCAAAAGAGAGATCGTCCATATAAATAATAAATTTATAATTGCGGTTTTTCACCTGGGCGATCACATCATTTAAATCTTTAAACTGATGTTTGTACACTTCGATCATACGCAGCCCCTGATCATAATACTGGTTCAGGATTGCCTTGATGGAAGAGGACTTCCCGGTTCCCGCATCACCGAAAAGCAGACAGTTGTTTGCCCTGCGTCCCTTTACAAAGGCCTCGGTGTTGTCGATCAGTTTCTTCTTTGCAATCTCATATCCCACCAGATCATCCAGACGGACATGGGCAATGTTTGTGATCGGCACGATCTCCATGTCGCCCCCTTCCGGATGTTCAATGCGGAACGCCTTGTGGAGTCCCAGCTTTCCTACTCCGAATTCTTTATAAAACTGGGTCATCTTCTGTTTGAAATCTTCCACATCCGCAGCCTCTCCGAGCGCTTTTGCCAGAGTGCATATTCTGTCTCTCACCCTGCGGTTGAAAATCTTTCCCGTTCTGCTTCCGTTCTTATAATCCATGAGTACCTGAATGCACCCTGCCCCGAGATCCTGTTCAAGTCCGCTGAAATCATAATCAAACAGTTCCTTGAAAATGCTGAAATCATGGAGGGCTATTTCATTGATACTGCCCTCGATCTCCCCGACAATCTCACAGGAAGTGCTGTAGGCGTTCTCATCATTTACAAGAAGAAACGTCAGGTAAGTATGCCAGAGATTCCCCTCGAATCCATGGCTCACCGAAAGTTCCAGAAGTGCATTGACACATTCAAAAAGAAGACTTCTCAGATCTTCTGTATTATAGTATTCACTGCCGTGATTTCCCATAAGGAATGTCATATCCTGTAAAATATCACCGTAGTCCATATTTTTATAAAGCATCAGTTCGTTTGTACGCATTTTTTCCTCCTGTATGTAGTCTCTAATAATTTCCGAGAATCCTGAGATTCTGAGATTCTTCCCTCAGTCCTCTGACTGCATTTTTCACCGCCGGATCTTCCAGATTCCCCTCAAAATCTACGAAGAAACAATACTCCCACGGTCTTCCCTTGATGGGACGGGATTCTATTTTTGTCATGTTCAGATCGTTATAGATAAAATGAGACAGTATGCCGTAAAGCGATCCGCTCTGATGCGGCAGTTCAAACCGGATGCTGATCTTGGACGCATCCTTTAAAAATACCTTCTGATTTGTCACAACAATAAAGCGGGTGGAATTATCCGCATCGTCATTGATTTCATCCACAAGAACAGACAGTCCGTGCACCTGTGCCGCATAAGAACTGCACACTGCCGCCTGGGAAATATCATTTTCTTCGAGTACTTTTTTCGCGGCAATCGCTGTATTCACCACACTGATCTTCTGCCAGTCGGCATGATCGTCCAGAAAACGGCTTGTCTGCATCAGTGCCTCGGTTTTAGAATAAACTTTTTTTATATCACTAAGCTTTGTTCCCGGAAGCCCCGCAAGAGTATGGACGACGGGAAGTATCGTCTCTGCCACGATATAGTTTTCAAATTCGTCAAGCAGATCGTACATTTCGATCACAGGACCGGCGGTGGAATTTTCAATCGGGAGCACCGCATAGTCCGCCGCTCCTTCTTCTATCGACTCCATAGCCTCCCTGAACGTTCTCACATGGAAGCTGTTCACATTTTTTCCGAAAAACTGATACATCGCCGCCTGGCTGTATGCCCCTTCCGTCCCCTGAAATACAACGCGGGCATTCTCTTTACCCAGGTCGTTGATGCGGATAAAGGGAAGCCGTCCCAGCGCTCCTGCTTCTACAAGCTGCTGATACTGCAGTTTGCGGCTCATGGACATAAGCTGCTGATACAGTTCCTGTATCCCTTTCTTATTAAAATCGCCGGACACCTTTGACGCTACATCCGCAAGTTTTTCCTTTTCTCTCTGTCTGTCAAACACTTTGCGTCCCGCTTTTACTTTATATTCACCGACCTCGCCGCAGACTTTCATTCTCTGCTCGTAAAGTGCCGCGATCTGATCGTCAATTGAATCCAGTTTCTTCCTCAGTACTTCCAGTGATTCCATCTCTCTACCCCTTTCGATTTAATGCACTAGGTTAGTATAGTACATTTCTCTGATAAAATCTACTTTGGAGTTGAAAAACACTCCGATTTAGTATATGATTATGTGGAGAATTTAGGGAGGTACACAAATGAACGTTACTGAATGTTTAAAAACCCGAAGAAGTATCAGAAGATACAAAGCGGAACCTGTTGACCATTCTGTTATTGATTCTATTGTTTCTCTGGCATCTTATTCCCCTTCCTGGAAGAATACTCAGATCACCCGCTATATCGCAATTGAAGATTCTTCTCTTCTTGCTGAAATCGCGGACAAGTACACCCCGGACTACAATTCAAACATTATTCGCCAGGCACCCGTACTGATGGCTGTCACTTTCAAAAAAGGACGCTGCGGATATGAGCGCGACGGATCCTTTACGACCAAAAAAGGGGACCGTTGGCAGATGTTTGATGTGGGTGTTGCCTGCCAGAGTTTCTGTCTTGCAGCATGGGAACAGGGGCTTGGCACCGTGATCATGGGCGTATTTGACGAGGACGGCATCAGCAGTCTGCTCGCCCTTCCCGACGATCAGGAACTTGCTGCTCTGATTGCTGTCGGACATCCGGATATCAGTCCTGATGCCCCGAAGAGGAAAACTGTTGAAGAACTGCTTCAGTACAGATAACCGCTGGCAGTTCCGTACATTTGTTAAAGACACTTTTACATAATTTTTAAGGAGGACACTTATGAGACATTTGATGAGTCCGCTGGACCTTACAGTGGAAGAACTTGACCAGCTTCTTGACCTTGCACAGGATATCGAAGCGAACCCGAAAAAATACGCGCATGCATGTGACGGCAAAAAGCTTGCCACATTATTCTATGAGCCGAGTACAAGAACCCGCTTAAGCCATGAGGCAGCTATGCTGAACCTTGGCGGAAGCGTACTTGGATTCTCTTCCGCTGACTCCAGCTCTGCTTCAAAAGGCGAGAGTGTTTCTGATACAATCCGCACAGTATCCTGTTACGCAGATATCTGCGCCATGAGACACCCGAAGGAAGGCGCCCCGATGGTAGCCTGCCAGCACTCTTCCATCCCGGTTATCAATGCCGGAGACGGCGGACATCAGCATCCGACCCAGACACTTACGGATCTTCTTACAATCCGCAATGTCAAAGGCAGACTCAACAACCTGACAATCGGTCTGTGCGGCGACCTGAAATTCGGACGTACGGTTCACTCACTGATCAATGCCCTGGTAAGATATGAAAACATCCGTTTCGTCCTGATCTCTCCGGAGGAATTAAGACTTCCGGAATACATCCGTCACGATGTGCTTGACCGCAACAATATCGAGTACAAAGAAGAGGTCCGTCTGGAGGACGCAATGCCTGAACTTGATATTCTTTATATGACACGTGTTCAGAAAGAACGTTTCTTCAACGAAGAAGATTATGTCCGCATGAAAGACTTCTACATTCTCGACAAAGAGAAAATGAAACTCGCGCCGAAAGATATGTATGTACTTCATCCTCTTCCGAGGGTAAACGAAATCTCTGTCGATGTGGATGATGATCCGCGCGCGGCATACTTCCGCCAGGTACAGTACGGCGTATACGTCCGTATGGCGCTGATCCTGACACTGCTTGATATCCATGTAGACTGACAAAGATATCACACATACTCAGGGCAAACACAGAACTGTGAATTGAAACATATTGCATTGAATATACGGAAGAAATTCCAGAATAACAGAAAGGAAACAAACATGGTAAAAAATACACTGAATGTAGGAAGTATCTCTGAAGGCTTTGTTCTCGACCACATCGAAGCTGGCAGAAGCATGGATATCTACAAGTACCTTCACCTCGATGAACTGGACTGCTGCGTCGCAATCATCAAAAATGCGAAGAGCAATAAAATGGGCAAAAAAGATATCATCAAGATCGAATGCCCTATCGACTTCATGGATCTCGATATCCTCGGATTCATCGATCACAACATCACGATCAACATTATCGAAAACGAAAAGATCGTAGAGAAGAAACAGCTCAAACTCCCAAAAGAGATCCGCAATGTGATCCGCTGCAAAAATCCGAGATGTATCACATCCATCGAGCAGGGACTGGATCATGTATTTGTCCTTACAGATGAGGAGAATCAGATCTACCGCTGTAAATACTGTGAAGAGAAATACCGCCGCAGAAGATAAATACCGATTTTTCGGACTGAATGCCGATGATATAAGGTCCGAAAACAGACGGAGATGAGGCACGGAAATACTTTTTCGAGATGACCGGTATGTGCTTCAGGCTCCGCTTCATAATCCGAGAAAAATTAAAGGGTCTGAAATCTGATTAAAGACAAAGCCGCAAAATGGATAACTTGCCTTCGGCTCAAACAATCCATTTTGCGGCTTAACATCAGCTTTCAGACCCTTAACTTTTTCTAGCAGATTATTCCGAAGTTGCCTTCCTCACATACCGGACATCTCATTTTAAGCATTCCTGTACCTCATCTCCATCCGTTTTCTGCTTCATTGGATTCGGCAGTCACTCCGACAAAACTGAAAATCAAAGAAACCGGATGAAAGGGGAAGTAATCAAGAAGAACTTATATAAGTTTCTGAAACTTATAAGTCAGTCAGAGAACCGTTTCCGGTTATAGAGATTTCTGGTTTCGCTTGTCTGCCTTATATCTGGAAAGGAAATAGCCGGGAGGCAGGTATTGTGTACGCACCGTTGGAACAGCGTCGGTACTTAGAGCGCGTCTTTTGCGCTCTTATGTACCGTTACGCTGTGACCGAGTGAAAACGTGTGCGTTAACAATACCTGCCTCCCGGCGAATACTTTGCCAGTCCGATAAATCGGTATTAATTAACACTCATCAGCAATCTTATAGATCAGTTTCTCTGTATCTTCCCAGCCGAGGCACGGATCTGTAATGGACTTTCCGTATACTCTGTTCTCATCGATTTTCTGGCATCCTTCTTCCAGGTAACTCTCGATCATAACTCCCTTGACCAGTTTTTTGATTTCAGGATTATAGTTTCTGCTGTGGAGCACCTCGCTTACGATTCGAATCTGTTCGCGGAACTGTTTATTAGAGTTGGAGTGATTTGCATCCACGATTGCGGCAGGATTTTTCAGTTCTCTCTGCTGATAGGCGTCAACAAGGCGTACCAGATCCTCATAATGATAGTTTGGAATACAAGTGCCGTATTTGTCTACGCCGCCTCTTAAAATCACATGGGCAAGGTCATTGCCGTCCGTTGTCACATCCATCCCGCGGTAAATAAATGTATGGGAACTCTGCGCAGCTACAACCGAATTAAGCATTACGGAAAAATCTCCGCTTGTAGGATTCTTCATTCCTACCGGGATATCCATACTGCTTGCTGTCAGACGATGCTGCTGGTTTTCTACCGAGCGGGCTCCGATTGCCTCATATGATAAAATGTCGTCAAGATAACTTCTGTTCTCCGGATATAACATTTCGTCTGCCGCGGTCAGACCGCTCTCCTGGATCGCCCGGGTATGCATCTTCCGGATTGCAATGATGCCTGCCAGAAGATCCGGTGCCTGATCAGGTTCCGGCTGATGAAGCATTCCCTTATACCCTTCACCTGTTGTCCGCGGCTTATTTGTATAGATTCTGGGGATGATCATAAGTCTGTCAGAGACTTTTTCATTCACTCCGGCCAGACGGTTCACATATTCGCATACGGAATCTTCATTATCTGCCGAGCACGGTCCTACGATCACGATAAATTTATCAGATTTCCCTGTGAAGATGTCTCTGATCTCACGGTCTCTTTTTTCTTTAATTCTGACAATATTTTCTGAAAGCGGATATTCCGCCTTTAAGTCTGCCGGCAGCGGCAGCTCTGCATTTACCTTCATTCCCATCTTTTCATCTCCTGTCGAAAAATATACCGGCATTCCTGACTTTCATTCAGACATTGCCGGTTTAACGCGGAGCTGAACTCCGCCTTTCATTCTACCCATAGAATTCATATTATAAAAATAGTGCCAAGCAAGACGATAAGCCGGGTTATGTCGTGGACGATCATCTGTCTAGGCGCAGCGTCGCCGCTGCGCTCAAGCGACCTACCTGAAACGTGACGGGCAGCCACATAGTTTCTATCCGGTCTTGCTTCGAATGGGGTTTACATGTGCCCCTGCTGTTACCAGCAGGGCGGTAGTCTCTTACACTGCCTTTCCACCCTTACCGGGCGAAATTCCCGGCGGTTTATTTCTGTTGCACTGGCCTTGGAGTCACCTCCACCGGACGTTATCCGGCATCCTGCCCTGTGAAGCCCGGACTTTCCTCGTCTGCAGCCTTTCGGCTCCTGCATCCGCGATCGTCTGTCTTACTTGACACAATTATTAATTATACTATTTTCAAACACCTTCGTCAACAATAAGCTCATTTCCATCTGCCGCTGTCGTTGCAAGTTCATCACAGCGTTCATTCTGCGGATGTCCATCGTGTCCTTTTACCCAGTGAAATGTTACGCTGTGCTTTTCTTTTGCAGCAAGAAGTCTCTTCCAGAGATCGACATTTTTGACCGGTTCGTTTTTTCCTCTCTTCCAACCCTTTTTCAGCCAGCCGTCCACCCAATGCTGGTTGAATGCATTTACGACGTACTGGGAATCGGAATAAATCTCTACCGTACACGGACGATTCAACGCTTCCAGACCGGCGATCACCGCCATCAGCTCCATACGGTTGTTGGTAGTTCGCACATATCCCTGCGATATTTCCTTTACATGCAGCTCACCTTTTGTATCCACATACTCGAGTACACTGCCATAACCTCCGGGGCCGTCCGGATTTCCTCTGGCTGCTCCGTCTGTATATATTTTTACAAGCATATTTTCTTCCTCATGATAATTATTAACTGTTCCATCTTTTTGGCGCTTACACTTCTATCAGAAATGTCTGTCCGGCGCGTTCAATCTTCACAATTCTGTCCCTATAGCTTTCCGTGCATTTCTCCAGCATAAGCCGGGCGAAAATATCATAATTCCCCCAGAAATGCATCGGGAATACATGCTTAACATCTGTCCGTTTCATAAAACAGTCCAGCCCCCAGCAGTACTGTTCGCCCAGTCTGGGGTCAACAGGGACAAAAGCGATATCAATCTTCTCCCCCTGGAGTTTATTGATCTCGGCCTGATATGTTCGCCGTATCATCTTGTTGAATACTTCCGGCTCTTCCTCCCAATGCCACCAGTTAAGATCCCCTGCATGATAGATTGTCCGGTTTCCGCTTCTGACCAGATACGCCACCCCCTGATCATTTGAGCGCAGTGTCCTTACTTTCATCCCGAATATCTCTTTTTCTTCATTCGGATCCACGGATATGATATCATGGCATGCGGAAAAGCCGGCATTTAGGTATGCAGATGGATCGATATCCGACGACAGTATGAAACAGATTTCGGGGAAAATCTCCCTCAGCCGGAAGATTTCTTTCCCGAAATGATCGTAATGCCCATGACTTACAAATACTGCCATCTTCTTGTCCCGGTTCCAATCGGGAAAGTCTCCTTTATAATAATCGAAAAGACAGTATATATCTTCCATCTCCAGAAGAAATCCGCTATGTCCTAAATATGTCACCTTCATCATAAGCTGATGTTCTCCACCACCTGTACTACTTCCGGCAGAATATATTCCATATCTTCTTTTGCTGTTTTTGCGCTCTCAGGCAGGGTTATTACAAGAGTTTTATTGCGTATTCCTGCTGCCATGGATTCCAGAATTGCTTTTTTAGAGTATCTGAGATTATATGCCCGAAGCGCTTCCGGTATTCCCGGCAGTAGTCTGTAAACTGTATCGGTAACCGCCTCCGCGGCGCAGTCCTCGTCTTCATACCCTATTGCCCCGGTCGTCAGAATAAGTTCTACGGATTCCGAATCTGCCAACTGTGTAATCACGGATGAAACAACCGCTTTTTCCTGAGGAAGTACTCCTGCTGCCCTGACCTCAAAACCCGCCTGCTCCAGAAGCCGTTTCAGCGCAGTCGCAGCCGCGCTTTCCGCCTTTGCCTTATATGCGCCTGTATCTATCGCAAATATTGCTGCTCTCATCATATGTACCCCTTTCTGCTATTAAATACTCACTTCTAATACTTACTCACCGAGAATGCGCTCAGCAATCCGGTTGGCATTCTCATAAATTTTTTCTTTCGTCTCCCCGATATGAAAATCACCGTCCTGATACAGTACCTTTCCATTGATCATCGTCATCTTTACATTCTGTTTGCTTGCGCTGTAGACTATATTTTTCTCGATATTATGGAGAGGCTGCATATTAGGCTGTGTAAGATCGATCATGATCAGATCTGCACATTTTCCCGGCGCGATCATATCGCAGTCCGTCAGTCCCATCGCATGCGCGCCGTTTGTCACAGCCATCTCTAGAACATCCCTTGCAGGAACTGCCTCCGGATCATCACAGTATACCTTCTGAAGTCCGGTCACAAGGAACATTTCGCGGAACATATCCAGACAGTTGTTGCTGGCTGGTCCGTCCGTTCCTATAGCCACAGGAATGCCCAGATCAAGATAACGTTTCACCGGTGCAACGCCGCTCGCAAGCTTTAAGTTGGATGCCGGATTTGTCACAACATAAATTCCGCGATTTTTTATAATGTCAAAGTCAGACTCGTCCATATGCACCCCGTGGAACAGCACGGCGCCATGGCGGAACAGACCGAGTGAATCCATATATGCCACCGGCGACATTCCTGAACGCTCCCGGCATTCTTCAACCTCTTTTTTTGTCTCGGAACAGTGAACACAGACAGGAGCCTGATACTTGTCCGCTGTCTCAGCAAGACTTTCCATCAGTTCACGGCTCGTCGTGTACTCCGCATGAAAGCCCATCTGATAGGATACAAGACTGTTCTTGTCTTTATTATATTTCAGGTAATCATTCTCCACATCCTGCGCTGTACCGCCGAAATCATTGATATCTCCGCAAAGTACCATACGAAATCCCATTTCTTCCGACGCTCTGGCAGTTTCATGTTTCAGCTTGTACATATCGAAGGAAGACGTAATTCCGCTGGTCAGGTATTCCAGAACCGCAAGTTTGGTCAGCCAGTATATATCGTCTTCTGTAAGTTTTGCCTCTGCGGGAAACACTTTGTCATACAGCCATTCCTGCAGCTTCATATCATCCGCATAAGAGCGCAGGAACGTCATCGGCGAATGCGTATGAGCATTTTTGAATCCCGGCATAATCAGATTGCCTTCCGCGTCAATCTCATTGTCCCATATCCCGCCGTCTTTACCGCTCATATCGCCATCGCAGGGCTTTACACAGGAAATCCTGCCGTCTTCAATCTGGATTTCCCCTTTGAATATCTTTCTGTTTTCTTCCATCGTCAGTATTCTTGCATTATATATTCTAGTTCTCATTTTTTCTCCCTCACATCTTCTGAATACTCTTTGTCACCAGACGTTCAAATTCTCCGGATCTGCGGTCTGCGACCGACTGTACGTCCAGATGGCTCAGTTCCTCATCGGACAGACCGCTCGCCATATTGGAAATACAGGAAATACCGCATACGCGCACCCCGGCGTGACGTGCCGCGATTGCTTCACAGGCAGTGCTCATCCCCACTGCGTCTGCTCCGAGTACCGCGTACATCCTGATTTCCGCAGGGCTCTCAAAATTCGGTCCTGTGGTCTGAAGGTAAACGCCTTTCTTCAGGGAGATAGATTCCTCCTCTGCCGTCTCTTCAATCAGCTTCATCAGATCTTCGTCATAAATATGCGTCATATCCGGAAAACGTTCACCCAGCTCGGAAACGTTTTCCCCTATCAGCGGTGACGGAACAAAACTTGATATCTGATCCGTGATCATCATAAAGTCGCCTACACGAAACTTTTGATTGATGCCGCCGGCCGCATTCGTCAGGAAAAGCACTTCAATCCCCATCCGCTTCATCAGCCGGGTCGGGAGCACTACATCCTCCATATCATAACCCTCATAATAATGCACACGGCCTTTCATTACAACTGCAGGAACATTTCCAACATATCCCAGCAGGAACCTTCCGTCATGGCCCTGTACGGTAGACACAGGGAATCCGGGGATATCACCATAGGGGATCTCCATCTCTACTTTCATATTCTTTGCATATCCGCCCAGTCCGGATCCGAGAATAAGACCCACTCTGGGGACAAAATCAGTCAGTGACCGATAGTATTTATAGCATTTCTCAAGCTTTTCATATTGTCTGCTCATTATTATTCCTCCTAGTCACGCTGGCAGTTTATGCCTCAACTGGTATTATATATCTTACCGATACAAGGCTTCAAGCCTTACTTTCACGAAATTCGTGTTTGTTGGACAGAAAAAAGATACTGCATAAGCTATGCATCGACTTCGAGAGGATGAGTTAAAGCGGGTCGGCATAGTGTTACAGTATCTTCTTTTTCTGCGTCCGCTGTTCGATCAGTATGACATTTCTATCACAGCGTTGTCTGTTCAACAGACACGAATTTCCTCAGATTATGATACACACCAGCCCTCCATTAGTGTCATTCACAATCTTCTGCATGGAATCCTGCAGTTTCATCTGACTTTCATCTCCTATCATGGCAAGTTTATTCTTCATACCGTCCATAACTAATTCTTCTACCGTCTTTCCGAAGATATTGGTGCCCCACACACCTTCGGGCGTCTCGCTCTCTTTTTTGATATAGTCCGCCAGATCCTGAGCCTGCTTCTCACTGCCTACGATCGGCGCGATCTCGGTCTCAATGTTGGCACGGATCATATGGATAGACGGCGCCTCCGAGCGGATCTTTACCCCGAACTTACTGCCCTGTTTGATAATGACCGGTTCCTCCAGCCTGATATCCTCTTTTGAAGGTGTGACTACGCCGTACCCTTTCATCTTCACATTTGCGAACGCATCTTTCAGGCTGCTCAGCTCCTCTCTCATAGACGCGAGCTCTTTCACTGTAGAAATCAGTTCATATTCTCCATTGATCTGCGTGCCTGTAAGTTCGCTCAGCACCTCATAATAATAGGATTGTTCGTACCGGATCTGTATCCTGACTTTTCCCGTATCCATCTCGATCTGTTCCACCGTCATATCCCGGATATAAGGACTGTCCGCGCTCATCTCCTTTGAGACGATACTTCTCACGTCTTCCAGATCATTCATAACCAAACGCACCTGTTCCAACAGGTCCTTCTTAATCCTGTGTTCCCGGGAAAGCATCTCCACCCATTTCGGAATATAAAATTCTACCTCTGTGATCGGGAACTCATAGAGTACCTGGCGCATGATCTCATGAATATCCTCCGGTTTCATCTGCTCACAGTTGATAGGCACAACCGATGCACCGTATTTCTGCTCCATCTCCTCCCGGAGCGCTTTTGTCTCCTCGGAATAAGGCTTCTTGCAGTTAAGAAGGATTAAGAAAGGCTTTCCGATAGATTTTAACTCCCTGACTGTCTTTTCCTCTGCTTCTATGTAATTCTCTCTCGGCAGATCAGTCACACTTCCGTCCGTTGTCACGACAAATCCGATAGTAGCATGGTCATGGATCACTTTCTGTGTTCCGATAGCCGCTGCTTTTGTAAACGGGATCTCATATTCAAACCACGGCGTCTTTACCTGCCGTTCCACATCATTCTCAATATGTCCGGAAGCGCCTTCCACCATAAAGCCGACGCAGTCTATGAGACGGATCTTCACTTCCACGTCTTCGGAAAGTTTGACCATCGCCGCTTCCTTGGGCACGAATTTCGGTTCCGTCGTCATGATCGTTGTTCCGGAAGCAGACTGGGGAAGTTCATCCTTTGTCCGCTCTCTGGCATGTTCATCCGTCATGTTCGGAAGAACAAGAAGATCCATAAATCTTTTGATAAATGTGGATTTGCCTGTCCGCACCGGCCCTACAACACCGATGTATATTTCTCCATTCGTACGCGCTTTCATGTCTCTGTATACCTGAAATGAATCCATAAAAATACCCCCTTATTCTGCTGATACAATGTATGCACAGAATAGCGGGGGTATGACATTTTATTTCCGCGGCCGGCAGGCCGGGAGAATACTCCTGCATCAGGGGCTCTGGCTTACTCGTCCCACGTAAGAGCACGGTTTTCGCTGCGGGACTCTCTCATCATAAGATCGTTTACAGCGTCAGCCGGTGATTTGCCTCCGAAAAGGACAGCATTGACTTCTTCAACGATCGGCATTGAAACATCATATTTCTTTGCCAGTTCAGCAGCAGCTTTAGCAGAATACACGCCTTCCACTACCATCTTAACTTCATCCATAGCCTCCTGCATGGACATTCCTTTTCCGATCAGGTATCCGGCTTTCCGGTTTCTGCTGTGTACACTGGCACAGGTAACGATCAGATCTCCCATTCCTGTAAGGCCGGTAAAAGTCTCGATCTTGCCTCCCATCTTCACACCGAGACGGGCAATCTCCGCGATGCCTCTTGTGATGAGGGCAGCCTTTGTATTGTCTCCGTATCCCAGGCCGTCAGCAATGCCTGCTGCCAGGGCGATAACATTCTTAAGCGATCCGCCAAGCTCAATCCCCAGAATATCCGGGCTTGTATAGACACGGAACACATTGCTGATAAACATAGACTGCAGGTATTCTGCCGTTTTCTTCGTCTTGGCGCCGACCACGCAGGTCGTCGGGAGCCTGCGTCCCACCTCTTCCGCATGGCTTGGTCCCGAGAGAACCGCCACATCTGCCTGCGGGATCTCCTGTTCGATCTGACGGGAAAGCGTCATAAGGGTAGACTCCTCTATTCCTTTTGCCACATCCACAATGATCTGGCCTTCAGCCACAAAAGGAGACATCTTCTGTGCCGTGCTTCTCGTAAAAGGCGAAGGAACTGCAAGCACAAGGAAATCTTTTCCTTTTATCGCCGATTCCAGATCTCCTGTGATCACCATGTCGTCCGGAAGTTTCACGCCCGGCAGCTTCAGTTCATGTTCTCTCTTTTCATTGAGCATCTTTACTTCATTTTCATCAATCGACCAGACAGTAACCTGATGTCCGTTGTCAGAAAGAAGAACAGACAGTGCGGTTCCCCAGCTTCCTGCCCCAAGTACGCCTACATTTGCCATAATTTTGCCACTCCTTCTTTGATCGTTTACTCCTGCTAAGAGTTATTCTTTTTTCTTTGATCCGAATTTATTTTCTGTTCCCGATGCCAGCCGCTTCAGATTCTCCTTATGCCTGTACCATGCCAGAACCGTCATCAGACCGAGAATGATATAAAGCTCGTAGCAGCGCGACGCCTGCATATCCAGCCAGCCCATCTGTCCGATGATGACCATCTCGATCAGAAATACCGTATAAGCTGCAAGCGATCCTACGGATATGTATCTTGTCACTATTACCGGCACCAGAAAACAGGCCAGAGTGATCGGGATCATCAAAAGACTCATGGGAAGATGCCAGAAACTGTTGACAGCCACAAGTCCCGCCATCACGGCGATCCCCTTACCGCCTTTAAAGTTCATATAAAACGGAAAATTATGTCCCAGCGTAACTCCGGCTCCGGCATAGAGCGTCAGAAGAGGCCGGCAGTCGCTTCCGCGGTACATGAAAAATACGATCAGAAATGCCGCTACGCATTTGATCACATCCCCGGCAAATGTCAGAATTCCTGCTTTCCACCCCAGTACCCTGAGCGCATTCGTTGTCCCGGCATTGCCGCTTCCTTTTTTTCTGATGTCTACATGGCTCATCTCACCTACAATATAGCCGGTCTGAAAGAGACCGCACACATATCCGATTGCAAGACAGATCAAACGTTCCATAACTTTACTGCTCCTTTACTCTACTGTTCCTTTTCTTTCCTCTCTCTGATAAAGAACTTCAGGGAGGTGCCCCTGAACCCGAATGCTTCTCTGATCTTGTTCTCAAGATACCTGGTGTATGAGAAATGCATCAGTTCTTTATCATTGACAAAAATCACAAAGGTCGGCGGCTTCACCGAAACCTGCGTGATATAATACAGTTTCAGCCGCTTTCCCTTATCTGACGGAGGCTGCTGCAGAGCAACTGCTTCTGTCATGATCTCGTTGAGGACTCCTGTAGCAATACGCAGTGTCTGATTTTCGATCACCATGTCGATCATATCATACAGCTTGTTCAGTCTCTGTCCCGTAACCGCCGATACATACATAATCTCTGCGTACGGCATATAGGACAGTACATGGCGGATATCCGACTCGTATTCTCTCATCGTCCGGTCATTCTTCTCGATGGCATCCCACTTGTTGACTACGATGATAACTCCTTTTCCTCTCTCATGGGCAATCCCCGCTATCTTGGCGTCCTGTTCTGTGACGCCTTCCGTCGCGTCGATCACCATAAGCACCACATCCGCCCGTTCTACTGCAGTCACGGTACGGATAATACTGTAGCGTTCCAGATCCTCTTTGATACGGCTCTTTCTCCGCAGTCCCGCCGTATCAATAAAAACATACTCTTTTCCGTTGTGAACGATAGCCGTATCAATGGCATCTCTGGTTGTCCCGGCAATATCAGATACGATCACCCTGTTCTCACCGAGCAGACGGTTTACGATAGACGACTTTCCTACGTTCGGCTTGCCCACTATGGCAATGCGCGGACGGTCATCCTCTTCCTCCTGTCCGCTTCCCTCGGGGAAATGCTCCACAACAGTTTCCAGCATATCGCCGATTCCCAGACGGGAAGCTGCCGAGATCGGCACCGGATCTCCTATCCCAAGATTATAGAACTCATAGACGTCAGGCATATATTTCTCAAAATTATCCACCTTGTTCACCACAAGAACGACCGGTTTCCCCGAACGCCGGAGCATATCCGCCACCTTGGAATCAGCGTCCACGAGTCCCTGTCTCACATCTGTGATAAAAACGATCACATCGGCGGTCTCGATCGCGATCTGCGCCTGTTCCCTCATCTGGGAGAGGATCACATCCTTACTGTCCGGTTCGATTCCCCCTGTATCGATCATAGTAAATTCTTTATCCAGCCATGTCACGTCCGCATAGATTCTGTCTCTTGTCACTCCCGGCGTGTCTTTCACGATAGAGATCATCTCGCCGGCCAGCGCGTTAAACAGTGTGGATTTTCCCACATTCGGACGCCCTACAATGGCAACTACTGGTTTACTCATTTTATTTAACCTTTCCTTTCTTCCAGAATCGCATCGATCAGATCCTGTCCGCTTGATTTTACAATAACTATCGGAACTTGTAAAGCTTCGGACACCTGTCTTACCGTATAATCATCAAGAAAAATGTCCTCGTCGGCTTTGAGCATATTACATGGAAGCAGAAGCCTTTCTCCCAGTTCTTTTCCGTCAAGCTGAGCCATAATATCCTGTGCCGTCACAAGCCCTGACACGGTAATACGCTCTCCGAAAAAATCATTCCTGACAGCATACACAGAGATCCGGATGTTCGGATATTTCTCCTCCATCTTTTCCGCCATCCGCTTCAGGTAGGGATATGCAAGCCTTCCGGTAGCAATGGAAAGTGTCCTTTTTCTTCCATCCCCCTGCCGGACATGGTAAGCCTCCTCAAATTCATTGAACAGAAGTCTGAGCATCCCCACGCCGTTTTCAAGCTGCAGGTACCCGTCATAGCGTTCTTCTTCAGGTACTTCCTCCTCTGCCAGCAGATACCATTCATCTCCGGCATGGATAAAATGTATACCGTACTCCGCATAAATCTTTTCCTGCCAGCGGTGGATCGTATCAAGCACCTTTTTTGCCTCGTCTTTTGTAAAAGGCTCCAGAGGATACAGCCCGTCTCTGTATTTTGTAAGCCCCACCGGCACTACGGATACGCTTTTTAAGAGAGGAAGGTAACCGGTCAGATCCCGGATCGACCGCTCCAGTTCTTCCCCGTCGTTAACGCCTTTACATAACACGATCTGCCCGTTCATCTCAATGCCGCCCTGATAGAGCTGGTCCACTTTTTTCAACGCCTCACCGGCGAACCGGTTATGAAGCATTTTACACCGGAGTTCAGGGTTTGTCGTCTGGAAAGAAATATTGATAGGTTCAAGCCGGTATCTAATTATCCGTTCAACATCATGATCACTCATGTTGGTGAGCGTCACATAATTTCCCTGCAGAAAAGACAGACGGGAATCATCATCTTTAAAATAAAGTGTGTCCCGCATTCCTTCCGGCATCTGATCGATAAAACAGAACATGCACTTGTTTCTGCAGGAGCGGTATTCGTCCATGAGACCCGGGCCGAATTCCATCCCCAGTTCTTCGTCTGCGTCCTTCTCGATCTCCAGTTCCCACTGTTCGCCGTCAGGTTTTTCAATCAAAAGCAGAAGCTCTTCATCTTCTGAATAAAACTGATAGTCAAAAATATCCTCAATCTCCTGCCCGTCTATAGATATGAGCCTGTCTCCCGGTTCAATCCCCATCTCTTCCGCAATGCTTCCGGGTGCTATGCTCTTTATGATATGTTCATGTTTTTTCATGTCCAAATAGCATACTCCTCTCTTGATTCCTGTCAAGTATAACACAATTCCCCGCCCCGGCAAAGGTTATTCTGACTGTTCTACTTGAATTCATGATATAAAAATGATATAAATGATATGTAAATTTACACCACAATTCAATAACAGGAGAAAAAAATGTCTACAAATATCGAACTTTTAGAGAAAACGCTCCCCGTTGCCCCGCTGAAAATCGTTGCAATGGAGAGTTGTCGGGAACTCGGTCAGAAGATCAACGACTATATTGTATCTTTCCGGCAGAACACAATCAACGAAGTGTCCGAATCTCCCCTGTATGTCAATTACAAATCAAATAATTATCTGGTAGACTGTGAATGTCCGCGTTTCGGGACAGGTGAAGCAAAAGGTATCTTAAGAGAAACCATCCGGGGCACAGATCTTTTTATTATGACAGATGTGTGCAACTACAGCCTGACATATACTGTAAGCGGTCATTTAAACCATATGTCACCGGATGACCACTATCAGGATCTGAAGAGGATTATCTCGGCAGCTACGGGCAAAGCGCGCCGCATCAATGTAATCATGCCGTTCCTTTACGAGAGCCGCCAGCACAAACGGACGAAAAGAGAGTCCCTGGACTGCGCGCTGGCACTGGAAGAACTGACAGAGATGGGCGTCTCCAATATCATTACCTTTGATGCCCACGATCCCCGTGTCCAGAACGCTATCCCGTTAAGCGGATTCGACAGTTTCAGCCCGTCCTATCAGTTTATGAAAGCAATTTTCCGCGCAGTGCCGGATCTGATTTCGGACAAAGATCATCTTATGATCATCAGCCCGGACGAAGGAGCCATGCACAGAGCGGTATATCTTTCAAACATTCTCGGAGTGGACATGGGAATGTTCTACAAGCGCCGCGATTATTCTGTTATTGTCAACGGCAAAAATCCGATCGTCGCTCATGAATTCCTCGGCGATGACGTCAATGGCAAAGATGTGATCATTATCGATGATATGATCTCCTCCGGAGGAAGTATGCTGGACGTGGCAAGGCAGGTAAAAGAGCGCAATGCCGGCCGTGTTTTTGTATGTACTACTTTCGGACTGTTTACGGACGGCTTCAAAAAATTCGACGAATACTATGAGAAGGGCTATATCAACAAGGTTATTACCACCAACCTGACTTATCTTCCGCCGGAACTGTATGAAAAGCCGTACTTTGTAGCCGCAGATATGAGTAAATTCCTTGCCCTTATCATCGATTCGGTAAATCATGATATAACGATCGGCTCTGTGATGAATCCGACCGATAAGATCCATACACTTCTCGAGAAGCGGGCACGCGGAGAAAAAATCTAAAAGACGCATAATCCATAGACCGGTTTTATACCAGAGTAATAATATGCATATACAAAAAGGAAGAATGCAGAAAGTCTCA
>ERZ1643247.1102-NODE-1102-length-27055-cov-7.141630_pt1 | contig 27055 bp, 15 predicted proteins | sample MGYA00579264_ERZ1643247 | MGnify/ENA primary metagenome ERZ1643247 (study PRJEB29033, sample SAMEA4952262) | chicken gut metagenome | biome: Broiler Chicken; feature: Gastrointestinal Tract; material: Caecum | place: Ireland | collected 2018 | study: Broiler... | reverse complement strand
CGCCTTTTCCATGAGGGAAGGGCTGTCCGCTCTGCAGGTGGCTCTGTCGGAGGAAATGGTGGACGAAGCCATGCGCGGCGGCGTCAACTATTACGACACGGCGTGGGGGTACCACGACGGCGGGGCAGAGCCTGCGATCGGCACCTTTTTGAAGCAGTACCCGCGCAAGAGCTTCAACCTGGCGACCAAGTTCCCCGGCTACGACCTTTCTAACATGGGGAAGGTGCGCGAGATCTTCAACGCACAGCTTGAAAAGTGCGGGGTGGAGTACTTCGATTTCTATCTCATGCACAACGTGTGCGAGATGAACATCGACGCCTATCTGGACGAGAAATACGGCACCTTCGAATACCTGAACGAGCAGCGCAAAGAGGGGCGCATCCGCCACCTCGGGTTCTCCGCGCACGGCGACCTGCCCGTGCTGCGCCGCTTCCTCGAAAAGTACGGGGCGGAGATGGAGTTCTGCCAGCTGCAGATCAACTGGCTGGACTGGACGTTCCAGCACGCAAAGGAGAAAGTCGAACTTTTAAAGAGCTACAACATCCCCGTGTGGGTGATGGAGCCGCTGCGCGGCGGCAAGCTGTGTTCGCTCGCGGCGGAGGACGGGCAGGCGCTCCGTGCGCTGCGCCCGCAGGAGAGCGTAACGGGCTGGGCGTTCCGCTTTTTGCAGAGCGTGCCCGAAGTCGTCGTCACGCTCTCGGGCATGTCGTCGCTTGAACAGGTGCGCGAAAACATTAAAACGTTTGCGACGGACGCGCCCCTCACGGAGGCGGAGCGCGCGGCGCTCGCGGCGATCGCAAAGCGGATGACGGAAAAGGAATCGCTGCCCTGCACGGCGTGCCGCTATTGCACGGGGCACTGCCCGAAACATCTGGACATCCCGGAGCTGATCAAACTGTACAACGAGCACCGCTTTACGGGCGGCGGGTTCATCGCGCCGATGGCGCTGAGCGCCCTGCCCGGGGAGAAGTGGCCCTCCGCCTGCGTCGGGTGCGGCAGCTGCGCCAAAGTCTGCCCGCAGCGCATCGACATCCCGGGCATGATGAAGGATTTCACGAAGCGGTTGCAACAGAGCGAATAACAAGGAGGTCTGAAAAAAGATGATAGAAAGAGCATTGCGCGCAAAAAACGTTAAGGCGGGCGTCCGCCTTACGGTCAAAACGTTGGTTTCGGCTGCCATCGTCGTATTGGCGGTGGCGCTGCCGCAGCTGGTACACCTCGCGGCGGGGCCGCAGGGCGGCATGCAGTGGCTGCCCATGTACCTGCCCGTCCTGCTCGGCGGCTGCCTTTTGGGCTGGCGCTGGGGGCTGGGCGTGGGGATCCTTTCGCCGCTGGTGAGCTTTTGCATCACCTCGCTTGCGGGCAACGCGATGCCCGCGGCGGCGCGCCTGCCGTACATGATGGCGGAACTCGCGGTGTTCGCCGCCGTTTCGGGGCTGTTCTCTAAAAAGATCGCCGAAAACGGCTGGATGGCGTTCCCCGCCGTGCTGCTCGCGGCGGTGAGCGGCAGGGCGTTCTTCCTCGTGCTGACGGCGATCTTTCAAAGCGTTTCGCCCCTGTCCGCCGCGGCGGTCTGGTCCCAGATCCAGACGGGGCTTTTGGGGCTTTTGGCGCAGGCGGTGCTCGTGCCCTTTATCGTGATGGGGCTGGGCAGGCTGCTCAGGCGCGAAAGCAAAAAACAGGATTGATTTTCGCGGAAGCAGGATCGCCCCGCCGCCGCCCGTTCGGGCGGCGGCGGGGTTTTTTATCCGCTTTCCCTTTCGTTTCTGCATGCGGGCGCGGAGCAGGGTGGCGGGGCACAAGCGCGGCGGGTTTGCCCTGCCGTGTATGCGTTTTTCGCCTGCGCCTGCGGGCGGTAAAAACTTTTTCGATAAAAATCGGTAAAATGTTGACAAACATGCATAGAAGCATGCTATAATAGAAGCAAGAAAAGACCATGGGAGGGTCAATATGAAAAAGGTTTTGGGCGTTTTTCTTGCGCTCGCGATGCTGGGCTCTCTGTTCGCCTTCGTCGGCTGCAACAGGCATGAGGATCTGATTAAGGGCGATTTCAGCCGGGCGGCAACGGCGGAACAGCGCAGCGAAGTATCGCGGTCGCTCGCCGCGGGCGATCTGTGGGGCGACGTCAGCGAAGAGGCGTGGGGCGTCAACGTGCGGCAGGTCGTGTACGGCAGCGTCACATCCTGCGCTTCGGCGCAGGGGGAATCGTTCAACATCGATATCGATTTCAACAACGTCGACCATACCATCTCCTTCCGCAACGAGGGCGGCAGCATCGCCTTCTGGGGTAGCGGCGCGCTGGATATGAAGATGGACATCAACGCGAGCGGCATGCGCATGAACACGAGCATGCGTGGGTCGATCTACAACGACATGAGCCGCATCTACATGGACGTCAACTACACCGCGTCCGCCTCGGTGAACGGGCAGAGCGCGCGGATCTCCGACCGCATGAAGGTGTACGACGAACTGACCAGCGGCGGCGATTACGGGCTGGACTTCAACTTTTCGGACGAGGACGTCGTCAGCACGCTGATCGATTTTTCGATGGTCGAACAGGCGCTCGCCGACAGCGGCGTGGGCGTGTACATAGACGATTCGGATCCCGGACTTCGCAAAGTGAAGATCGAATGGGACGAGGACGGATTCCTGCAGTATTTTGAAGACGAGGTCTATTCCGAGCTGGAGAGCTCTGTCGGAGCATCCGTGAGCGGCGACCTGGTTGCCGGCATGGACTTCGGGTACTGCGAGTATTACTTCTCCATCGATAAGGAGACGGGCCTGCTCGACGGGTTCGGCAGCAAGATCAAGTACGACTTCGGCGGGTCGGTGACCGCAAGCGGTATCAGAGTCGCGGTCGAGGCAAACAGCAACCTGACGAGCTGGCTGATGCTCACCGATACGCCCGCGGGCGACACGCCTGCGGACCTTGATTCCTATTCGGACATCGATTCGATCTGACGGCATTGCCTTTCTGCGCCCCGCAGCAACGCTGCGGGGCGCATACTTTTTGCCCGTCCGCCATATAGATAGTAGCAGCGGTTCTTCGTTGCAGTCTTTTTTTGCGGAGGCGGGCGGTTTGGAAGTATGGAAGGCGGCGGTGCTGGGCATCGTGCAGGGGATAACGGAATTTCTGCCCGTCTCTTCGAGCGGGCATCTGCTGCTCTTCGAGCGCCTGCTCGGCGCGGAGACGGGCGGGGCGGACATGTTCCTCGGCATCATGCTGCACGCGGGCACCCTCCTCGCCGTCTGCGCCGCATGTTTCCCCGCGCTTTTGCGGCTGCTGCGCGATAAAAAGCGGCTGCTGTATCTCGTGCTCGCGTCCGTGCCCGCCGCGCTCGTCGGCTTTCTTTTGCGCGGCGCGGTGGACGACGCCTTTTTCGGCGGCGACCTGCTTTGGGCGGCGTTCGCGCTCACGGCGCTGCTGCTCGCTGTCTGTTCCGCGCGCATCGGGCGCGGGTACGCGCCGCGCCTTCTGAACGCGCCGCGTGCGTTCGGCGTCGGCTGCGCGCAGGCGCTGGCAGTCATACCCGGCCTTTCGCGCAGCGGCACCACCCTCGCGGCGGGCGTGTTCCTGGGGCTGAAACGGGAGGAAGCGGCGGAATTTTCACTGCTGATGAGCGTGCCCGTCATCGCGGGCGCGGTGCTGGCGGAGGCGCTCGGGCTTGTACTCGGCGGCACGCAGGCGGCGTCCGTCGGCTGGGGGAGCCTTGCCGCGGGCACGCTGTGCGCGTTCGCGTTCGGGCTCGTGTCGGTAAAACTCATCCTGCGCGTTATGGCGCGCGGGTCGCTCATGCCCTTCGCCGTCTACCTCATCGTGCTGGCGGCGGTGCTGCTCGGCGCGCGCGCCGTGTTCGGCGCATGAAAAAAGGCGGAGGAAAGCGGCGAAAGGAAAAAAAGCGGCGCATGCATAAAAGCGCGCAAGGGCGGCATACTGGTAACGATTCTGAAAGGAGGTCAACACGGTATGCGTCTGAATTGCGGCGACACTGCGCCCCGCACGGCGAACTACAAAGTCATCAGTCCTGCGGGCGAGATCGTGGGCAGCGTGTATATGCGTGAAGGGGAAACGCTTCCCCCGACGGATATTTCCGGCTGCCATTACGAGCTGGACTAAGGAAAACGGAAAACGCGCCCCGCGGCACTGCCGCGGGGCGCGTTCGGCGTTGTCTGTCTTTTTTGCGGCGCCGCGGTGCGCGGCGTTACGGCGCGGGCGGCACGCCGCCCGCGGCCTTTGCGGCGAGGCGGTAGCGGTGCGGCGTGTCGCCGTACGCCCTGCGGAACAGCGCATGAAAGTGCGTCTGGTTCTCGTACCCGACCGAGCGCACGATCTCCTCGACGCGCAGGTCGGTGGTGCGCAGCAGCCGTTCGGCGACGGCGAGCCGTTCCTCCTGCACGAGCGTCTGAAAGGTCTTGCCGAAGGTGCGGCGGATCTTTCCCGAAAGGTAAGCGGGGTCGTAGCCGATCAGCGCGGCGAGGTCGGCAAGGTGCGCCTGCGGGTAGCGGCTGCGCACGTACGCCGCCACGCTGCGGCGGAATTCCGCCTCGGGCGAGGCGATCTTCGAGCCGTTCACCAGCGTTTCGCGGTAGCGCGCCAGGTAGGAAAAGAGGAGGGAGACCAGCTGTGCGAGGATGGCGTCGTCCTCGCCCTGCGGCTGCGCCAGCGCGTAGATGAGGTTGTCCAGAAGGTTGCGCACGGGGAAGGTGTTCCCCGTGCGGAAAAAGAGGTACTCGCCCTCGCCGTCCGGGTCGAAATTGCGGGATAAAAACTCGCTCATGACGGGGTTGTGCTGTACGTTCCCGAATACATACTTCAAAAACGCGTCCGAAAGGATAAAGTTGATGCCGATGTCCTCCCGCTCCGCGCGCAGTACGCCGTGGCGGATGTGCTTGTTCAGGAACAGGATGTCCCCGCCCGAAAGGCGCACCTTTTCGCCGCCGATGACGTGCGTCACGCTGCCCGCGTACACATACATGAACTCCATGTAGTCGTGCCCGTGCTCGGGGAAGTCGGCAAAACGGGTGTGCAGGCGCATGTCGACCTGCCGCCCGCCGAGCAGCTTTTTGCTGTTTACGATAAATTCTTTGCCCGGCGTATAGTCGTCCTTGCGGATCGCCGTCTGCCCGCCGAGGATGCGCGCCTCCTCGGCGGAGAGCGCCGTCAGCCGTTCGATCACTTCTGTGTCCATATGCACATTGTAACACGTTTTGCATGAAAAGTCAAATGCCGTCAGTTTTTTAACTAAATAGTGTCATTGCTTGTTTTGCGGCTGCCTGCTATAATAGTGGAAAAAAGAGGGGAGCGTTATGAAACAATATCTTGCCATCGACATAGGCGCGAGCAGCGGCAGGCACATCGTCGGGCGCGTCGAAGGGGGAAAGCTGATCACCGAAGAGGTGTACCGCTTCCCCAACGGCAGCAAAATGCAGGACGGGCACCTCGTCTGGGACGTGGAGGAACTGCTCGGGCACGTGAAGAGCGGCATCGCCGCGGCGATCGCAAAGTGCGGGGAGATCGAAAGCCTCTCCATCGATACATGGGGGGTGGACTACGTTCTGCTTGACGGCGACGAGGAGATCCTGCCCTGTTACGCCTACCGCGATTCGCGCGGGGCGGAGGCGGCGGAAAAGGTGCACGCCGTGCTCCCGTTCAGGGAACTGTACAAAAAGACGGGCATCCAGTACCAGCCATTCAACACCGTATACCAGCTGTACGCGGACAAGTGCGCGGGCAGGCTGGAGAAGGCGACGGGCTTTTTAATGCTGCCGCAGTACCTTTTGTATAAACTGACGGGCGCAAAGGCGTGCGAATACACGGACGCGACCACGACGGGGCTTCTGAACGCGCAGACGCGCGCCTTCGATCGGGACATCGCCGCCGCGCTGGGGCTGCCCGCGCGGCTGTTCGAAGGGGAGATCGCGCGCCCCGGCACCTGCATCGGCGAACTGACGGACGAAGTTGCCGCGGAGGTCGGCGGGAAGATGCGCGCCGTGCTCTGCGCCTCGCACGATACGGCGAGCGCCGTGCTCGCCGCGCCCATCGCGTCCGACTGCAACGCGCCCTACCTTTCGAGCGGCACCTGGTCGCTGCTCGGCATCGAGCAGAGCGCGCCGCATACCGACGAGAGCAGCCGCATCGAAAACTTTTCCAACGAGGGCGGCGGCAACGGTACCATCCGCTGGCAGAAGAACATCATGGGGCTGTGGATGCTGCAATCGGTGCGCAAGGAGCTGGGGCTCGGGTTCAACGAGGCGGAACAGCTCGCGCGCGAAAACCCGTGCGACGCGCTCGTCGACTGTGAGGACGGCGCTTTCCTCGCGCCCGAAAGCATGAGCGCGGCGGTGCGCGAACAGGCGGGGGAGCTTACGGACGGGCAGCTGCTGCACTGCATTTACCAAAGCCTTGCGCACTGCTATAAAAACGCGCTCGCGGCGATGGGCATGCGGCTGGGCAAGCGCTTTGCCACGCTCAACATCATCGGCGGCGGCAGCCAGGACTCTTTTCTGGACGAACTTACGGCGAAGGCGGCGGGCGTTACCGTGCTCGCGGGGCCGAAGGAAGCGACGGCGATCGGCAACCTGCTCGTGCAGATGATCGCAGCCGGAGAAGTGAAAGACGTAGCCGAAGGCAGGGAGCTTGTAAAGCGCTCCTTCGGCGTGCGCACATACGAATCTAAAAATTAAAAGAGGGAACGGACATGAACAGATACGAACAGGCAAAACAGATGTTTGCGGCATACGGCGTCGATACGGACGCCGCGATCGGAAAACTTGCGGGCATCCCGGTTTCGGTGCACTGCTGGCAGGGCGACGACGTGATCGGCTTCGACGGCGCGGGTTCGCTCGAGGGCGGCATCCAGACGACGGGCAATTACCCCGGGCGCGCGCGCACGCCCGAAGAGCTGATGGCGGATCTTAAATTCGCCTTTTCGCTGATGACGGGCAAAAAGCGGCTCAACCTGCACGCGAGCTACGCCATCCTCGGCGGGGACGCGGGCAAGGTCGACCGCGACGCCTACCGCCCCGAGCACTTCGCGCCGTGGGTGAAGTTTGCCAAGGAGATCGGGCTGGACGGCATCGACTTCAACCCCACCTTCTTTTCGCACCCGAAGGTCAAAAACGGGCTGACGCTCTCTTCGCCCGACGAAGAGACGCGTAAATTCTGGGTGCGCCACGGGCAGGCATGCCTGAAAATTTCGGAGTATTTCGCAGAGCAGTTCGGCACGCCCTGCCTGATGAACATCTGGATCGCCGACGGGCTGAAAGACGTGCCCGCCGACAGGCTTACGCCCCGCCTGCGCCTCAAACAGTCGCTGGACGAGATCCTGTCCGCGCCCTATGACAAGAACAAGGTCGTCGTCGCGGTGGAGAGCAAAGTGTTCGGCATCGGGCTGGAGAGCTACACCGTCGGCAGCAACGAATTCTACCAGAACTACGCCGCCACGCGCGGCATCTGCTGCCTGCTCGATAACGGGCATTATCACCCGCTCGAATATGTGTCCGATAAAATTCCTTCGCTGCTCGCCTTCTACGACAGGGTGGCGCTGCACGTCACCCGCGGCGTCCGCTGGGACAGCGACCACGTCGTGCTTCTGGAGGACGAGCTGAAAGAGATCTGCAAGGAGATCGTGCGCAATGACGCGACGGAAAAGGTGATGATCGGGCTGGATTACTTCGACGCGAGCATCAACCGCATTTCGGCGTGGGTCGTGGGCGAGCGCAACATGCAGAAGGCGCTCCTGTTCGCGCTGCTGCAGCCGAACGAGCGGCTCAAAGCGATGCAGGAGGAGGGCAACTTCACCGAACAGATGATGCTGCAGGAAGAACTCAAAATGCTCCCGTACGGCGACGTGTGGGAGGAATACCTGGCGCGGAACGGGTTTGCGGGCAGCGATTGGTTCCAAAGCGTGCGGGCATACGAAAAAGACGTGCTCGCAAAGAGAAGGTGAAACATGAAAAACATCTTGGAAGCCCCCTTTCTGCGGGAGATGTGCGAGGCGACTTCGAACATGTACCGCCTCGTCTGGGACGAGCGCAACGGCGGGAATATTTCGTACATGCTGGAAGAAGCGGAGGTCGCGCAGTACCTCGACCTCAACAACGTGCTCCGCGAGATCCCGACGGGGTTCGAGGCGAAGCCGCTTGCAGGCAAACTGTTCCTCGTTACGGGAACGGGGAAATACTTCAAGAACGTGCAGAACGATCCCGAAACCAACCTCGGCATCATCCGCATCAAAGAGGACGGCGTAACGGCGCAGCTTTTGTGGGGGTATAAGGACGGGGGTTCGTTCACGTCCGAGCTGCCCGCGCATCTGATGAGCCACATGGCGCGGCTGAAAAAGGACCCGCTCCACCGCGTTGTCATGCATTCGCACCCGACGTACACCCTCGCTATGACCTATGTGCACGAGCTGACCGACAAGGCGTTCACCCATTCGCTGTGGGAGATGTGCACGGAGTGCATCGTCGTGTTCCCCGACGGCATCGGCGTGCTGCCCTGGATGCTGTGCGGCACCAACGAGATCGGCGCCGCCACGGCGAAAAAGATGGAGGAGTTCCGCCTGGTCGTATGGAGCATGCACGGCATTTACGGCGCGGGCAGAACGATGGACGAGGCGTTCGGGCTGATCGAAACGGTGGAAAAGGCGGCGCAGATCTACATGCTCACCGCACATCTGCCGCGCGTGAACACCATCCGCGACGAAGACATGGTGCGCCTTGCCGATCATTTCGGCGTCGCGTACCGCAAAGACTTTTTAAATCTGAAATAGGCGAGGGGAAGGTGCCCTTGCGGGAAAACAAAGCGGGCGCCGCGCGGATATTCCGCGCGGCGCCTTGCGCATTCTGTACGGGGAAGAGCATACCTTGCGCCCGTGCGCATTCTGTGCGGGGAAGTGAGCAGAGGAACCCTGCGTTTTTTGCGGGTGAATGTGGTCCCTTGCGCCCGTGTGTTTTTTGTACGGGAAGGAGACGAAGGGGGCGCGCCTTTCTGCACAGCGATTCGGCGGCGCTCAGCGCGGCGGACGCGGATGCGGAAGAGGAGCGCAGGCTCTTTTATGTGGGCATGACGCGCGCAAAGGACGAGCTGATCCTCACCACGAGCGGCGCGCCGTCGCCTTTTTTGTCCGACCTGCCCGCAGACGTCCGCCGCGAAAAGGCGCAGCCAAGACCCGTATGGCGGCAGCTTTCTCTGTTTTAGCGGGGCATGGCGCATTTTGAACGGTACGTCTGCAAAAATGAGGACGTTTTTCCCGGCAGACCGCCGCGTCGGAGGCGGCGCAGGACCATAGGGGAGCGTGCGGATCCGCGCGGAAGCGCTGCCGCCCCCGTCTGCGGAAGCGGCGGGGGTGCGGTGCCGCCGCAGATTACGTCAGGGGAAGGGGCGCCGCTCCTTCTTTTTTATGCGCGGGCAGTATCATTTTTTGATATATGTGTATCTTGCATTCCGCCGAACGGGTAGATATTCCCCTTTTGAAATGAAAAATTTTGCTATTGCAGACAATTTTCTCCGTGCAAGCATTTGACAAAACGGAATGGCTGGCAGTATACTTATGCTGAGTTGAAATTTTGGCAGAAGCATGTACTGTTTTTATGCGGGAAAGCGAGCCGTGTGTGTGGTATGTGCGGCGTTTCTGGCGCTGCGCGTCGGCGCGAAACGATACCGCATGTTCGGCAGGAACGGATAAAAACGGTACGGAATTGTCCGAATAACAGGAGGGAGTTATGGACAAAACGAAGTTGAAAGGTGTAGCCGCTCTTATAGCGGCGGCGGTAGCCGTCATTCTGGCGGCGTTCCTTTGCATGAGCTTCCCTATGGCGGAAGTGCATGCGGCGGAATATGACGTGTCCGATGGACCAAGCCTTGTGTGTCGCATGGCTGAGGCGCAGGAAGGGGATATCATCCGGCTGCAAGATTCGATCACGATCGATTTGACCGATGAGGCGACCGTACAGTCGATGTACGGGGGACGGGTCGAGGCGAACAAGGACCTTTATCTTAGCGCAGATACGACGTATCCCGCGCATTCGCAGACGCTCGACCTGAACGGCAAAACGCTTACGATCATTACGGGCAGCGATAAGAGCTGTTTCACGCTCGAAGGCGCTATCACGCTCACGATCATAGACAGCAGCGCAGAGCGCACGGGCGCGATCGTCGGGCATTCGAACGGCAGCCTGTTCTACAGCGAAACGGCGGAGTCTTCGCTCGTGCTGCAGGACGTTGCGGTGCAGTTCACCGAATATACCGAAGGCGGCGTGCTCTGCAAATACGCGGCGGGCGCGGTCATCGATACCGTCGGCAATGTTACGCTGAACAATGTTACATACACGCCCGCAGAAGGCGGTCCCGCTCTGATCGGAGACAATGCGGGGGCGCAGGTCTCCTATATCGCGAACACGGCGGAAAAGCTTGCCGCGGCAGTTGCGGACAGCAGTTACTCCACCGTTATGCTCGGCGCGGATATCACGCAGAACATCACCGTTGAAGCAGGCCGCACGCTCACGCTCGATCTGAACGGGCATACGCTTTCTTCTGAGATCGGTGGCGTTGCGACGATCTGGAACAAAGGCACTTTGGCGATCAAGAGCAGTGCAGAGGGTGGTACAATCACGCGCGAAGTGTCCGGGATGTACTACGTCATCCGCAACAACGGCGTTATGACGATCGACGGAACAAATCTGACCGTCTACAACGACAATGCGTCGGACGGTTCCAGCCTGATCGACAATAATATTTTGTCTACGACGGATTTGGAAGATGAGAGCATTGTCGACAGACAGGCTAAGCTCACCATTACGGGCGGTACATACCGCAGCGCGAACAGCAATGCGGTGAAAAATGACCCGAACGGTACGCTGATCATCGAAAGCGGCAGCTTTACTTCCAATACTGCAGGGAACGGTGCCGTGTTCACCTATGACGATACCACCATTATTGGCGGCACGTTTGTAAATACGACAACGGAACCGACCGGTCTGAATACCGGCTATGCGGTATATGCCACCGTTGAAGACGGTTTGACGAATACGCTGCAAATCAACGGCGGTACCTTTACCGCTGAAAAAGCGATTTATTTGCAGAACGGTGGCGGCGTTAATTCCGTTACGATCAGCAACGGTACCTTTAATGGAATCGTCGATGCCGATAATTTTATGTACCCTGTTTCGGCGGCAGATACGTTTGCCGTCTCTGGCGGTACATTCAACGGAGCGTTTTCTATCGGTCATACAATGCAGGTTTCGCTGACGGGCGGCGACTATGCCAATGTTCCGAGCAGCGATTATCTTGCCGAAGATGTGAACATCTATCAATATACGGCAGGCGATAAAGAGGGGCAGTTCGTTCTGGCTTATGAACAGCCTGCCGATACAACAGAAATCGGATATGTGATGATCGGGAGCGTTTTCTACAACACCCTGCGGGAAGCGCTTGCCGCCTCGGGAAGCAGTATTTACCTTTGCCGTGACATTACGGAAAGTGTAACGTACAGCGGTACCTCGTCAAAATATATTTATTTGAGCGGATACACCTGGACGGCGGAGGAAGGCAGCCCTGCCCTTACAACAGAGTCGGGCTCCGGCCGCGTCACTCTATACGGGGGCAGCGGCGGCGACGGGCTCATGCAGCGCACGGACGAAGGTGCCGTCGTTGTAAACGCGGGCAGCGTCCGCTTCATGACTTCCGGATCGCACAGTGTGGCTGTAACGGGCGCAGCGTCCGGCAGCTATGCTCTGATCGAAAACAGCGGCACGCTTGAAATTCGTGCGGGGCGCTTTGTGTGCAGTGAAAACGGTACGATCCTGCAAAACGACGGCGGCACGGTCACGGTTCTCGGTGGTACGTTCAGCAGCGTCTTTGATGAGCTTGACAGCAGCAATTCTTATACATATATCACAGACGGCTACTATCTTGCCGACAACGGCGACGGAACGTATACGGTAAGCCGCGTTGTTGCATGGGTCGACCTTGACCACAACGGTATTATGGGCGACGGCGAAGTGTTCTTCACGAGCGTGCAGGATGCCGTTGCCGTAGCACAGAGCGGCGATACGGTCGTAATGCTGTACAATTCAAGTACCGATGTTGTGGTCGCGGAAGGGCAGGATATAACCCTTGAGCTGCGTTCGGGTACATTGAGCGCGAGCATAACCAATAACGGTACGCTGACGATCACGGGCACGGACGGGCGCGTAGAGAACGGGGTTACAAACAACGGTACGCTCTCCATTCAGGGAGGTACGTTCAAGAGCGGGCGTGAAAGTTCCGATGCAACGACCAATATCTATCTGGAAGAGGTTTATGCTCATCTGGCAGACGGCTACTATTTTGTAAGTTGCTCCGGGAATTATTATTTCACGGTTGGCGAAGGTGAGCGCGTTGCTACGATTGAGGACGGAGATTTTACCCTGGACGTCGGCTCGGTTGCCGTTGCAATCAACTATGTGACCAATGTTGCAAAGAGTGCGAATGTTACGGTCACCCTGTTGCAGGACGATTCTTTGCAGGCGTCAACGACGATCGGAAGCGTCTCGCAGTCCTATGCAACCAATGTTACCTTTGATTTGGGAGGCAACACCCTTTCAACGGGGTATTTGCTGAGCGTTTACAGTTCTGACAAAACAAGCTCGTTCTATGTTACGATCACAAACGGCGTGCTTGCGCTCAGTTATGCGGACGATTCTACGGCAAGAGTTGCCATCAGTGCTACATATCAGGCAAACCTCACGTTGAGCGATTTGTCGGTTGTTTATAGCGGCGGTCATTCTTATGACAATCTCATCAATGCAGGCAACAGCTATGGGTCTGCTTCTTCCGTTAGTACGATCAACTTTGTGAATGCCAACGTTTCTGTGGCAGACGGTGCTGCCGTGCCGACTAACATGGTCATGGTATATAATAGAAGTACGGTTACCTTTGACGGCGGAAATTATTTCGGTGCGATCAGTGCAGCGGAAGGCGCAACCGTCACCATCGCAGAAGGCAGCACGTTCGGGGCGGATGTTGAAGAGTTCCTTGCCAAAGGACTGACGCAGAATGACGCCGGCACGGTCGTGAATGCGAACTATGAAACCGCCGTTGCCATGATCGAGACCGAAACAGGCTTTGCCTATTATGACACCTTGCAGGAAGCGATCGATGCCTGCGGCACGAATGAAGCGACGGTCACGCTGCTTAAAAATCTCACCGAAAGCGTCAGCATTGCGGAAGGGCAGGAGATCGTGCTCGATCTCGGCGGCAAAACCCTGTCGAGCGAGGGTCGGACGATCACGAACTGCGGCACGCTCACCGTCAAAAACGGCACGGTCGTCGGCGGAACGGAAGGCAGAACGGCGATCTTCAACGGCTTGGAAGATTCGGGCGAGGACGTCACGACGGAGCTGTACAACGTTGCGCTCACGCTTGAAAATGTGAATATCAGCTCGAACAATACCGGCAACGGGGTCGCGCTGACCAACAACTATGCGAAGATCTTCTCCATTACGGGCGGCACGATCACCGCGCAGCCCGGAATGACGGCGATCAGCAACAGCGGCTGGATCGGCTCGATCACGGGTACGACGATCAAAGTAGAAGACGACGACGGGCTGTTCACGAGTCTCGGCAAGGCGATCGTCCTCGGCGGCGACGTCAACTGCGCAGACAGCGGCGTCATCGAAAAGGTCAGCGGCTGCACGATCACGGGCGTGATCAACGTGGCGGCAAACGGCGATTCCCAGACGGGCAGCATCACCATGACGGACAGCACGTTTGACGGCAGCTTTGACTGCGGCGACGGCTTCTATGCGCTTGCCACCGAAAACGGCTACACCGCGGGCGGTGAAAGCTTTGTCATTGAAGCGGACGCCCTTGCAGCGATCGGCAGCTCTGCCTACACCTCCTTGCGGGAGGCGTTTGCTGAGGCTAAGAGCGGCGACACGGTCACCTTGCTTGCAGACACCAAGCTCGAAGGCGACCGCATCGAAATCGGCAGCGCCAGTGAGGAAAGTGCGGCTGCGTTTGAGATCACCTTCGATCTGAACGGCTACACGCTCAAAATCGGACTGGTCGCGGCAGACATCAGTGCGGAAGAGCCGAACTACAATACGGCGGCGCTGTTTGTCGGGTACAATGCGACGCTCAACCTTATCGACAGCAGCAAAGAAGGGACCGGGACGATCGACGCGCAGGAAGCAAGCGATCTGACCGTGCCCGTCGCGGCGATGCGCGCGGGCGCCGTACTGAACATTTCGGGCGGTACGATCATCGTTGATACCGCGTACGAGTCCTGCGTGTATGCGGGCGGCGGCGGCGTTGTGGTGATAAACGGCGGTACCTTCATAAACCAGTGCGAGGACCCCTTCATTCATGTCAGTGACGGTTCTTCGCCCGCGCTTGCGGTCAATATTTCTGACAGCTATACGGACGGCGGAACATATCTGACCATCAATGGCGGCACATTTGTCGGGCGTAACCCGATGCTCGGCGACACGAATCCTGCCGTTACGAGCAGCTATATGGGCAGCGACGTAAACATTGCGCAGCTTTCGGACGGCAGCTTTGCTGCGGTCGGCGCGGATGAGCCGCTTCCCGAAGGGGCAGCGTATCTCTATACTGTAGAGAACGGTGAAGTTGTCGTTACGGTCTACACGGAGGAAGCGCTTTCGGCGGCTGTCGCAGGTGACGAAACTTTTGCAGACAATACCTACGCTACGGTGCGGCTCGGTACGGATATTACACAGAGCATCGTTATTGAAGGCGGGCGCGATCTTACGCTCGACCTGAACGGAAATACGCTCACCAACACGGCGGGCGATCATACGATCACGAACTACGGCACGTTGACCATCATCGACAGCGGCGAGAACGGCACGGTCACGAATACAACGACGAGCCGCGCCGCCGTCAAAAACGAAGGTACGGCGTACCTGAACGGCGGTACCTATACGCGCACGGCAGACGGCACTTGGTACGTCATCGTTAATAACGGCGTCATGGAACTGCGCGATATCACGGTGACCAACCTGAATGTGAACGATCCGTCCAGCCTGGTGCAGAACAACCTGGATATGGATCCCGCGAACCCCGCACAGCTGACGATCTACAGCGGCGTGTATGACTGCGCGGGCGGCAACACCATCATGAACAATGATTACGGTGTGCTGACCATTGAAGACGGCACGTTCGGCGCGAGCAACTTCACGGATGTTTACAACTATCAGGCGGTGCAGAACTACGGCACGTTGGTCATCAACGGCGGTACGTTCACGGCGAATTCCGTAGCGGTTTCGGCTTCCTCGTATGGCGTGCTGGAAACGTCTACGACGATCAACGGCGGCACCTTCTGTGCGGGCAGCGACGGTAGCGCGGCGGCACTGTACATCTACGACGATGACGGCACGGGCTTTATCAACGTGACGATCAACGGCGGCGAGTTCAGCGGCGTGTATGCGATCAGGTCTTTCCGCACCGACACCACGGGCGAAAGCCTCTCCGTGGCGGGCGGCACCTTTGAAGGCGAAATCTCCGTAGGGGGGCTGACAGGCTTCATCACGGGCGGCAGTTTCAAACAGCAGCCCGCAGAGGAGCTGTTCGACGAAAATTATGCGGCGGAGTACCAGAACGGCTACTATGTGGCGGTGCGCTCTGACGCGCTGAAAACGGCGCGTGCGAATGCACAGGCTGACGTGCGCGGCTATGCTGCGGCGAATGGTATCAGTTGGTTGGCGCTGGAAGATGAGGCGGCGACCGCCGAAGGCGAAGAGCCCGTGTACACCGCACAACAGGCGGCGGATATCCTCGCCGCGTTCAATGCGATCGACAGCGCGATGACGCAGCTTGCCGTTGCGGAGGCGCGCCTTGCGGCGATGAACGCGGTCGACGCGTACATCGAAGCGCTGGATACGTACAAACTTGATATGATCGGCGATCTGCAGACGGCAGCGGCGGACGACGAGGAGACGGCTGACGTCGATGAAAGCGTCGTACTGCCGACCGCGACCTACTCCGCGATCTACAACGCGACGAGCGCAAGTGAGATCGACTTCTACGTTGCAAACGCGTTGGCGGAAATCGAAGCGATCCGCAGCCTGCGCACCGAAATTTCGGGCCAGACGCAGCAGCTTGCAGACCTTGCCGACGCGCTCGAAGCGATGAGCGACGGGCTGTTCGGCGATACCGAATCGGGCACGGACGGTGCGTTTGCCGAACTGTTCGACAAGGTGCAGACGGCGATCTCGGATGCGCAGAATGCGATCGTCAACGGCAACGAAGAAGGGTCTACGTCGCTGGCAAGCATACAGGAGTACCTTGAAGATACGATCAACAAGGCGCTGGAAAGGATCGAAGGCGCGCTGACCAACACCGAAACCGGGCTTGCAGCCATCAAGGAAGCGCTCGATACCCTCGACGTGAGCAGCCAGCTTGCGGATGAGTTTGAAGATGTCTTGGCGGCGATCATCAAGGCGCAGGATGCGATCACAGGGTCGACGGACGGCGAAGGCGGCACGAGCATCGGCGAGGCGATCAGTCAGATCAACAGCAATACAACCACGTTGGTCAGCGGTCTGCGCAAAGCGCTCATCGGCGAAAACGGCACGCTTACGCAGGTTGCTGCGGCGGTTCAAGGGCTGACCGATCTGAACATCGGCGGCGAATTTGACGGCGTACTTACGGCGATCACCAACGCGCAGAACGCGATCATGGGCGTGACCGAAGAGGACGCAGACGGCGTGAACCTTTCCGAAGTGCTCGGCGCGGTCGGCGACGTCAATTCGGCAGTTACAGATGCCCTTGCGACGATGAACCAGACGCTTGCCGCATGGCAGCAGACCGTCGCGGACTATGCGGAAACGCTTGCCGGCATTGAAACGGCGCTCGGCGACGGCGCAGGCAGCCTGTATGACCGTATCGACAGTGCCATCACGGCGGCGCAGGATGCGATCATGGGTTCGACGGGCGGCGAAGGCGGCACGAGCATCGGCGCTGCGGTCTCAGATCTTAAAACAGAACTTAGCGTAGTACAGCAAGCGATCATCGATGCGATGCCGAATTATTCGGATCAGCTTACAACAATCAGCAGAAACATTGAAGCCTTGCAGACCCTGCTCAACGGGAATAACGGGCTTGCGGCGATCAAGAAGGAACTCGACGGCGTGGTAAGCGCGATCGGCTCGGCTACGAGCGGCGATACGTCGGCAAGCGGTCTGTTTGCCCTGCTCGAAGCGATCCAAAGCGGCAACAGCACGATCGAAAGCGCCGTCACGGCGGTGCAGAAAGCGCTGCTTGGCACGAACAACAACGGCGCGCTTGCGGCAATCACCGGCGCGCTGAAAGAGGCGCAGGACGACCTCGACGACCTGACGGGCGCGCTGCTCGAAGCGAACGGCGGGCTTGCGACGGACATCACCGACGCGCTTGCCGCGATCGATCAGATCGCCGCGGCGATCGGCTCGCTCGGCACGGGCGAGGGCAATGACCTTGTCACGCAGATCGGCAACATTGTTTCCGACCTCGAAGATGTGCAGGGTGCGGTCAATACCATCGGCGACAACCTCGGCGTTGCGGTCGACATCGAAGAGACCAAGACCAACGCGGTCGCAGACCTCGAAGTCTGGCTGAACGCCTACCTCGATACCCTCCTCGGCACGACGACGGACGAGGCGGAGAGCGGCGTGGTGATGCTGGCGGTCACCCTCGAAACAGAGGACGGCGACCTGTACGGCAGGCTCACGCAGGCGTACAGCGAAGCGAACGCGCAGCTCATTCTTAAATATTACAATCAGGCGCTGACGGCGATCGACAATGCCATGTCGACGACGGACGTCTCCACGGCGGTTTCGACCTTCCGTGCGCAGGTCGCCTCCGTCGATGCGGCGGCGCAGAATACGCCGTCGATGACGGGCGTATACGTCCTGCTCGCCATCGTGCTGGTGGTGCTGATCGCGGCAAGCATCGTCGTGATCCTCAAAAACCGCAAGGCGGCGGCAGCCGTCGCGGCGCAGCCCGCAGCGGAAGCGGCAGCCGAAGAAAAGCCCGCCGAAGAGGCGAAGCCCGAAGCGGCGGAAGAAGCTGCCGAAGAGGGGAGCGAAACGGAAGAGAGCGCCGAAGCGGAAAAACCCGAAGCGGAGGAAGAGCTCGCGGCGGATGACGACGACAAAGAGCAGGTCGTCATCGCGGCAAACGTGCGTTCGTTTGCGGAGGCGTACGTCGAACTGTCCGATGAGCAGCGCGAACTGTTCAACAAGGTCAAGGAGTATGCGCTCGGCAAAGAAGGCACGTCCGAAGCCAAGCTCAGCAGCGGCGTCTGCGTCAAGCTCGGCAGCAAGCAGGTCGTCAAACTTGCGGTGCGCCGCGGCAACCCCGTCGCGCTGTTCGTGCTTGAAAACGAGATGCTGAAAGACTTCCGCCGCGGAGCGGCGACGCAGGCGAAACTGAAAGTGCGTGCGACCGAACTTGTCCTGCGCGAAGAAGCGGATCTTGAAACGGCGTACACGATGGTCGACCTTTCCGTCGATCAGATCAAAAAGGACGCCGCGGCGGCGAAGGAACGCCGCAGGGAACAGCGCCGCGAACGCAGAAGGCAGCGCCTCGCCGAAGAGGCGGCAAGGCAGGCGGAGCATGACGGCAGCGAAGACTGAGCCATGACCGCAGGGCACGATCCTTCGTGAGCGGAACGGCAGGAAAAAACAAGGCGCGGCGCGGCTGCATAGCAGCCGCGCCGCGTTGCGTTTTCATCGCTTTGGCGCACCACCGAACGCGCGTCCGCCGCGTTGCGTTTTCATCGCTTTGGTACGCCGCCGAACGCGCGTCCGCCGCGGAATAGGGAAGACCGCCCCGCGCATCCTGCGATGCGCGGGGCGGCCGCTTTTTATGCCGTCCGGGCGTTTATCTGCGGCATTCGTACGAGCCGCCCGCATACGAGTAGACGTAAGAGGTCGTGCCGTCCTCGTTCGCCTGAATGCTTACCCTGTACGTTGCCGCGGCATTGCGGTCGCCGACGCGGATGCGGATCAGCTCCTGCCCGCGCTCGGTCTCTTTGTCGAAGTAGAACACCTGCGTGGTGTAGCTGCCGTCCTCGCCGCGCACGCGCTGTTCGAGGCGGATCTCCGTTTCGTCGTCCTCCTGTTCGTATTCGAACAGGCTGCGCTCGGTCAGCGTGCCGTCTTCATACAGCGAGTAGGCGTACTCCTGCTCGTTTTCGCCCCGCTCCTGCTCGACGGACTGTTCCACGCGCAGGGACGAACGTTCGCCGAGGGTCACGGTCAGGCTGTGTTCGCTCTCCGTTTCGTCGCCTTCGGCCGAGCTTTCCGCAATGCCCTGCATCGGGTAGTCGGTACCGTCGACGCGGAGGATGCCGTCGATGCGGCTGGTCGTTTCGACCTCTTCCTCGCCGTCGTCGTACTCCGTCTCTTCTTCGACGATCGTTTCATTGTAATACATCGTGTACGCGACCGTGTTGTTTGTCAGGTCGCGGTAGGTCACGCGCATCATTTTCGCGTACCCGTCCACGTCCGAAGCGCTTTCGGTAAAGCCGAACGCCCCGTCGGAGAGCAGGCTTTCCACCAGCATCATGTAGCCGTTCAGCTCGTCGATCGTCGCCTCGTCCGTCACCTCCGCGGCGGGGGATACGGCGATGTTTTTCGCCCTGGCGAGGCCCGCCGCCTGTCCGCCGTTCATGGCGGAGATGACCGTCGCCGCCGACGCCGCCGAAAAGCCGTAGACCTGCTCCGTGCTCGTAAAGCTGCCGAACTTGTCGCCGTCCGCGCTCCCCGTGCCCGCGGGGTCGCAGCCCGCGAACCCGACTACGCTAAGCCCCAAAGCCGCCGCCAGCAAAGTGCCTGCTATGATCTTTTTCATTGTGTTTTCCTCCTTTCGGAATTTGTTTTGCACTTTTATAACAGGCGGGATACGCAGATTGTTGGTGGAATCGGAAAATTTTTTAAATTTTTTTTTGCGCGCCGTTTTGTTCCGCTGTTTGCCCGCCGCGGGCTTAAAACAGAAAAGGGCAGGGGAAAACGCAGGCGGCATTGACAGCGCCGCGCGGGTGTTCTACAATAGATGCGTAAAACCATAAGGGCGGCGTTTTACGGAGAGACATATGGAAGTACCGAAATACATACCGGCGAAAAAGAGCTTTGTCGGGTGGGCGGTGGTGTGCCTGTGCGGGATGGCGGTGTTCATCGTGCTCGCGGTATACCCGTTCCGCATGCGGGAAGAGGACACGACAGAGTTCACGGCAACGGTGACGGAGGTCGTGTTCTATTCGGATAGCTGCTCGGTCGGCGTGCAGGAATTTTCCTTTACGCTGACCGTGAAAAATACGGCGGCCGTTGACAGAGACGCGATGGAGCGCTTACGGGCGGGCGACGTCATTTATTTCCGTCTGCCGCAAAACGAGATATTTTTCTTTCTTGAAAGCGGCTATACGGGCGGCGTCGAGGTGTATGCCCTGCGGACGGAGGCGGCGCCGATCGTAACGCCGGAAAGCTATCATAGGGCGGATACGCTGTTTGCACAGCTCAGGGCGGCGGTCGCCTTCATCGCCGCAGCGCTGGCGGCGGTGGCGGTCGTGCTGCTCGTGATCTATTGCAGGCGCAAAAAGCGCGACGCGCTGTTGGCGGAGCAGATCAGGCAGCAGGATCGGCTCGTACAATAAAAAAACGGCAGCGAACAAAAAGCGGGCGGCGGAGATCTTCTCCGCCGCCCGCAGCTGTTTTCCGCGGTTACCCTGCGCGCCTGCCGTCTGTATCTTTTTTTGTCTGCCTTGCGCACTTGCCGCGCCTTGCGTGTATGCCGTTCGCGTCTGTCTTGCGTGCCTGTCTGCCGCATGCGCTGTGTGCGCCTGCCGTTCGCGCCTGCCTTGTGTACACGCCCGGCGCGTCTGCCGTTCGCGGCGCCGTCTGCTCTTCGGCGTTTTCCGCCCGTTCAAAAACAGCGGGGGCTTCAATCGTCGTCCTCTTCGATAAATTCGTAGCGGTAGCCGCCCTCTTCGGGGTAGACGTGCATCTGCGCCTGCAAGCCGCCGATGTCCGCCTCCACAAACAGCACTTCCGTGCCGCCGCGCGTTTCGCGGCGGAATTCCAGCGTGTCGCGCTGCCCGCCGCGCAGGATGGTCAGGGCGATCTCCGCTTCGCCGTTCTCTTCCTCGTAGTCGATGGTCGTGCTCTCGGTCAGCGTGCCGTTTTCGTACACGAACAGGCGGTGCGTGCGTTCGCTCTCCGTTTCGCTGCCTTCGCTCTCTTCTTCCGCCTCCTGTTCGATGCGGATGTACGAGTTTTCGCCCGTGTACGCCTCGAACCACAGTTCGCTTTCGCTCTCCGTTTCGCCGCCCCCGCTCTCCTCTTCGGTGAGCCTGCCCCCGCGCACGGGATACGCGCCGCTCTCCGTTACGAGTACGCCCGTAATGTCGTACGCGCGCTCGCTCTCGTTCTCTTCCGTCTCCTCGGAGGAGAGCGCCTCGCTGTAATACATGGTGTAGGTGACCGTATCCCCCGCCAGCCCGTGCGCCGTTATGGTCATCGCATAGCGGTACTGCGCGTATTCTTCGGGAACGGCGACCGCCTCGTGCGTGATCGAATCTTCCGCCAGAAGCCCTTCGGCAAGGCGCAGGTATTCGTCCGTCGCCTGCCGTATTCGCTCCTGTTCCTCCGCCGTGAGCGCCCGCCGCAGCGAAGCCGTGCCCGCCTGCGCCGCGCCCTGCGAAAGCAGCGCGCCCGCCGACGCCGCGCTGTACGCGTAAAAGTCGCCCGCGGCGGATAGGGCAGGGGGAAGCACGGCCGAGCCGCCGCCTCCCGTGAGCAGTACGGGCAGCAGCACGCACAGCGCGATGACGAGCGCCAGCGCCGCGGCGACCAGGGAATACAGTCCCTTTTTGTTCACCGCGCGCGTGCCGCCGTGCGCGTAGGCGGCTTCCTGCGCCGTGTTTTGTGTATAGCCGAGTTCGGCGCGCACCCGCTCTTTTACGGAAGCGTCGGGCAGCGCGTCTTTTGCCTGCGTTTTCAGCATCTTTTTTACGTTTTTCATGCGTCGCCCTCCTGTTCCAGAATGTTGCGCAGCTTTTTCAGCGCCTCGTTGTTCTTCCACGTCACCGTGCCGATGGGGATGTTCAGCATCGCGGCGACTTCGCGCCGCTTGTAGCCCGCCGTCTGGCAGAGCATGAGGATTTCGTATTCGTCCTCGGCGAGCACCTTTGCCGCAAGGTCGAAGATGTAGGGCAGCTCGTGCTCGTGCGTGCCGTACTTCCACGCCTGTTCGGAAAAGTCTGTCGCCACTTCGCGCCGCGCGCGGGAAAGGTGGTTGAGCGCCAGGTTCTTCCCGATGCGCACCAGCCAGCCCGTGAAGTTCGAGCCGGCCTCGTAGCTGCCGAGCGAGCGCAGGGCGCGCACGAACGTCTCCTGCAGCAGGTCCTCCGCGTCCGCTTTGTTTTTTACGACGTATAAGATCGCAAAGTACACGGGCTTGTGCGTGTGTTCGTACACATAGTCGAATGCCCGCGCATCGCCCGCTTTGAGCGAGGCGATCTTCCGTTCGAGTTTCTCCCGTTCCATACCTCTCCGTATCTGTATAACAATTTTCCCGCCCGTTTTGTTGGGAAAATCGGAAAAATCATTAAAAAGTTCCGCCATGAGTATACCGTATCCGCGTCCGTTTGTCAACTTTCGACGAAGTGTAGACAGCCGCCCGAAAACGTGGTATACTATATGCGGTAAGGGCTGTACGATGTTGCAGTCTTTTTTGACCGTCGGCAGACCGTACGGACGGCATTCAAGCAGGGGCAGGAAAAATGGGGCTGAAAAAGAGCGTATACAAACTGATCAACAAAGTGGTCGCCGGGGCGATGGGGACCGACCTTTCGCAGCCGCAGACGGAGCCGAGCGGCGAGCCGTATATTACCGAGGGGCTTTCCGCACTGGCGCGGCAGGCCGCCGCGGAGGGCGTCGTCCTGCTCAAAAACGACGGCGTTCTGCCGCTCGCCCGCGGCACGCGCGTGAGCCTGTTCGGCAGGTGTTTTTACGACGGCTTTTACGTCGGCTACGGCAGCGGCGGCGACGTCAGACCGCCCTATACCGTGACCTTTATCGACGGCGCGAAAGGGGCGGAACGGGCGGGGCGCATCCGCCTGGACCGCGAAACGGAGCGCGCTTACCTGCAATGGCGCGCCGATAAAAGGAATGCGCCCGACGACGGGTTCTGGGGGCACCGCCCGCACAGCTACCGCGAAATGCCCGTCGGGGCAGAGCTTGCGCGCGCGGCTGCCGCCCGCAGCGACGTCGCGCTCGTGCTCATCGGGCGCGCGGCGGGCGAGGACGACGACAGTTTCAACGCCCCGGGCGGCTATCTGCCCACCGCGGAAGAGGTGCAGATGCTTTGCGCCGTCACGGCGGCGTTTGCAAAGACGGTCGTCCTCTTCGACTGCGGCGGGGTGCAGGATCTCTCCTTTTTGCGGCCCTTCGGCGAAAAGATCGCCGCGGTCGCCTTCGCCTTTTTCGGCGGCATGGAGGCGGGCGGCGCGCTGTTCGACGTGCTCACGGGCGAAGTTTCCCCCTGCGGAAAGCTGGCGGATACCGTCGCTGCGGCGTATACAGACTACCCATCCGCGCAGCATTTCGGCGGGAAGGCGTACAGCGAATACGCCGAGGACATCTTCGTCGGGTACCGCTATTTTGAAACGTTCGCCAAAGAGAAGGTGCTGTATCCCTTCGGGTTCGGGCTGAGCTATACCGCGTTTTCGCTGGACGTGTGCGCGTTTTCGGCGCACGGGGACGCGTTTGAAGCAGAAGTGCGCATAAAAAACATCGGCGGGCGCGCGGGGAAAGAGGTCGTGCAGCTGTACTGTGCGCCGCCGCAGGGCGCACTCGGCAAGCCCGCGCGCGTGCTCGTCGCCTTTGCCAAAACGCGGGAGCTTGCGGCGGGGGAGGAGGAAGTGCTGCTGCTCCGCTTCCGTGCGCGCGACTTTGCGAGTTTTGACGATACGGGCGCCGTTGCGCGGAACGCCTGGGTGCTGGAAGCGGGCGAATACCGCTTTTACGCGGGGAACAGCGTGCGCGCGGATCGCCTTGCGGGGACGTATACGCTTGCGGCGCCGCGCTTGCTTGCGCAGACGAGCGGCGCCTGTTCGCCTGCAACGCCCTTCCTTCGCCTGTGTGCGCGCGAAAAGGACGGAGCGGTCGTTCCCGTTCGGGAGGACGTGCCGACGGGCGGGTACGACGAAAAGGCGCGCATCCTGGCGCAGCTGCCTGCGGAGATCGCGCAGACGGGGCAGCGCGGGCATTCCTTTGCCGATTATGCGGCAGGGCGGGTATCCGCGGAGGAATTTTTGGCGCAGCTCACGGACGGCGAGCTGGAGGCGCTCACCCGCGGGTCCGGAGGAATGAACGCACCGCAGGGTGTTTCGGGCAACGCGGGCGCGTTCGGCGGGGTCGTGCCCGCCCTCGCGGCGCGGGGCGTTCCCGCCGCAGTAACGGCGGACGGGCCTGCGGGGCTGCGGCTCAACCGCTATTGCGCGCTCCTGCCCTGCGGCACCGCGCTCGCGTGCAGCTGGAATACGCTGCTGGTGCGTTCGCTGTTTGCAAAACTCGGCGAGGAGGCGGCGCACTACGGCGTAGACGTGTGGCTCGGCCCCGGCATGAACATCCACCGCGACCCGCTGTGCGGCAGGAATTTCGAATACTTTTCGGAGGATCCGCTGCTCACGGGCAGGATGGCTGCCGCCGCCGTGCAGGGGGTGCAGAGCCGCGGGCGCGCCGCCTGCCCCAAGCACTTTGCGTGCAACAACCAGGAGCGGCGGCGCAACAAAAACGACAGCCGCGTGTCTGCGCGCGCCCTGCGCGAAATTTACCTGCGCGGGTTCGAGATCTGCGTCGAAGAGGGCGACCCGCTGTGCGTGATGACCTCGTACAACAAGGTCAACGGCGAATGGGCGCACTACCATTTCGGGCTGGTCACCGATATCCTGCGCGGCGACTGGGGGTATACGCACCTCGTCATCACCGACTGGTGGATGCGCCGCGCCGAAAGCCCGCATTTTGCGGGCGTAAAGGACAACGCGTACCGCGTCCGCGCGCAGGTCGACGTGCTCATGCCCGGCAACCGCGGGCACCTGCGCAAGAAATACATCTCCGACGGCACCCTTCTGCGGCGGCTGAACGGGCGGGGCGGCATCACCCGCGCCGAGGTGCAGCGCTCGGCGGGCAACACCCTGCGCTTTTTAAAGGAGCTGTACGCCGCGCGGCGGGCGGAGGAGAAGGAGCGGCGCTGAACTTGCCGCGGTAAAACGGCGTGCCGCGGTAGAACGGCGCGGCGTGCCGCCGCCTGTACAAAGGGCAGGGAGGAATTTTCGGAGGGAAAGGATGCAGACGATCGAAACATATCTTGCGCAAAAGTGGAAGGAGACGGTGCGGTACACCCCGCAGGACGAGGGGATGCTGATCGGGCTGCCGTACCCGTATACCGTGCCCTGTGCGGACGGCATGTTCAATGAGATCTATTATTGGGACACCTATTTTACGAACAAGGGCCTGCTCGCGGCGGGGGAGGTGCAGCTTGCAAAGGATAATTGCAGGAATATGCTGTACCTCGTCGGAAAATTCGGGTACATGCCGAACGGCAACCTCACCATCTATCTCGGCAGGAGCCAGCCCCCGTACCTCGCGATGATGGTGTGGGACGTGTACGCCGCGACCGCGGACGGGGCGTTTCTCGCCGCCGCGTATCCCGTTCTGCAAAAGGAATATGCCTTCTGGGAGAGGGCGCGCATGACGGAGAGCGGGCTGAACCGCCATTTTGCCGACAACACGGCGGAGGAATGCGCCAAAAGCTATGCCGACTTCCGCACGCGGGTAAAATCTCCCTTTTCGGATCCCGTGGAAGGCGGAAGGAATCTGCTTGCCGAGGCGGAGTCCGGGTGGGACTTCACCGCGCGGTTCGGCGGCAGGTGCGCGCACTTCAACCCCGTCGACCTCAACAGCAACCTGTACCGCTATGAGGTGCTGTTTGCCAGGGCGGAGCGCGAACTTGCGCTTTCGGACGGAGCGGCATGGGAAGCGCGCGCCCTGCGGCGGAAGCAGCGGATCGGGGCGCTCTGCTGCGATCGGGAGAGCAAAACGTACCGCGACTACGATTTTACGGAGCGAAAGCGCTCTTCCTTGTACAGCGCCGCCATGTTTTGGCCGTATTTTATGGGCGTTGCGGAGAGCGGGGAGGGGCTTGCGCTCCTTCTGGAAAAGCTGGAAGCACCGTACGGTGTTTTGACCGCCGAACGAACGGCAGAGCGATACCAATGGGGGTACCCGAACGTATGGGCGCCCTGTATGTATGCCGCCGTCGTCGGGTGCGAAAACTACGGGCTCTCCGCCGCGGCGGCGCGCCTGGCACACAAGTACATCGCGCTGATCGAAAAGAATTACGAAGAGACGGGCAAACTTTGGGAAAAGTACAACGCGCTGGACGGGAACACGCAGAGCGCGAACGAATACGCCACCCCCGAGATGATGGGCTGGACGGCGGGCGTGTATACCTGCCTGAAACAGACCTACGGAAATACGCGCGCGGGCGGTTGAAACCGAGCGCGTACAAGAGGGAAAAAACAGGCTGCGGAATTATTCCGCAGCCTGCTTTTTGTATAACAAAAACCCCGCGATAGTCGCGGGGTTGAGTGAAGGTTTACCGATGAGTCTTGAAAAAAGGACTCCGATTGTGTATAATAGAGCAAGACCTGCCAGTCTGCAAAAAACACAATCGGAGGATATAAAAATGAGAGACTCATCTAATACCATAAACAGTTTAGCACATACGAAATGGAATTGCAAGTACCATATCGTGTTTGCGCCGAAATATCGCAGAAAAGTGTGCTACGAAGAACATAGGCTGGAAGTGCGAGAGATATTAAGAAAGCTATGCGAGTGGAAGGGAGTGAAGATCATAGAGGGAGAAGTATGTGCGGATCATGTACATATTCTTGTATCGATTCCACCCAAAATGAGCGTTTCGGTATTCACGGGGTATCTGAAAGGGAAGAGTGCAACGATCATATTTCAAAAATGGGGAAATATGAAATTCGCATACCGAAACCGCGAA
>ERZ1643247.1101-NODE-1101-length-27065-cov-7.584339_pt1 | contig 27065 bp, 24 predicted proteins | sample MGYA00579264_ERZ1643247 | MGnify/ENA primary metagenome ERZ1643247 (study PRJEB29033, sample SAMEA4952262) | chicken gut metagenome | biome: Broiler Chicken; feature: Gastrointestinal Tract; material: Caecum | place: Ireland | collected 2018 | study: Broiler... | reverse complement strand
AAGCCGCAGACCACGCGCGACCGCATTCTAGGCATTTTAAACGAGGCGGGCGCGCAGGTCGTGTTTGCGGATACGCCCGGCATCTACAAGGCGGGCACCGCCCTTTCGGGGCGCATGCTGCGCACGGCGGAGAGCACCGCCAAGGACGTGGAGCTGATTTTATTCGTGCACGACGGGCATAAGGGCGTTTCCGAAGAGGACATCGCCCTCATGAAGCGCTACCAGAGCGTCGGCGTGCCCATGCTGATCGCCTACACGAAGACAGACATCATGCCCGCGGAGAACATTCCGCAGGACGTGAAAGAGATCTGCGAAGGGGGCGTTGCGTGCGACGTGTATCCCGTTTCGGCGCGCAAGGGGCGGGGGATCGAAAAACTCCGCCGCGCGATCGTTGCGGCTCTCCCCGAGGGCGAGCCGCTCTTCCCCGAAGATATCGTTTCGGACAAGAGCGAGCGGTTCATGCTCGGCGAGATCATGCGCGAAAAGATCCTTTTAAAATACGACAAGGAGATCCCGCACGGCATCGCCGTGCTCGTCACCAAATTCGAGCGCGGGCAAAATGGCGTCGCGGAAGTCGCGCTCGACATCGTGTGCGAAAAGCCCAACCACAAGGCGATCCTCATCGGCAAACAGGGCGCCGCGCTCAAAGAGGTGCTCTCCTTCGCCCGCAAGGATATGGAAAAGTTTTTGGGCTGCAAAGTCTTTCTGACGGGCTACGTCAAGGTCAAGGAGGGCTGGCGCGACAGCGCGAACCTTCTGCACGAATACGGCTACGACGAAGAACGGTAATTCATACGATTTTTTTCCGCCGCCTCCGCAATCTGCGGAGGCGGCGTTTTTGCGTTCGGCGGGCATATGCGCCGCGGCGCATGCGTCCCTGAAAAAACAAAGCTATGCGCGGGGCGGCATATGCCGCCCCGCGCATATTCGGAAAAACCGCCACCGCACAGGGGGGCGGGCAAAACCGCACGGGGGCTAGGCAAAAAAATTCCGCCCCGCATGAGCGCGGGGCGGAGAGGTGTTGTGCCGTTATTCCTGTTTGGGCGTCTGCTTGCTTTCGGCGGGCGCGTTCACGTCCGTCTTGCTCACCGCATCCTGCGGCGGGAGCACGCTGCCTTCCGCGCTTCTTTCGGGGGCGGCGGGTACCGCCTGCGCAGCCGCGGGCTTCGCGGGGCGGTTGTAGCGGTCGACCACGTTCATGAACGCCTTGGACGAGAACACGACCACGCCGACGACGATTGCTATGGCAATGTCTGCAAAGACGAAGCTGTTGTAGGTCAGGCTGTACAGCCAGTCGCTGTCAAAACCGTAATAGGAAGCGAATTGACCGAAAGCAAAGACGCCTGAAAACAGGTGCGAAAGGTAGCGGATTGCCGAGCCGACGAGTGCGCCGAGTAAAAATTTGACCTGCGGCGCCTTGTCCAGCGCATGTACGCCGCGGAACATACCCGCAAGCCCGATCCCCGCAAACGCAATGGGGTAGTCCAAAAACATCTGTGCAGGATGAAGTATCATCGGGTCTTGGATGATTTGCAATAGGCCGTAGATAAGTCCTGCAAACACGCCCTTGCGCACGCCGAACATATAGGAGTAGATCATCAGCGGCAGCAGGCTTGCGATTGTAACGGAACCGCCGTAAGGCAGGTGGAATATGGAAAGATAGGAAAGGGCAAAACTCATGGCTATGCAAACCGCCGCGTATGCAATGGTGCGAGAATCGAACCCCTTCCTGTCTTTTCTTCCGAAGAAGAAGGTCAAGAGCGCCAGCACTACGATCAGCCCCGCCATGCCGAGGTAAAGTCCAAGGTCGTTGATTAGGGAAGGATCAGCTTCATTAGCGTCGGAGGATGCACCGGAAGAATAGTGAATAGAAATGCAAACTACGAGAGCGATGACAGCCGCGGCAAAGACGCCAAGGCTCGTCCAAAGCGAGATCTTGAACGCCTTTTTGGAGTACAGGGAGCAGACATACGTTGCGGCAGTTCCGAGCACGACAACGCCGAAGAGCACCGCCGAGGGGATGAGCACCAGCTCGAATACCGCGCCGCTTTCGCTCATGTCGAAAAATTCGAGCGCGAGCATGACGACGAGGATGACAACGGCGAGCCCCGTTGCAAAGGCGACGGCGTACTTCACATAGGTGCGGAAAAAGTCCGCGCGCTTGACGCGGATGAAAATTCCGACCGCAAGGAGCACGACGGCGAACGCGACGACCAGCCAGAGCAGTACGTTGCCGAGCCCGTCTTTCGCGTACGAAGTCCATACATCGTCATAGATGTACTGCGTCTTCGTTCCGCCCTCGCCGTCGGGCACTTCCTGCGTTCCGACGTACGAGGAGAGCAAATTGAGAAACATAAGACCTCCTTTGTTTCCGCCGAAACGACGTTGAAAAACGGCGCGCCCCGTAAAAAAGGGCGCGCCGAATCAGTCTTTGATTACCTCCCGTTCAGGTATTATCCTGTCCGGTTCAAAGGGTATGATCTCAGCTTTTTACAGCACCCCCGGCGGATCCAGTTGTTTAATGTCTGTATTATAGTATAAACGCGGGGCAAAGTCAATTGAATTTTGCGCGGAGGTGTGGTATAATACCCTTGCTGTAAAAATCAAGCAGAAGTTGTTCGTCTTTCAAAAACGATACGGAGGTACGGTGCAATGGCATCCTACGATTTTTATGCGTTCCTCGATCGGATGAAGTACATCCGCCGCTGGTCGCTGATGCGCTCTTCGCGCGAGGAGAACGTGATGGAGCACAGCCAGCAGGTCGCCGTGTTCGCGCACGCGCTCGCGCTCATCGATACAAAGGTTTACGGCAATACGCCCGACGTCACAAAAACGGTGCTCTGCGCCATGTACCACGAATGCGCCGAAGTGATGACGGGCGATTTGCCCACGCCCATCAAATATTATAATAAGGACATCCTCGGCGCGTACAAGGAGCTTGAGGGGCGCGCGGCGGAAAAACTTTTGGGCATGCTCCCCGCCGAGCTTGCCGAAGGGCTTGCCCCCTTCGTGAACGACGACCCCGCAAGCTACGAGCACAAGCTCGTCAAGGCGGCGGATAAGCTCGCCGCCTATGTGAAATGCCTCGAAGAGCTGAAGAGCGGCAACATGGAGTTCAAAAAGGCGAAAGAGAGCATCGAAAAGGAGCTGAAAAGCCGCAAATTGCCCTGCGTCGATTACTTTATGAAATACTTTATCCCCGCCTTTTCGCGCACGCTCGACGAAATGGAGGGACTTTGATCCATCAAAGGGGCTTTGACCCCATAAAAAACAGAGGAGCCGCGCGGGATATCCCGCGCGGCTTTTGTTTTTGTGTTTTTTTGGCGTCAGAAGCACAGCTCCCGCAGCGCCGCCTTGTAAATGCAAAACAGCCGTTCTATGTCGGAAAGCGAAATGTACTCGTCTTTGCCGTGGATGACGGAGGGCGCGCCCGGGAACTGCGGGCCGAACCCCGCGCCCCGCTTCAAGGCGCGCGCGTAGGTGCCGCCGCCGATGGCGATGGGGGCGCACGCTTCGCCCGTCTCCCGCTCGTATACCTTGCACAGCGTTCGGATGAGCGGGCTGTTCTTGTCGTTGAACAGCGGCGCCTGGCAGTGCAGCAGCTTATACGGCGCGCCGGAAGTGTCCAAAAAGTTGCAGACGTATGCCTGCGTGAAGGTCGCGGGGTAGCGGATGTCAACGGTCACAAAGAGCGTGCCGTCCGTGTAGTCCGCAATGTCGGGGGACAGGGTGAGCGCGCCCGTCTCGTCGCGGAGTTCGCGCAGCCCGTTCGCCGCCCCGAATAAAAGCGCATAGATGCGCGCGACGCGTTCGTCCTCCTCCGCAAAATAGGCGAACAGCTTGCCGAGCGCGTTCTCGCCCGTTTCGGGCAGTGAGGCGTGCGCGGCTTTTCCGTGCGAACGGAGCAGGGAGTCGTCATAGGTCAGCCCGTATTTCTGCGCGCGGGCGGCGTCGATGATCCTGGCGCTTGCCGCCGCCTCTTCGCACACCTTGTTTGCCGCGTCGCCGCCGTGCAGGGAGGCAAAGGGCGCGTTCGGCAGGGGAAAGGCGAACTTTGCGTGCAGGATGCCCTTTTCGGCATAGATGACGGGGAAGTCCGCGTCGGGCGTAAAGCCCTCTTCGGGCATTTCGGCGACCTTGTTGTAGTGGTCGATGCATGCCCAGCCGCTCTCTTCGTTGCAGCCTGCGATGAGCTTTACCGTGCGGCGGGGGAGGAGCCCCTCGTCTTTCAGCGCTTTCAGGGCGTACAGGCAGATGACGGCGGGACCCTTGTCGTCGACCGTACCGCGCCCGTACAGCCTGCCGTTTTCGATCTCGCCGCCGAAGGGCGGGTGCGTCCAGCCCTCGCCCGCGGGGACGACGTCGAGGTGGCATAAAACGGCGAACGGCTCGCCTTCGCCGAAGAGCGCTTCGCCGATGTAGTTATCGTAGTTGCGCGTCGCAAAGCCCAGCCGCTTAGCAAGGGAGAGGAAGGCGCCGAGCGCCTCCGCCGCGCCCTCGCCGAAGGGCTTGCCCGCCTGCGCGGGCTGCTGCGAGCTGTCGATCTTTACAAGGTCTATAATGGAGTTTATGATTTCGGTCTGATAGTTCATGGTCATGGTTTTTAAGATGTCGGCGCGTTCTCCGCGTGCCTTTTCGGGCGGAGCCGCCGCAATCGGCGGCATATGGGCGCATGCCCATGGCAACTTGTTGCCGAAAGCGTCAGCTTTTTTGCCGCCGATTACTCGCCGCCGTTCCTTCTCGGCGGCTCGTTTTTCGGCTCACAGGGGCTGCGCCCCTGCAATGCGTACGCATTGCGGCGGGCATTCGCCCTCGTTCGCCTCAAGCGGAACGCTTGGCTTTGCCCTTGCAAGCAAGCAAAGCCTTCACGTCCCTTCAGGGTGACACAAAAGAGTAGCCGTGTCCTTCCGTCATCCCGAGCCTGTCGAGGGATCTCTATGCGAATTTCGACAATATCTGAATAGAGATCCTTCGACTCCGCTTCGCTCCGCTCAGGATGACAGGGAATAGCTGCTTCGCTCCGCTCAGGATGACAAGAAAGTAGCAAAACTGTCTTTTAATGATCTTACTGCGCGTGGCAAAATGACACTTTTGCCTAAGCGCCCTCAATTTGCCGCATACCTGCGGCTTACGGGAAGAGGGTGAATTTGCGGCATTTCTATAAAGGTGTGCCCTAAAAGATGCCGCAAAGAGGGAGAAACCGCTGCCGAGCGGCTTTGCCGTGAACAGCGGTGTCGCCCTTAAATCACGGAAAAAAGTTTTGTCAGCTCAAAACTTTTTTCGTGAACCAAGGCTCTCATCCAATGCGTACCCTTTCCATCGGCAGTTCCGCGGTGGGAGCGGAGGGCGAGCGCCAGCTCAAAAGCACCGTCATGCAGCCCGCGCGTCCCAAAAACATGAGCACGCACAGCACGATCTGCGACCCCACGGTGAGGGAGGGCGTGATGCCGAGCGTCAGCCCGACGGTGCCGATCGCGGAAAATACTTCGAATACGATCTCCGTCAGGTGATACCCGTTCCCCATTTCAAAAAAGGATATAAGAAGTATGCCCAAAACGGCGAACAAGATATACGCGGTGGTGAATTGCGCGGCGTTTTTTACGTTTTCGTCGTCCAGCCGCCGTTTGAACGCCTGCGGCGAACGTTTGCCGCGGATGGCGGAGAGCAGTGAGAGCACGAGCACGGAGACGGTGTTCGTTTTGACGCCGCCCGCCGTCGAGCCGCTCGCGCCGCCGATGAACATTAAAAGGATCGTAAGCAGGATAACGGCAACGCGCGTATCGATGGTCATGGGGATGACGTTGAACCCGGCCGTGCGCGGCGTCACCGCCGTGAAGAAGGAGGAGAGGATGCGCTCTCCCCACGGCAGGTCGTTCAATGCGATCAGAAGGAGCAGGAAGGGCACGACGATCACGACAACGCTTGCAAGCAGCACGATCTTCGTGTGCAGCGTGTATTTGCGCATATGCCATTTGTTGCGGCGGATGTCGTGCCAGACGAAGAAGCCCAGCCCGCCGATGAGGATAAGGAGGGGAACGACGATGCAGACGATCGGGTCCGCCGAATACGCCGTCAGCGAAGGGAAATCGTTCCCTTCCGTCGCCATAAGGTCAAAGCCCGCGTTGCAGAACGCGGAGACGGCGGTGAATACCGAAAACCAGATGCCTTTGCCCCAGCCGAAGTCGGGCACGAAGCGGAAACAGAGGATGAACGCGCCGAGCAGTTCAAAGATAAGGGTGCCGAGGAGAATGGTGCCCGTCAGCTTCATGAGCCCGCCCACGTTGGGCGCGCTGACTGCCTCCTGCATGTAAGTGCGTTCCTTCAGCCCGATCTTTTTGCCGCCTAAGCGCATCAGCGAAAAGATGACGGTCATGAACCCGATACCGCCCATCTGGATGAGGATGAGGATGACCGCCTGCCCGAATTCAGACCAATAGGTGTAGGTCGGCCGTACGATCAGCCCCGTCACGCAGGAAGCGGAAACGGTCGTGAAAAGCGCGTCCATGAACGTGGCTCCGCCGTCGGGACGGGAGGAAACGGGCAGGATCAGCAGCACTGTTCCCAACACGATGACGCACAGGTAGCCCAGCACCAGAAGGCGCGCAGGGGTCAGTCTTATTTTACGTTGCATACAACCTCCGCGGCGGCGGGTCGGCCCGCTGCCGATTCTGTGCGGAAGGGGCAGGTCCGCTCTCCGTTCCGCAACCGTACGTTGCTATTATAACATGAATTTCAGGAAAAGCAACCGTTTGGGCGCCGCCTTCCGAAAAGAGCGCCTCCGCACGGGGCGCACCTTTTTGCCCGCCGCCGACTATAATGAAGGGGAGGACGGTGCGGCGGTCCGCCCCGCGGGAGGTGTGCATGAAGGTTCGGTTTGTAACGGAAGGGAGCCTGCACGAGTATGTGCAGCGGCGGGCGCGCCCCGCCTGCGACCTGCTGTTTTTCGGGTTCAACGGGCTGGGCGACGTGGATTACCGCAGCGAGCTGGCGGGGGAAAGTTCGCGGCTGGAAGAAATGGCGATTTTAAGCCGCGAATGCGGCTGCGTCGTCGTTTCGGGCTGCCGCACCGATTCCTGCGGGATACGGCGCAAAAGCTGTGCTGTCGCGGAGAACGGGCGCATCTTAGGCGTTGCCGACAGATTGCATGCCTTTGAAGCGGAAGAGGTGTCTGCGGGCGCGCATCTGAAAGTGTATGAAACGGCGGCGGGCAGGCTCGGGGTATGCGTTGCGGAAGATGTGTACTTTCCGTCCGTCTGCGAAACGCTCGCTTTATGCGACGCGGACGTCATCGTCTGCCCCTTCGAGGCGGCGGAGGACAGCGTGCCGCGGCTGATGCTGCGCGCGGGCGCGTTCGTCGCGGGCACGGAGGCGTGCCTGTGCGCGTCGGGGCTGGCGATGATCGCATCGCGCAGCGGCGACATGCTCTTTTCCGCAACGAAAAAGGAGAGCGAGTTCGAGCTCTCCCTTTCCCGCGAATACCGCCTTTGCACCGTGCGCACGCGCGGGCAGGCGCTGGCAAGGCGGGCGGATTATTGAAATCATATACGATATGGTTTTTTGAGGAAGCAGGGCGGCATGAGCCGGCTGTGCCGGGAGATCCGGTATAAGGGGCACATCGCCCCCTCCCGACAAGCAAGCGCCCCGCGCGGCGGATAGTTTCCGCCGCGCGGGGCGCTTTCGGGTCCGGAAGCGTCTCCGTTCCCTTCGGGTTTATAAATATTGCGCGCGTTTCGGTGTGCGGGCGTTCAAAGCAAGGCGGCTACGCTGCGCGCCGCTTACTTTCTGCGGTCCAGCAGGAGCGCCAGCGCCGCCTTGTTGATGTGCAGCCTGTTCTCCGCCTGGTCGTACACGATGCTCTGCGGCCCGTCGATGACCTCGGCGGAAACTTCTTCGCCGCGGTGGGCGGGCATGCAGTGCATGAATACGGCGTCCTCCTTGGCGAGCGCCATCACCTCGGGCGTGACGCGGTAGCGCGCGAGCTTGCGTTTTTTGTTTTCGTCGTCGTCGTCATTCATCGAGATGAACACGTCCGTGTACACGATGTCCGCGCCGTGCACGGCTTCGGCGATGTCGTCGGTGATGAGCACGTTGCCGAACTGCATGCCGCGCTCTACGATGCTTCTCGAAGGGCTGTACCCGTGCGGGCTGGCGATGGCGACGTCCATGTTCACTTTGGCGCAGCCCATGATGAGGGAGCTTGCGACGTTGTTCCCGTCCCCGATGTAGGCGATCTTTAAATTGTCCAGCCTGCCTTTTTGTTCCCAGACGGTGAACAGGTCGGAGAGCACCTGCAGGGGGTGCGCTTCGTCCGAAATGCCGTTGATGACGGGGATGTCGCTGTAATGCGCGAACTCCTCGACTTCCGCCATCGTGAACGCGCGCAGCACGAGCGCGGAGATGCCGTACCTGCCCAGCATCACGGCGGTGTCCTTGATGCTTTCGCCGCGGGAGAGCTGCGTTTCGTTTTTGGGCAGGAACAGATAGTCGCCGCCGAGCTGGCGGATTCCCATTTCAAAAGAGACGTGCGTGCGGGTCGACGCGTTGCCGAACAGGAGCCCGATCGTTCTGCCGCGCAGGAGGGGTTTGTTTTCCCCGACGCGGAAGCGCTTTTTCAACGCGCGCGCGACATAAAGAAATTCAAAGATCTCTTCCGTCGTGAGATCGGCAAGGCGCAGCAGGTCTGTCTGCCTGATCCGGTATTTCGGCGAATATTTGTTGATATCCATGGTAACGTTCCCCTTTCCGGGCGGCACGCCGCCCGCTGCCGTATGGCTGTTTCTGCCAATCAGTATACTACAAAACGAGACGGAACACAAGCAAAGGACGCGCCTTTGCCGCGCGAAAGGGGCGGTTGGGCAAATTTAACAGAATCGCGCGGATTATTTGTTATTATTGCCTATTGCTTTTTTACCGCAAAAAGGGTAAAATAGAGTACAGATATAAAATCAATCACAGGGAGGAATTTTATGGCAAGCCTTTTGCTCAAAGGGATCTACAAGGTATATCCTTCCGGCGTCACCGCCGTTACGGATTTCAACCTTGACATCAAGGACAAGGAATTCATCGTCTTCGTCGGTCCTTCCGGCTGCGGTAAGTCGACGACGCTGCGCATGATCGCAGGCCTTGAAGAAATTTCCAAGGGCGAACTGTACATCGACGGCAAGCTGGTCAACGACGTCGTGCCGAAGGACAGGGACATCGCGATGGTGTTCCAGAACTACGCGCTGTACCCGCACATGAGCGTCTATGACAACATGGCGTTCGGTCTGAAGCTGCGCAAGGTGCCCAAGGCGGTCATCGACGAGCGCGTGAAAGAGGCGGCGGCGATCCTCGGCATCACCGATTACCTCACCCGTAAGCCGAAGGCTCTCTCCGGCGGTCAGCGCCAGCGCGTCGCGCTCGGCCGTGCGATCGTCCGTGAGCCGAAGGTGTTCCTCCTCGACGAACCTCTGTCCAACCTCGACGCGAAACTGCGCGCGCAGATGAGGACGGAGATCTCCAAACTGCATGCCCGCCTCGCGACCACGTTCATCTACGTCACGCACGACCAGATCGAGGCGATGACGATGGGTACGCGCATCGTCGTTATGAAGGACGGCTTCATGCAGCAGGTGGATACGCCGCAGAACCTGTACGACTATCCGATCAATCTGTTCGTTGCCGGCTTCATCGGCACGCCGCAGATGAACTTCTTCCCCGCCAAGCTGACCAAGCAGAAGGGGAGGGTGTACGTCGAATTTGTCAACAACAAGATCCTTCTGCCGAAGTCGGTCGAAGTGCGCATCCAGAACATCGACGATTATCTCGATACGGACAAACCGATCACGCTCGGCGTCCGCCCCGAAGACATCCACGACGAAGAGAGCTTCATCTCCGCGTCCCCCGATACGGTCATCAAAGCGTTCATCGAAGTTGTCGAAAAGCTCGGCGCCGAAACGCAGATCTACTGCAAGCTCGACTTCAAAGAGGGCGAAGAGATCGAGGACGCTACCGAAGTCATCGGCGGGTCTTCCAACATGGTCGCTAAGATCGATTCCCGCAGCACCGTTTCCCGCGGTGAGGTCGTGGAACTCGCGATCGACGCGCGTCACATCCATATCTTCGACGGCGAAACGGAGATGTCTCTCCTCGCGCGTGACGAAGGGTACGAGATCACGCCCGAAAACGAGGCTTCTTCCGCGTTCGTTCCGCTGACGCCGCAGGAGATGCGTGCGATCATCGAAAAGAACCGCGTCGTCACCAAGGAAGAGAAGAAGGCGATGCGCCGCGAAGCGCGCGCCGAGGCCCGCAAGGAGCGTCTCGCCGCCAAAGAAGAGGCTGCAAAGGCCGCTGCGGAAGCGGAAGAGAACGCCGAAGACGAGGCTCCCGCGGACGAAGCGCCCGAAGAGACGCCCGACGACAAGAGCGAAGAGTAAAACGTTCCGCAGCATATGCGGATGCAAACTCCCCGAACCATTCGGGGAGTTTTTGCGCCTTGTAAAGGCATGCGCGTGCGCGGCCGTTTTCTGCGCGGAAACAGCCGGGCAAACCGTTTCCGCGGACGGCGCGCACCGGGCAAACCGTTCCCGCGGGCGGCAGGCAAACCATTCCCTCGGGCGGCGGGCAAACCGTTCCCTCGGGCGGCGCAGACAGGTAGTTTTATGGGTGAAGTTTTATTAGACGCGCTGATCGACAGCCTGAAAATTTTTCCGTTCCTGTTTCTGATGTATCTTCTCATCGAGATCCTGGAACACAGGACGAACATCGGCCACAACAGCAACGTACTGCGCGGCAGGCTCGCGCCCCTTCTGGGCGCGGCGGTCGGCATCATCCCGCAGTGCGGCTTTTCGGTGATGGCGGCAAAGCTGTACGACAAGCGTCTCATCCGCACGGGCACGGTGCTGGCAGTGTTTCTGGCGACTTCGGACGAGGCGCTCATCCTGCTGCTCACCTCGGGCACGGCGGCGGTCGCCGTCATGCCGCTCATCGCGGTCAAATTTGCGGTCGCCGTCGCCGTAGGGTACGCCGCGAACGGCATCTGCCGCAGGGAAAAGCTTGAAGAACTTTCCGAGGGCGAAGAGGTGCACGGCAGCGCCTGCGGGCACGATCACGAAGGGGAGGGCGACTCCGCCGTAAAGCGGTATGTCGTGCACCCGCTGCTGCATTCGCTGCAGATCTTCGCCTACCTGCTCGTCGTAAACGTTGCCTTCGGCATCCTGATCTATTACGTCGGGGAGGAGAACATCGCCGCTTTTCTGGACAGCACCGTCTGGCTGCAGCCGCTGATCGCCTCCGTCGTCGGGCTGATCCCGAACTGCGCAAGCAGCGTGCTGATCACGGGCGCGTTTATAGACGGGTATCTCACGTTCGGCGCGATGGTCGCGGGGCTGTGCGTCAATGCGGGGCTGGGGTTCGTCGTGCTGTTCAAAAACATAAAGAGCTGGCGGCGCTCGCTCGTGCTGCTCGCCGTGATGTTTGCGGTCGGCACGGCGGCGGGGTACGCCGCAACGGGCGTGATGCAGCTGTTCGGGCTGTAACGGCGGAAGGGCGGCGCTGCCGCGCAAAACTTTCGGAAAAGTATTGAAACGGCGTGTTTTTTGTGATATACTGGATACGCTCTTTAAAATCAAAATCCATTTTCGGGGGATACACCTTTATGACGATCGGAGAAGTCGTAAAACTTTTGGACGCAGAGATCCTCTGCGGCGAAGACAGGCTGGATACCGAGATCCACACCGCCTGCGGGTCGGACATGATGAGCGACGTGCTGGCATACGTCAAAGACCAGTCCGTGCTCCTGACGGGGCTTTTGAACCCGCAGGTCGTGCGCACGGCGGAGATGATGGACATGCTGTGCATCGTGTTCGTGCGCGGCAAGCGGCCGGAACCCGCCGTCATCGAACTCGCGCGCGAAAAGGGCATCGTGCTCCTCTGCACGCAGAAACGGCTGTTCGTCGCTTGCGGCATTCTGTACACGCACGGGCTGGGTGGCTGAGATGGACGAATGCATCCGCCTCGAATACGACGTGGACGGGCAGAATTTTGCCTCCGCGGGGCATGCGAGCGAAAGCGTGAAGCGCATGCTCAAACAGATGGGCGTGCCCGCGCTGACCGTACGCCGCGTCGCCATCGCCATGTACGAGGGCGAGATCAACATGGTCATCCATGCGCACGGCGGCAAGGCGGTCGCGGAGATCTATCCCGACCATATCGACATCACGCTCGCCGATCACGGCCCCGGTATCGCGGATATTTCCCTCGCGATGCAGGCGGGGTATTCGACGGCGACGGAGAACATCCGCAGCCTCGGGTTCGGCGCGGGCATGGGGCTGCCGAACATGAAAAAGTACAGCGACGATATGCAGATCGAAAGCACGGTCGGCGTGGGTACGACCGTAAAGCTGCGCGTGGATTTTGAAGAGTGACGACGGGAACTGTGGGGGAGAGATGGTAACGTTGAAGACCGTCGTTCTGGACGCGGAAAAGTGCATCGGGTGCATCACCTGCATGCGCCGCTGCCCGACGGAGGCGATCCGCATCGAGAACGGCAAGGCAAAAATTTTATACGACAAGTGCATCAACTGCGGCGAATGCGTGCGCAGCTGCAAGGGCGGCGCCAAGCGGCCCGTGTACGACAGTTTCGACCTTGTGGGCAGCTATAAGTACAAGATCGCGCTGCCTTCGCCCTCGCTGTTCGGGCAGTTCAACAACCTCGACGACCCGAATTACGTCATCGAGGGGCTGTTGGCGCTCGGGTTCGACGAGGTGTTCGAAGTCGGGTTGGCGGCGGAGCTGGTCACCGACTGTACGCGCAGGCTGATGGCGGAAAAGGGGCTCAACCGCCCCGTCATCAGCACCGCCTGCCCTGCGGTGGTAGAGCTGATCCTGTTAAAGTTCCATGAACTTGCCGATCATCTGCTGCCCGTCTACGCGCCCGCGAAGATCGCGGCGAAGCTCGCCAAAAAGCAGGCGATCGGAAAGGGGATCCCCGCGGACGACATCGGCATCTTTTTCATCTCGCCCTGTCCCGCGAAGGTGTATTCGCTGCACCGCGAGGAAGTTTCGAACGAAAAATACATTTCGGGCGTGCTTTCGCAGAGCGACATCTATTTCCGCCTCGTCGAAAAAATGAACAAGATCAAGAATCCGCGCAAGCTCGGCAAGTGCGGGTATTCGGGCATCGGCTGGGGCAGTTCGGGCGGGGAGAGCAATTCGCTCGGGCTTGGCAATTACATACACTGCTCGGGCGTGCGCAACGTGCTGGGGCTTTTAAAAGAGATGAGCGACGGCAAGCTGGACGGCGACGCGGAGTTCGTGGAGATGAATATGTGCCCCGGCGGGTGCGTGGGCGGCGTGCTGAACGTGGAAAACCCGTTCATCGCGCGCAACCGCATGCGCCAGCTCGCAGAAAAGATGCGCATCCCGCCCGCAACGATGGAGAGTTACGGGCTGGACGAGGATTTCTTCATCTGGGACAAGATCCCCGAACCGTCCACCTCCTTCCAGCTCGACCCGAACCGCTTTGTCGCCATGCAAAAACTCATGCTGGTGGAGGAGTACCTTAAAAAACTGCCGGGCATCGACTGCGGCGCGTGCGGCGCGCCGACCTGCCGCTGCCATGCGGAGGACGTCGCCATGCACGGCGGGGTGCTCGACTGCGTAAAGCTGGACGAGGTGAAGCAATGACGGTCAGCGAATTTGCAAAACAGGCGGGGTATACCGTCTTTTCGGAAGGGGAGGACCGCGCGATCGGCAGCGGTTACTGCGGCGATTTTCTCTCCAACATCATCTCCCGCGCAACGGACGACTGCGCGTGGCTGACGGTCATGAACAACGTGAACGTCGCCGCCGTGGCAACGCTCATCGACTGCGCGTGCATTATTTTGTGCGAGGGCGTTGCGCCAGACGAGGCGTTTGCCGCGCGCGCAAAGCAGCTCGGGCTGTGGGTCCTTGGCGCCAAAGAGAACGTGTTCGAGGCGGCGAAAAAGGTCGCAGAGTTGTGCGGGGTATAGGGGGTCACGAAAAAAGTTTTGAAAGAGACAAAACTTTTTTCCGTGATTGGAGAGAAAACCGGCGGGCACGCCCGCATTGCGGGCTAACCGCCGTTTTTCTCTCTGCGGCTCGGCAAAACAACGCCCGCCTTGCTACGGGTCGGCAAACGCCAACCCGCATGCGTTGCGGCATTGTTTTGCCTCTTTCCCAAAAATCTCGCAGTGCTTTCGCACGCTGCGATTTTCGGGAGCCCTGTGAAATGCTCTCCATTATTAGCGCGCCGCATTCACTCTTTCCGAATTGAGTCGCAAGTATGCGACAATTTGGGGGCGCTTACCGAAAAGCGCGGTTTTCGGACGCGCAATTTGATTATTGAAAAAGTTCTTAGGCAAAAGTGTCATTTTGCCACGCGCAAGAGATTATTAAACACTTATTCAAAATGCGATTTTGAAACGCGCAATTTGATAATTGAAAAAGTTCTTAGGTAAAAGTGTCATTTTGCCACGCGTAATTTGATTATAGGAAAGGAAACACCTTACGTCGTCCTGAGCGAAGCCGCGGGCTTCCTTCCCGTCATCCTGAGCGTAGCGAAGCGGAGTCGAAGGATCTCTATTCTAATTTTGTCGATAGCTCAATAGAGATCCCTCGGCTGCGCTCGGGATGACACATAGACGATATTCACATAGAGATCCCTCGCGAGGCTCGGGATGACAAAAAGTGGATAAGCTATTTCAATACTTTCTCGCGCAAGGGAAACTACGCTTTTGCGTCGGAGCAGCCGTCAGCTCGGCGAGAGATCTGCGAGGAGGCAGGGCATGAAGCTTTTTTATGATTTTCATATCCATTCCTGCCTCAGCCCCTGCGGCGATGCGGACAATACGCCCAACAACATCGTGAACATGGCGCTCATCAAGGGGCTGCATGTCATCGCGCTCTCCGATCACAACACGGGCAAAAACTGCCCCGCTGCGATCGCCGTGGGCAAAAAAAACGGGCTCATCGTGCTGCCCGCCATGGAGCTGACGACCAGCGAGGATATCCACATCCTCTGCCTGTTTGAAAAATACGAGGATCTGCAAAAGCTCGAAGCGCACATTCAGCGCACCCGCCTGCGCATCAGAAATAAGCCCGAAATTTTCGGGAAGCAGCTTATCTTAAACGAAAACGACGAGGTCATCGGCGAGGAGGAGGACCTCCTCATCGTCTCGTCGGGGGTATCCGTCGAGGAGGTGGCAGCGCTCGTGGCGGGCTTCGGCGGCATCGCCGTGCCCGCGCATATCGATAAGCAGGCGAACGGCCTGGTCGGCGTGCTCGGCGCGTTCGATTATAATCTGGGATTTCAGCTCATCGAATGCACCGCGGGGTCGGGTGTGAAACTGCCGCAGATCACCGATTCGGACGCACATTATTTATGGGACATCGCCGAAGCGGAGCACTTCATCGAGGCGGAGACATGTTCTGCGCACGGCGTGTTCGAGGCGCTCAAAAAAATGTGCAGGCAGGGCGAATAAAATACGGCGGGGCGCAGCCCCGTTTTTTTACGGAGAAAGGGTCATGGCATTGGAAAAAGTACGGGAGTATTTGCAGCAATTCGGTCTGGCGGAGCGCGTGCGCGTGCTTGGGCAGTCCAGCGCGACGGTGGAACTTGCGGCGCAGGCGCTCGGCTGCGAGCCCTGCCGCATCGCCAAAACGCTCTCCTTCCGCGTGGGCGAGCGGGTCGTGCTCGTCGTCTGCGCGGGTGACGCAAAGGTCGACAACCACAAATTCAAGGCGTTTTTCGGCACAAAGGCGAAGATGCTCACCGCCGAGGAAGCGGAGCGGCTCGTCGGGCACGCCGTGGGAGGTGTGTGCCCGTTCGCGCTGAACGATGGGGCGGAGACCTGGCTGGACGGCTCGCTCAGGCGCTTTAAAACGGTGTTCCCCGCCTGCGGCAGCAGCAACAGCGCCATCGAACTCACCCCCGAAGAGCTCGCGTCCTGTGCGGATAAATTCTGCGGCTGGGCGGACGTATGCAAAACGGCCGACGATTTGTCTGCATAATGATACAGAAACATGCCGATAAAATATGACGGGAGGGTAAATCGAAAAAAATATAAAAAAAGTACAAAAATTTTTTATGCGACTGACAGGTTCTGTCAGTCGCGTTTGCTATAATATAGGCAGCCTGTGAGGAGGCTTGCAGGCACAACATTGTTCCGCAAGGAGGAGAGTATATGAGTCCTGGTCTGCTTTGGGGTATCGCGGCGGTCTGCGTCGTCCTTTTGGTAGGTGTGATCGTTTTTATTGTCATACGCACGAAACAGGCGCAGCAGGATCGGGCGAGAATGGAGGCGGACCTGCCCGTGATACGGCAAAACGAGCAGGCGGCGCAATACGCGCTGTACCAGAACGGCATCGTATGCAGCGCGCATTACAGCAACCTCGGCTACAAATTCATCGAGTACAGGACCAAGTACAATGCGCCCGACAATGTGCATTTTATCATCGACGAGGTCAACAAAAAGTTCGTCGCCTATATGCTCCTGCCCTATTCGTTCAAAGTATATTCTTTTTCCGATTACGAAAAGAGCGAGCTGATCATCAACAACGGGCAGGTCATCACAACGGCGGTGACCTCGGCAGCGGGTACGTCGATCGGCGGGATCGGCGTCGGGCTTGGCGTAACGAATGCAACGTCGCAGCAGCAGATCACGGCGCTCGGCGTTATGGTCACATTTAAAAACGGCGATGTGGAAAGCATCAACTTTTTAGATAATGTTGCGACCTACGAGGGCAGCGAGCGTTACAACATAGCGCTTGCAAACGCCAAGCAGTTCCGCGACAAGCTCGAACTTCTGCATAAATACGAGGCGTAAAAATTGCTTGCGGGGGGCGCTTTTGCAGCGCCCCCCCGCATTTTACACCGTTATTACAAAACCGTGCGTATTTTTATACAAAATTGCGCTATACTGGAAGCGTAAAGGCGGTACACAAAGGGGAACCGCGCTTCTACGCCCCGCACCTTTCATACGGCGGGAACACGACCTGCGGCGAGGAGGAAAATTCCGCGCAGGGATACACAAATTGCGGGTAAGCTGCCCATGGGCGGTTCGCCCGTTTTTTATTGCTTCGCCGCGCGCCTCCCAAAAACAGGGAGGCGCGCGGCGCGCCGTCCGCATAGCGTGGCGGCAAAAGGAAGGCGTCCGCATAGCGTGGCGGCAAAAGGAAGGCGGCAAAGACGTGCGGCGGAACGGTCGCCGCCGCTCCGTTTTTTTGTGAAAAATATTTTTGCAAAAGGGTTGCTTTTTGCCGGTCCCGGTGATAGAATAAAGCCGCGGGTGGGAACGTTAACCTATCCGCAAAAAAGAATGTGGCGCGCGTTTCCGCCGGCGAAGAGAATATGAACAAGACGAAGACCGCCGAACCGAAGAGGTACAAACGCAGCGACAACGTTATCCCCGATTTCGAGCATCTGTTCGACGAGGACGGGCAGGAAAAGCCGGGCAAAAAAAAGCGCGGCGTCGGTTCGCTGTACTACAAGCGCCTGTTGCAGAAGAACAAAGGCGGGTTCTGCCTGAGCCTTTTGATGTTCGTGCTGAAAAATCTGCCGGCGTGGGTGCTGCCCGTCATCACGGCGGACGTCATCGACCTTGCGAGCGGGCAGTGGTCGGGCGATTCCGTCAAATGGCTCATCATCTATGCGGTGATCCTCGTCGTCGTGCTGGTGCAGAACATCCCCACGCACGTCATCTATTCGCGCATCACCGATAAAATGCTGCGGCGGACGGGCGCGGGCATGCGCGGCACGGTCATCCGCAAGTTGCAGCACCTCTCCATCACGTACCATAAAGAGATCGAAACGGGCAAACTGCAGAGCAAGTTTTTAAAGGACATCGAAAGCGTCGACGCGCTGAACACGAACCTGATCAAAGTGCTCATCCCGAACATCATCGTCGCGCTCGTGTCCGTCGGCATTTCCGCGTACAGCAGTTGGATGGTGACGCTGTTTTTCTTTATCATCATTCCCGCGAACGTTTTGCTGACGCAGTTCTTCCGCAAGCGGATGAGCAAAAAGAACCACCTGTACCGCGTGGAAAACGAACACGTTTCGGCGCGTTTCACGACCATGCTCGGCATGCTGCCCGTCACAAAGGCGCACGGGCTGGAAAACAAGGAGATCGCGCTGTGCGACCGCAATATCCAGAAGCTGACCGAGCGCGGGCTGGCGGTCGACCGCACCGTGTCCTACTTCGGGTCGGCGCTGTGGGTGGTCGCGAACCTGATGAGCGTCGCCTGCCTGATCGTATGCGCGGTGCTTGCGATGCTCGGCTGGATCTCCCCGGGCGACATCGTGCTGTACCAGTCCATGTTCACCTCCATCAACGGCGCGGTGCAGACCATCGTCAACGTCCTGCCTACCTTTGCGGTCGGGTTCGAGGCGATCAGCTCTCTGTCCGAGATCATGCTTTCCAAAGAGGTGGAGGACAGCGCGGGGAAGCTGAAACTTTCCTCCCTCGAGGGGAACGTGCGTTTTGATCACGTGAGCTACAAGTACCCGAACGGCACGGCGTATGTGGTGGAGGATTTTTCCATCGACGTGAAAAAAGGGGAGTGCATCGCCGTGGTCGGCGCGTCGGGGAGCGGCAAGTCCACGTTGATGAACCTCATCATCGGCTTTCTGAAGCCGACGGAGGGCACGCTGTACATAGACGGGAACGACATCACGCAGCTCTCCCTGCCCGATTACAGGCATTTTATCTCCGTCGTGCCGCAGAACAGTATCCTCTTTGCGGGAACCATCCGCCAGAACATCGTCTACGGGCTGGAAAACGTGAGCAACGAGCAGGTGGAGCGCGTCGCCGAGCTTGCGAACCTGAACGAGTTCGTCAAGGACCTGCCCAAGGGGCTGGATACCTTCGTCGGCGAGGGCGGCGGCAAGCTCAGCGGCGGGCAAAAGCAGCGCGTCACCATCGCGCGCGCCCTCATCCGCGACCCGCGCATCCTGATTTTGGACGAGGCGACGAGCGCGCTCGACAACATCTCCGAATACCAGGTGCAGAAAGCGATCGCGGGGCTGATCAAGGGGCGGACGACCTTTATCGTCGCGCACAGGCTCTCCACCATCCGCGACGCGGACAGGATCGCCGTCATGGAGGCGGGCAGATGCGTCGAGCTGGGCAGCTACGACGAGCTGATGGCGAAACAGGGCAAGTTCTACGAACTCAAATGCCTGAACGATATGAACTTCAAGATCGCCGAACAGGCGCTGGACGCGGCGGGCGGGGAACAGAGTGCGGAAGCCGCCGCGCAGCCGGGTGCGGCGCAGGCAGGTTGAATTGCGGCGGGAGCGGGCGTGAAAATTGCCGGCTCCCGTCTTTTTTCGGCGAAAAGGGGCGGCGGCGCCCGCGGCGGGGCGCATCTCCTTGACTTTTTTGCGGAAAAACTATATCATGATACCGCAACAAAAGAGGTGGTAACATGGACTTTTTAAGCAGGCGCGCCCGTACGATCACGCCGTATACGGCGGGCGAACAGCCCTCCGACAAGAAATATGTGAAGCTCAACACGAACGAGAACCCGTACCCGCCCAGCCCCGGGGCGCTGGCGGCGTATGAGGCGTTCGACGTCTCTTCGCTGCGGCTGTACCCGCCGCTTCCGATGCGCGCCCTGCGCGAGGCGGTGGCGCAGGCGGAGGGCGTTGCGCCCGAAAACGTGTTCTGCGGCAACGGCAGCGACGAAATTTTAGCGCTGTGCTTCCCCGCGTTTTTCGACGAAGGGGGCGAAGGAGCGGCGTTTGCGGACATTACATACAGCTTTTACCCCGTGTTCTGCGCCTTTTTCGGCGTGCCCTGCACGCAGGTGCCGCTGGAAGAGGACTTCACCCTCGACTTGAACAAACTTTCGGCGGCAAAGGCGCAGGGGCTGCTCGTCGCCAACCCCAACGCGCCGACGGGCATCGGCATCCCGCTTACAGACATCGAGGCGTTCGTGCGTAAAAACAGCGGGCGCATCGTCATCGTGGACGAGGCGTACATGCCCTTCTTCGGGCAGAGCGCCGTGCCGCTCACAAAAAAATATGAAAACCTGCTCGTCGTAAAGACCTTTTCCAAGGGGTATTCGCTCGCGGGCATGCGCTGCGGGTACGCCGTCGGCAATGCCGCGCTCATCGGCGGGCTTGAGCGCTGCCGCGACAGCTTCAATTCCTACCCCGTCGACTCCGTCTGCCAGGCGGTCTGCGCCGCGGCGATCGGCGACGGGGCGTATTATGAGGAGAAAAACGCACTCGTCGTTTCCGAGCGCGAACGGCTCACGGCGGAGCTTGCAGAGCGCGGATTCACCGTGCTGCCCTCCAAGGCGAACTTCGTGTTCGCGCGGCACGGGGCGGTCGGCGGCAGGGAGGTGTACGCGCAGCTGCGCGCCCGCGGCGTGCTCGTGCGGCACTTCGAGAAACCGCGCATTTCGGAATTTTGCCGTATCACGGTGGGCAGCCGCGAACAAAACGACGCGCTGCTCTCCGCCTTAGACGAATTTTTGCCCCGCTGACAAAGCGGGGATGCACACGAAAGAGGATACCGCTTTTTTAGTCAGGAGGGAACTGTTTCATGTGCATGGCGCTGCTGCAAAATACGGTGCGCGCGTGCGGGATCGGCACGCGCGTGCGCTTTTGTCCGCTCGGCGAAGCGGAAAACCTTTTGAAGACGCTGCTGCCCTGCGGCAGGGCGGCGGTCTTTGCGGACGAGGGCGCGCCGCTCATGCGGGTGCGCGCGCGGCTCGCGGCGTACCGCCCCGTCTGCTGCGTCGTCGGCAAAGAGCCGCTTTCGGGGCTGTTTTCGCTGCCCGATGAAGTGCGCGCCGTCGTGGCGCTGGGGCGGCGCAGCATCTTCGCGGCACGGTTCTTTGCGTCGCTGCGCGGCGGGTTCGTGCTCGCGGTGCCGCTCGCTGCCTCGGCGGAGGGGCTGTTCGAGGCGGCGCTGCCAAAGGGGTACGCGCAGGCGGGCTATCCGCTGCGCGCGCCCGACGTCGTGCTCGCGGACGAAACGCTGCTGGCGGCGCGCGCCGAGGCGGTCGGGTTCGCCGCGCTTTCGGCGCTGTGCGCGGAAGACCTTGCCCTGCACGCCCTGTTTGCGGGCGGGGAGGACGGCGCCGCGTTCGTGCGGGCGGCGGAGGCGCTGCCCGCGGGCGGGGAGAGCGCGGGCGGGCTGTTCTGTGTCTGTTCGCTCCTGCGCCTTGCCCTGCGCGCCGCGCCCGCCATGCCCGCCGTGCGCGCGGCAGAGGCGGCGGAGGACGGGTACGCCCTCTTTTCGTGCTTTGCGGCGCGGTACGCGCATTTTTTGGAGCGGGAGGAGCCGCGCAGGTTTTTCGTGCCCGATTACACGGGCAGGGCGCTGCATGCGTCGCAGGTGTACGGGGAACGGGCCGCCGTTCTTTTGAAAAATATTACCGTGCCGACGGCGGCAGAGTGCCGCCGCCGCGCGGAGGTCTTTGCGCAGGCACGCGCGAAACTGTGCGTCCGCGGCGAACTGCTGCGCGCCTTCGCGCAGAAGGCGGGGCGATTGTATGCCGCGCACGGCGGGCGGGTGCGCGCGGAGGAGAGCGGGCGGGCTGCCGCCCTGTACGAGTGCGCGGCGGAGCTTTCGCCGCTGCTGTCCGTGCCCGCGTTGCAGCGCGACTTCGGGCTTTTGGAGCCGCCCCCGCAGGACAGCTGTTCGGCGGAACATATGCGCACGGCGGCAATGCAGTAAATTTTTACGGAAAGAGGAGCAGCTCGGATGAAGGAGAGCACACAAGGCACATGCGGGCTTGGCGCGCTCGTCGCGCGGACAAAAGTCTTTTTGCTGGATATGGACGGCACCGTCTACGTCGGCGACCGCCCGATCGGGAACATGGCGGAAACGCTCGCCGCCGTCCGCGCGAGCGGGCGGCGCGTCGTGTACTGCACGAACAACTCCTCGCGCAGCGCCGCCAGCTACGAGCAGAAATTGCGCGCGCTGGGGCTGTTCGACGCGCGCGACAGGGTGTTCACCTCGGGCATGGCGGCGATCGCCCTCCTCGGCGGGCGCTATGCGGGGAAGCGGGCGTACCTCGTCGGGACGGACGCGCTCAAAGCAGAGTTCGCGGCGGCGGGCGTGCCGCTCGCGGAGACGGAAGAGGACGCGGACGTCGCCGTGCTCGGGTACGATACGTCGCTGACGTATGAAAAACTCGTCCGCATCAACCGCATGCTCGTGCAGGGCAAGCCGTATATCGCCACCCATGCGGACGACGTATGCCCCGCCGAAGGGGTGTACCCGCCCGACGTCGGGTCGTTCATACAGCTTCTGAAGCGCTCTTCGGGGCGGGAGCCGGACGTGATCTGCGGCAAGCCGTACACGGTGATGGGGCAGTGCCTCACCCGCCTTCTGGGCGTGCCCGCGGCAAACGTTACGATGGTCGGGGACCGGCCGTATACGGACATCCGTTTCGGCAACCGCAACGGATTTTCCACGCTGCTCGTACTGAGCGGCGAAACGCGCGCGGAGCAGGTCGCTTCCCTTCCCGCCTCCGACACGCCGACGGCGGTCGCCGCCAGCCTGAACGAGATCGCGGCGTATCTGTGAAGAGCGGCAGAGCATGCGATAAAACAGAATAAAAAAAGGGCGCCGCGCGGAAAATTCCGCGCGGCGCCTGTATGGTTCGGGGCGGCAGAGTGGTGCATCGCCGAAAAAGAGCGCGCCCCGCCGAAAAAGAGCGCGCCCCGCGCGGCATTCGCCGCGCGGGGCGCGTGTTTTTTATAACTCGACGTTTCTTTTTTCCGTTGCCGTGCTTTCGCTGTTTTTTGCGCGGTCACGGAGCGTTTCCAGTTCCAATGCCGCCGCAGATGCGTGCAGGACGGACAGAAGGATCAGCCGTCTGCTCGTTGTGCCTTCACGGATCGTTACGGTAAGCGTGCGGATGTCGTTTTTCAGAATGTGCCGATCGCTCGCGATGCCGCCGCCGCGGGTCACCATCGTACCGTTTTCAAGGTAGTGCACAAATTCAATCTGCGCCGGGGCGACCCGTATCCTGCGCAGAAAGAAGCAGAAAAGGAGGTCGCCGTCTTTTTCCGCAACGGCAATGGTCGGGGATAACAAAAGATACAGCCCGATGAGAAAGCATGCTCCGCCGATCGCGGCAAGGGTAACGGCATAAGGGGAAATGAAAACCGCGATCAGAATGCCGGCGGTAAGAAGGATAAAACCGATCGCCGTAAGGCAGCCCGCCAGGAATTTGCTGCGCTGTGCCAGAATGTTCAAAGTGCTGCCCTCCCTGCGGTGCGAAAGTGTTTTCGTTCAGTCCGTCTATTCCTCTTCGACGCGCTCGTCGATGGGAACGTACTTCTGGCGCGGGGCGACTGCCTGGTAGCCCGGGCGGATGATCTTGCCGCCGTTGGTGATCTCTTCCATGCGGTGCGCCGACCAGCCCGCAATGCGCGATACGGCAAAGAACGGCGTGTACAGTTCGCGCGGCAGATCGAGCATGTCGTACACGAACCCCGAATAAAAGTCCACGTTGGGCGCCACGCCCTTGTAGATGCGCCGCTTTTCGGCGATGATCTCCGCCGCCGCCTGCGCGACGTATCCGCGCATCTCGTATTCCTTTTCCATGTGCTTTTCCACGGCGAGCTTTTCGGCAAACCCTTTCAGAATGTCCGCGCGCGGGTCGGAGAGGGAGTACACCGCATGCCCCATGCCGTACACCAGCCCCGTGTGGTCGTATGCCTCGCGGTCGACGATCTTCGCAACGTAATCTTTGAGCTTGCCCTTGTCGAAGGAGGGAACGTGCTCTTTGATGTTGTCGAACATCTCGCACACCTTGATGTTCGCGCCGCCGTGTTTGGGCCCTTTGAGCGAGCCGAGGGAGGCGGCGACGGAGGAGTAGGTGTCCGTGCCTGACGAGGTGACGACGTGCGTGGTGAACGTGGAGTTGTTGCCGCCGCCGTGTTCGGCGTGCAGCACCAGGCACAGGTCTAAAACTTCCGCTTCAAGTTCTGTGTACTTGCAGTCTTCGCGCAGCATGTAGAGGATGTTCTCCGCGGTGGAGAGCTCCTTGCGCGGCTTATGGATGAACAGCGACGCGTCCGAATGGTAATATTTGTACGCCTTCTGGCTGTACACGGTGAGCAGCGGGAACTGCGCGATGAGCTGCAGCGACTGCCGCAATACGTTCTTTTTGGAAACGTCGTCGGGGCGCGGGTCGTAGGAGTAGAGGGAGAGCACGCACCGCGCGAGCATGTTCATCATGTCCTTCGAAGGCGCCTTCATGATGATATCGCGCACGAACGAGGGCGGCAGCTGGCGGAAATCCGCCAGCAGCTGGCAGAACCTTGCAAGGTGCTCTTTTGTGGGCAGGTAGCCGAACAGGAGCAGGAAGGTCGCTTCTTCAAAATCGAAACGCCGCCCCTTCATGCCTTCCACGAGGTCGCGGACGTTGATGCCGCGGTAATACAGCTGCCCGTCTACGGGCACTTTGTTCCCGTTTTTGTCCTTGCCGAAGGCAATGATCTCGGAGATCTCCGTCAGGCCGCACACGACGCCGTTGCCGTTCACGTCGCGTAAGCCCCGTTTTACGTCGTACTTTTCGTACAGGCGCGGGTTGATCACATCGTTTTTTGCCGCGATCTTGGACAGTTCGGCAATGTCCTGCGCGTATTCGGCGTACTTCTTCAGTATGGTTTCGCGGATCTCGTAAAGTTCCATGGGTATCCTCCTTCGGCGCGGCGCGCCCGTTCTGATCGGTGCCTCCGCTGTTCCGGCCCGCCGCGCCGGGGCGGGCGGACCGTAAAGCGCATCATAAAGTTTGTTAATTATATCACAATTTCCTGAATTTGTCAAGCCGCGGCGCACGGGTGCCCCCGCAGAGCGGGAAAGCCCGCATTTTCGGCGTTCCGCACAAAAAAATGTTGTAGCTTTTTACAGCATTATCATTGAAAAATTTATGCGTTTGTGATAAAATAGAGTTATTGAGTCGGAAGAAACGCGGCGGTAGCGAAACGATTCGCAGCCGCGATCACGGAGGTAGGTTGTTTTGGCTAAAAAACTGGAAGTTCCTTACAACGGCACCAAGGAACAGGAAGAGCAGCTCCGCACCGCGATCGGCGAGATCGCAAAGGCGCATGCGGGGAAGGGGCTGACCATCGCGGCTTTGCAGAAGGGGCAGGAGATCTTCGGGTATCTTCCCGAAAAGGCGCTGCAGATCATTTCGGAAGCGCTGGGCGTGCCCCTTGCGGAAGTGTACGGCGTCGCCACGTTCTACGCGCAGTTTTCGCTGTATCCGAAGGGGCAGTACAAGATCGGCGTATGCCTCGGCACGGCGTGCTACGTCAAAGGTTCGGGCGACGTGTACCAGAAACTGTGCGACGAATTGAAGATCAAGGGCGGCGAATGCACGGACGATCTGAAATTTTCGCTGGACGCGACGCGCTGCATCGGCTGCTGCGGGCTTGCGCCCGTGATGACCGTCAACGACGACGTGTACGGCAAAGTCACGCCGGACGAGGTGCCTAAGATCCTCGCCAAGTACCGCGCCTGATGCGCGAACTTGCGTTAAACGTTCTCGACATCGCCGAAAACTCGCTGCGTGCGGGCGCAAAGCTGGTGCAGATCACGCTGTCAGCGGACTTTGCGGCGGATACGATGTCGATCGCGATCGAAGACGACGGCTGCGGCATGAGCGAAGAGATGCTCGCTTCCGTGTGCGACCCGTTCACAACGACGCGCACCACGCGCAAAGTGGGCATGGGCGTGCCGCTGTTCAAGTATTCCGCCGAAAGCGCGGGGGGAACGTTTTCGATCCGTTCGAAGATAGGGGAGGGCACGTGCGTCACCGCGACGTACAAGATCAGCCACGTCGACCGCATGCCGCTCGGCGATTTCGGGGGAGTGGCTCTGCAGCTTGTGACGATGAATCCCGGTACGGATTTCCGTATACGGGTCACGGACGGCCCGCGCGAGGGAGTGCTCGACACGCGCGAGGTCAAAGAAATCCTGGGGGAAGACATTCCTCTCGGCGCGCCCGAAGTGCGCGCCTTCCTGAAGGAGTACATTCAGGAAAATTTAGTCACCATTTACGGAGGTAGGTTATGAAGAGTCTGGAAGAACTCCGCGCCCTGCGCGAGAAGATGAAGTCACAGACGGACAACCGCAGCGTTGCGGGGGAAGGCGAAACGGTGATCAAGGTCGGTATGGCGACCTGCGGCATTGCCGCGGGCGCGCGTCCCGTGCTCGACGCCATGCTGGACGAAGCGGAAAAGCGGCAGCTGCACAACGTGAGCATTTCGCAGACGGGCTGCATCGGGCTGTGCAGGCTCGAGCCCATCGTCGAGGTATTCCGCGACGGGCAGAAGTATACATACATCCTCATGACGCCCGAAAAGGCGCGCAAAGTGATCGTGGACCACGTCGTCAACGGCAACGTCTGCACCGATTATCTCATCGGCGAAAACAGCTAAGGGGGCGCACGCATGTTCAGATCGCACATTCTTGTCTGCGGCGGTACGGGCTGTACCTCCAACAATTCCATCAAAATTTACGAGGCGCTCGTCCATCGCATCTACGAGGAGGGGCTGGAAAAGGAAGTGCACGTCACGCAGACGGGCTGCTTCGGCCTCTGCGCGCTCGGCCCCATCATGATCGTCTACCCCGAAGGCGCCTTCTATTCGCAGGTCAAAGTCGAGGACGTGGACGAGATCGTCAACGAGCACATCATCAAAGGGCGCATCGTCACCCGCCTTCTGTATAAGGAGACGGTGGACGAGGGCGGCAACATCAAGGCGCTCAACGACACGAACTTCTACAAAAAACAGCACCGCGTTGCGCTCAGGAACTGCGGCGTGATCAACCCCGAAAAGATCGAGGAGTACATCGCGTACGACGGCTACGAAGCGCTCGGCAAGGTGCTCACCGAAATGACGCCCCAGCAGGTCATCGACGAGATCTCCAAATCCGGCCTGCGCGGCCGCGGCGGCGCAGGCTTCCCCACGGGCAGGAAGTGGCAGTTCGCCAAAAACAGCCCCGGCAATAAGAAGTACGTCTGCTGCAACGCCGACGAGGGCGACCCCGGCGCGTTCATGGACCGTTCCGTGCTGGAAGGCGATCCGC
>ERZ1643247.1099-NODE-1099-length-27106-cov-27.899597_pt1 | contig 27106 bp, 32 predicted proteins | sample MGYA00579264_ERZ1643247 | MGnify/ENA primary metagenome ERZ1643247 (study PRJEB29033, sample SAMEA4952262) | chicken gut metagenome | biome: Broiler Chicken; feature: Gastrointestinal Tract; material: Caecum | place: Ireland | collected 2018 | study: Broiler... | reverse complement strand
GCACGCCCCCAAGGAGGTGCTGGAGCACTGGAACATCCTGGTGGGCCGTCAGCCCATCCGAAACATCGGCCTTCGCACCGACGATGGCTGGGACATCTCTGGGGAGGATGTGCAGATTTGGCTGGAGCAGCAGGGCAAAAACAGTTTCGCCCTCTCCGCCTACTGCGAAAAGCTGCTGCCCATGCTGGAGGAAGAAGAAGGCCGGGCCTGGTGGATGCTCACCACCCTCACCGACCAGGTGTTGGGCGAGATCCCCCACATGAGATACATAGACAGCTTTGATGTACTGGAGGCCCCCAGGGCAGAGCCGTCCATCCCCATGTCCCAGCTGCCTGACAAACTGAAAGAAAAGGGAGCGAACCTTTCCACCGACCCAGAAGCCTATCTGAACAGCTACCTCGGCTACAAAATGGAACCCAACAAGGACCCGGATGCCGATTGGCGGCTGGATGTGATGGTCGGCTCCACCAACTGCGTGCCGCTCATCAACGGCTATCTGGATGCCGACAATGACTTCATGGACGCTCTCCATGCCGACGGCGCGGTGGCGGGCTTCTTCTGCTATCCTCTGGATACTCTGCGGGAGGAGGAAGGAACGGATAAGATTTTCGACTTCCGGGACAAGCTGGAAGAAGTGTTCACCACAGGCGACGGCCCGGAGGTTCTCACCCTCACCGGCGGAGCCACCGGCCTTTTCTGCGGCTATGTGGACTTCATCGCTTGGGACATCGAAGCGGCGCTCCAGATGGCCAAGAAATTCTTCGAGGACAGCGACATCCCCTGGGCCACTTTCCACACCTTCCGTCGGGAGGCAGGCACAGTGAACCTGAAAACGCCGTCCGAGGAGGAGCAGGCCCCTGAGCTGGACGAGACGCTGACGGGTATGGACTATATCCCTTACACCCCGCAGAACCAAGAAGAATTCTTCCAGCAGCTGGAGCAGTGGAACGACGAGGACGAATACACCCGCTGCGTCCAGGCATTGAACGCCATCCCGGAGGATCAGCGGAACTACCGCATCGTCTATGCCATGGCCCGGGCGCTGGAAAACTACGCAGTTTTGGGCGACCATCACGAGGAACCACCCTACTACAAGGCAGAAAAAGCCCTGCTCCGAGCCATTGAATTACTGGAATTGGTTCGGGAGGAAGGCCAGGACAAGGCCCAGTGGAATATGCGGATGGCTTATGGATACCAGTATCTCTACCATCAGGAGGAAAAGGCCATCCCCTACGCCCAGCGCTGGGCAGAGCTTGATCCAAAGGATGGGAAAGCAAAGGATTTAATCAAAGAGTTGCAAGAAGAGATTGACAGACGTGCAAGTGATGACGACGGAAGTGAGTCGTAAAGCGTTAAAATTGAGGTAAAAATGATGAAGGAAGCCTTATTTTTTCAAGACGATAAATCAAATAAGTTTTGGCGAGTAGAGACAGACGGCTCTTATATGGTCACGAACTGGGGAAAAACTGGCACAAACGGTCGGTGGCAGTTGACGGAGTTCGACAGTGATGAAGAATGCGAAAAAGAAGCCGCAAAACTTGTTTCATCCAAAAAAAAGAAAGGGTATGCGGTAATACCTGATTTTGATTATGATGAACGTGTTTATTTTGATTGCGATGAATATGGTCCGCACCCTCTGACGAGCCATCCGATATTCCGCGAGTATTTTTCTAATGATTTGTACTATGATTGCGGAGATGAGGAAGCTCCGTTCGGTAGTGACGAGGGAAGTGATACACTTGCTTTCTTGCAAGAGCAGTACAGCCCGAAATTGGATTTTGCGGGCTTCCCGAAAAAGCTGATCGAAAAAGATTGGGAAATGACATATCTTGAACCGGATGATTCGCAAACTGATGAGCAATTAAAAGAACAGGTAAATAAAGAAATTGACGGTTTGTCTGGGGAACAGCAAGTTCTGATGTCTGATCAGATTATTTTGGCAACGGCATTCGGGCAGATCAAGATGACGGGAAAATTGAGCAAAGAGTTATTAAAACTTGCCTATGCTTCGCTGAATCGCTGGGAAAGACTGTATCGTCTTGTGTGGAATTGGACAGAAGAGAATCCGCCATACAATATTTTGGCAATGCGTCCCGATTTACAGCGTTTTGAAAAAGAGCATCCAGAGAAAATAATTTGAAGAAAAGGAATAACAAATGAAACTTTACGAGTTAGTAAATAAGTATCATATCGGAACAGACTTAACGTGCGCGGGGCTATGTTTAAGGCATGTAACGAGTATTATCAGTTGAATTTATCAGAAGAAACACGCAAGATGTTTTCTGTTATGGGAATAGGAATGCAGTCAGAGCTTTCTTGTTGTGGAGCCTTTACAGTGGCGGCTGGTATGATTGGTCTTTTTACAGCAGAAGAAGGTAAAACTGATGTCGATAATTCTATTGGATATAATTTGATAATTGGCCTTACGAAATTTATGATTGAAGAATTTGGAACTTTACAGTGTTCCGGGCTGAAAGAACTTGAAATACAAGGATATGAAAATCCATGCCATTTTATGGTAGAAGCTATTGCTAAAAAATTAGAAGAACTGCTGGAAAAGAAGAGTATATTAGATACGATACCAGACATACAAAACATAAATTAAAGGGTAAAGGATATGAATATCGAACAAATGAATGCTGCAAAGGAGTCAATGATAGATTGGCTTTCACATCCGAATGAACTTGGAAAACCGCCTGCAATGATAGAGTGCGCGGGAACATTTGATTTGCATGAAATGCACTATTATATTTTCAAGTTCAAGAAAAGAAAGCTCGGAGCATGGCTGCTCGGTGTGTGTGGCGGTTATGTCAACGATGAGTTGGAAAATTGCGGTCACGTTTTCAGTGATATGCATGAATATTATGAAAAAACGGCAGTCATTCAAGCGACGGGAATGGTTGAAATGATCCGTTCGTATTGGATGAACGAGGCGAAAAAAGCGGAAGCGGTTCAGGAAGCGGAAAAAGAAAAGGAACAGAAGAAAGGTTCTTTTTTGGGATTTGTTTTACTATCTGAAAATAAATGGGACAAAAAACAGCTTATCGCCGATTTCAAAGAGATGTGGGGCATAGATGCGAAGGAAGATGAAAAAGGAACGGGCGTCAAGGAAGATTCCTTAGGTTTTTCCGTGGGGGATACGCTCGTAGTTATCAGTATGATGCCCGCTCCAATTCCTGATAACGAAGCGGAGGAGTGTGCAAATAACAATTATCTGTGGGAAGATGCGGTAGAAGTTGCCAAAAAGCATCAGGCTCATCTTATGGTTATTGTTATGGATAAAAATGCCGATCCGTTAGAAACAGGGAAAATATTTGTCAAGGCAACGGCTTGTTGCTGTAAACAAAAAATGGCAACGGGCGTTTATACAAGTGGCACAGTTTTTGAACCGGCATTCTATATGGATGCAGCGGAAGTTATGAAGGAAGGGGAACTTCCGATTTATAACTGGATATGGTTCGGGCTTTATCAAAATCAGAAAAAAATCAGCGGATATACATATGGATTGACAGCATTTGGAAAAGACGAAATAGAGGTATTGGATGCAAATGCTACCCCTGTTGATGTTCGAAATTTCTTATTTAGCATGGTTTACTATGTGTTGAGCAGCGACGTTACATTGCACGACGGTGAAACAATTGGCTTTTCTAAAAGGGACAAACATGCAATTACACGAAGCAAAGGCGTGGCTTTACCGGGAATGACAATAAAGATAGCCTATTAAGTATTAAAGAAATGGTATTATCAAAGGAGGATCGTATGGCGAATAATAAAATACTTGTGTTCGACCCTAAAAAAGAGGAGGAGTTTTTTGAACAGATAAAAAAATGGAATCCTGCTTGGGATTTGCTTCCAAAAACATTGGAAGAGTATGAAAAAGCAATAGAAGTATTGGAAGGTATGCGCAAAAAACTGGACAACGACCCTCTGTTTCATTATTGGACAGGGTATGCTTATTATCAAGCAGCCATGAAAACACAAGCAGGTGAAAAAGAGCAAAAATACATAACATCTGCGAGAGAAAATTTTACTCGCGCACAAATTCTCGATACAAAAGGGGTAATACCCAAGGATTGTGCTACATATCAGAATGAAGCCGTAAATTTGTATATGGAAAGTGACGAATTTCAGGAATGTGCAGACGAATGCGGAGATGTTGAAGTCTATACAGAAGAAGAAATGAAAACAGTCGAAGATCATATTCAGAAATATTTCGGCAAATTTGAGCAGGTTTTTCACGAACTCGTGTCTGAGTATATCCATGTAGATATTTGTATCGTTCCGCCTTCCAAAGACAGAGATTATTATATGCTGTTTACGATGGGTATGGGAGTACATCGTATGAATGTACCGGATAGTTTTGGAGAAGAAAAAGGTAAGTTTGAGCGTGCGGAACTTGCAATCGCTTTGCCTAAAAACTGGAAAGTAGGAGATTCCGCCGAGAAATGGTACTGGCCGATCAGACTCTTAAAGAGTCTTGCAAGGTTACCGATTGAAAGTGACAGTTGGTTAGGCTGGGGACATTCGATTGATCATGAAGAGCCGTTTGCAGATAATACAAAGCTGTGTGCTTCTGTTTTGATTGATGTTCAAGGCCCGGAAATGGGCGGACAAGACTTGGTGTTGCCAAATGGTGAACAGGTTAATTTTTATCAAGTTATTCCGATTTATAGAGAGGAATTAAATTACAAATTGAACCATGATACAGAAGCGTTATTGGAAATTATGGGCAATGTAAGTTTAGTTGTCGATCCGAAACGCCCGAATTGTACGCAGACAGAAGAATTTTTGATTATTGATGACGCAAAATGGCACATTCAAAAAATCAAAGACAAGGATTTGCCGGTAGATGAATTGACTGCCTATAATCACATGGCAATTTATCTGCGTTGGTTTATTAAACGCAATCTGATGAGCAAAGAGTTTTTGATAAAATATCAGGACATTGTTCAAAAGGTCAAGAATGAACCGCAAAGTATTGATTTGAGAGAATTTATCCGAGATGAATTACAAGGTAAACTTTTATATGCGCTGTTCAACAATGCAGGAGAGGAATTTTCTCGGAAATACTATAACCAATTAAGCGAGTTAAATTATCCGGATTTTCCGAGTGATATTGATGACTATGCGTTGGAATATTTCGGGAAAGACCGTTATTATTCCGATGAGTTTAAGGATGAAGCCTATCTGTTCATACCTTTTGACGAAAGCTATTATAAGGCAATGGCAAAGACAATGTCTTTGCGCTATACAGCATGGCGTGCAAATCGGAATGATGATGTGGATGAGATACCTTCGGAACTTGCAAATGCCTTTGCAAAATATTTCGGGTATGATTGCGAATATTTCCCGCCCATGTCAGACAATGAGCCTTTGAAAGCGGCTTATAGTTATTCGATGCGTGAAGGTGTACGAGAAGGGTATTTTCCTGTTCTTCTTGCTGTGGACGAAGCGCTTTGGCAATGCCTTATTATGAACTCAGACGAAGAACATGAGAACGCGGAGAATTATTATTTTGACGAGAAAAAAGTAAAAGCATACCGCAAAAAAATGCTCTCAAAGAAGTTAAAGGACGGAACAGTTTATTTGCATGAGTTCTTGAATATGAGAAAAGCCGAAGCAAAAGACGATGATATGGATTGGGATTCGGAAATTCTCGGTGAAGTAGAGGACGGAGAAGCAAATAATATGTTTACGGCATGTTGGGACACAAATTCGCCTCTGACAATACCTATGTTGCTTGTTCGGATTCCTGTAAAAAATCCTTGGGAAATCTTTGCCTATGTTCCTTTCGGCGGTTGGAATGAGTGTCCTGAAACAGAACAGCTTATGTCTATCGCAAAATATTGGTATGAAAAACATGGTGCTGTGCCTGCTATCATAACGCATGATGAACTGGAAATGGTTGTGCCGAAGCCGGTTTCTAAAAAGCAAGCAATGTTGCTCGCACAGGAACAATACGCATTCTGTCCTGATTCCGTTGATGGTGAAGATACAACGGTAGGTAATCTGGCGGATTCATTGCGTAAGTCGAAAATTTGGTATTTCTGGTGGGATTGATAGGGAATGTGACCTGTTTACGATATAAAAATTGAGGTGCACAATGAACTTTAACGAAGCGATGCAAATACTTGGAAATAAGTTGCAAGGAAAGTACGGACACTTAGGCTTTAAGTATAAAAAATCCGACAAAACGCTTGCGAAGCACAGTAAAAATTTCACATATATGATTGCGTTTTCCTCATTCGGCGGGAACACAAAGGATAGCATAAGTATAGAGGTTTGCTATATAATCAACACTCGTCCATACGACCCTTATGGTTACGCCAAACCAGACATCAACACGCAACCACTGTTTTACAGTTTAAGAAACAATGAAATATATCTTGATATAGGAAACGAAGAAAAAATTGATAATACTTTTGAGATTGTTTGTCAGTGGATGGATAAATTACTGATTCCAAAAATGAATGAGCTTTGTGCATCCGAGTAATGTTGAAGTGATGGTTGGGGAAGAGCGTGGACACCTATGAACAAAGAATTATTGACAGAAAAACTCCTGGACTTGGTTGAGGGGCGGGAAACTCCCGAAACCTGGTGGAGCTGGTGGAACGAACATGAGACGGAGTTGGAAACTCTGCTCGGTAGGGAGGAATTTCTGAAACTGAAGCCCCGCCGACATGGTTTTCAGTGGGTCCCAGTGTTTGGCAGCCAAAAGGGAGCCATCGCCATTCTGGAAAAGAGCGGCACAGCATTTGAGGTAAGTAAACTTTATCAGGAACGTTATTGGGAAGAACTGAATGCTTTTTGTGAAAAGCAAGAGCAGATAAAGAAAGAAAAACAAAAGGAGTTTAAGCTCAAACATCCGGAGTGGTTTAATCACTATCCGAAGTTTTCAAATGCTTTGGCAAAAGTTCTTGACCCTTCCGATGAGATTCAATCCGCTGCGACAATGGAACAGATAGAAAGTCAAGAAGAAAAACTGAAATTTATTCTTCCTGCCCAAGTACGGGAGTTTTTCCTTTTGTCAGCAGGCATCAAAATCTCTGACGGTATAACGATTGAGCTGTCCGGATTATTCGATTTGACTATTCATGGAGAGCAATATTGTGTGCTGGGCGAGTTCTGGAAAGAAGCGGATGGCGACCAGCTCCTGCTTCGCTCCGGAGAGGATACCATCTGGTACTATGCCCATGAACGGGACAAGGTAAAGCGTCTTAGTGAGGGCATGACAGAACTGTTGGAAAAGAAATTGGCAAGGTATCTCAATGAGCACTGAAAACATCGCCCATGAAAAACGCTATAAGGACTGGTAATATCGCTTGCTCAAAAGGGAGGAGGAAGCAATGGAAATAAAAGATTTTCCAAAGGGGACAAAACATAGAGAAATTTTTGTTTACACTTGTGAGCGAATAGCTGAACCTCTCATTCCTTTGGGCTACAAATATCGCAAGAGCAAAAACGATATTTACAAAAATGAAGGGATATTTGTGTTTAGTTTCTGGTTTCAACCTTCTGTCAGCTTTGGTTCTACTACTTTTTGGGCGCATTTTGATGTAAGTTCTCCCGTTTATGCTCAATGGTGTAACAAAAAAGAGGGGTGCGATGATTCGTTGGGTGGCGTTGTTGGATCAACGATTGCTCGCTTGACTCGTCGGGATAATTATTTTCCAACCTATGAAGTGTCTACAATGCTGGAACGGGAGCGTTCAATTCGAGAAGTATCCGAGCAAATTCAGCAATTTGCATTGCCGTTTTTTGCACGTTTTTCTGATTTGAAAACATTATTAGACGATGTAGAGCGAGAGGGATTTTTCCCTCATCGAAAAGGCTTCGATTCGCAGAAGCACAATCAAGATGTGATTGAGTGTTTCAGAGAATATCTTGCCAATCATAATGGGTGATCAAGAGAGGAACTATGATGATAAAGACATTTATAAATCCCGCTACGAACAAAGAGTGGCGAATTGAAATAAATGGTCACACTATCCGAACTTGTTTGAATAATGGAAAAGTTAAGGAAATTCAATGTGACTCGGACTTTCAGGTGCGGAGTAAGGCATCCAGCGAAATGATGGGGCAGATGCGGAAAGGATTTGTATATCATAATTCAAACGCTGTCTGCGGAGAAACACTAATTCATCGCTATATCGGTAAAGACAATAACGGGTTTATGCCGATTGCAGCTTCGATTACGAGAGACGATTTTTTCATTACGCGCATTGTGGGCGATTTTGAAGATGAAGTGCTTTATCACTTTGACGGCAAAGGGGAAGTTGTCGAAACCGTATCGCTCGGTAAAAAAAGAATGACATACGAACAGGTACTTTGTGCAAACGGTACAATGCTGCTAAATAACAGTTATCTTATTGAGCAATATTCTTTCGATACCAAAGAAATTAAACCTTTTGCCAATAAGAAAAACAGTATGAGAACTATGCTTGATTCGTGCGGTGATCTGACATTGTGGTACACTGGCGAAGAAATTATAGTATATGATTTTGGAAGCAACAAAGAGATATGGCGCGAATCAGTAAAATGCAAGAAGTCGAAAGATACGGCGTTCTCCTATTATTGTTGCGGTATTCTTTCTCCGAAACAAACAAAGGCAATGTATCAGGTGAATGAAAATGAGTATGTTATAGTTGATTTGCAATCAGCCGCAAAAGTAGTGATAACAAATGATGGTTGGCATCCGTTCTTTTCTCCGGACGATAAATATTTTTCTGTCGGAGGTAAATTTTATATGAGCCAGACAGGTGAAGAGATCGCCAATCCGTTTCCTTTTGAAATTCAACGCGGATTGGGGTATTCAGATACTTGTGAGGTGAAAACAAACGGTAATCTGATTGCTATTCAGCAAGGGACAGGACATTCTCCGATAGAAATATGGGATTATGATAGTCGAAAGATTCTTGCATCCATTGATGATTGGTTTGTAGTGAGAAACACAAACTTTGCATTTACAAAGGACAGTTTAATTTTGCATACTGATTATGGCGCGGTGAGCATTTATAATTGCAAAAAGGTAATGTAAAAAATAATTTCCCATCTATTAGGGGGAGGAAATTCAACAAGGAGAAACCACAGCATAAAAAATCAAGGAGGTTTGTATGGGACTGTTTTTGAAGAAAAGGGTCGAAATGCCGGATAAAATCATTTTGGGGAACACGGAATTTGTATTTGACCGCAAACTCGGCTTTCATGTTGGAGAATGGACCGTATGGGATAGAAAGACTAAAATTCTCCTTGAGTTTCAGAGCACAGAGGGAAATATAGGCGATATCGTTTTGGAAAAGGTAAATTGGGTCAATGACCATAAAGATACCATTATCCGAGCATTTTTGGATGAGAACGATGACTGCATAGACGCCGTGAATGAAATGATCGAAGATGGAACGCTGGAAGCGGATGGGAAGATTTCAGAAGATGAGTTTGTAAAAGCACTGTTTGTAAACAATGTAACGGTATTTGTAAATGGAAGCGAAACTGGCTTTTACATCGATTTGGATGCGGAACCAGACTATTTCATGGGACATTTAGTTTGTATCGAGGTCGACTGCAAATATAAAGTTAAAGTCGGCGGATTCAACGGATAACATGCAGAACGCAAAACAAAGCTTGTAGCAAGGAAGCATCCGTAGTGGAGGCAGAAAGGAGGCAATGTATATGCAGAATAGTGCAGTATCCACATGGAGTGGAATACGGAATAAATTGGAGCGTGACTACCTATGCAAGTCTCTCCGTGGACGCATCCAATACTTTGCCACCAGTTACAGTAAAAGTGCCGACCATGAGGGCAGGGCAGCCATAAGACTGGACGGTGTGGAAGTTTTACGGAGCGATTACTACACTTATTTTGACCATGTATGGTCGAAATTTCATCAGTTACGATCCACAACCCTGAAAGATTGTGACTCCGCAAAAGAAGCTATCGACATGGCTCATGCTTATGCGCTTGAGCAAGGCACATTCGATCAAAGAGTGTTCTATGAAGCGTTTGCCATTTTTGATAACCAAAGCATAGGAAAAAGCATGAACAGTGAAAATCCTTTGGTTCGCATTTTCGCTCTTTTAGATCGGAGATTGGGGAAACGTAGATTATTGGCTTTGAAGGAATCCATGGAGTGTGAACTGAGCTGGGTGCGGGCTTTTTATGTGATTCGGATGCAAGCCGAAGGACTGATTGAGAGAGAAATTTAGAAGGAGCTCAGCTATGATTGCTCACTATTTTTGTGTCAACGCTCCTGTTGATGATGAACTTATGAATGCTGTTTTCTGCGGTAAAAACACGAAGGAAGAATGAAAAATGACATTAGAAGAAATGTTCGCTACTTTATATGATAAATATGGTAAAGATTTTAACTGGTATATGATTCCCCCGGAACATGAAGGAAAGGCATTTGTTGTTGAACTCAATAAAGAAATAGGACACGATCATTTCTTGTATGGCAAGAAAGTTTGCGCGGTTGCAAAGTGTGAATCTAATGATGATGTATTATTTGTTGCTGAAAACGAAATAGAACAAGGCAGCTATTATATTGTTCATTTAACCTACTCGGCACATAATACGGACGGATTTCCTCGATATGAGGAGCTTGCAGATATAAATGAAGTGAAAGAATTTATAGAGCGATCATATATAGAAAATCATATATAACCATTCAACAAGGAGAAACCACTATGTCTCAAATTGCATCTTTTTATCTTGTAAAAAACGGGCAAAAGAAAGAAATTTCCGACGGGGATTGTTCGGGAGATGTGTATATGGCGATTTGGGATTATTGTGAGGGAGAACTGGATATAGATTGTCGTATCAATGCTCCTATAAGTGATGAAACTCTCGATTGCGTTTTGATTGACAGCAAAATGGCAGTATCTATTTTGAAATGTTTTCAAAACGTGGACATAGAAGAAATAGCAGAGAGTATCGCCGAAGATTGGGAATTAACAGCTGATATAGTGAAAGATGGACTAACAACACTTTTAACGCATCTCAAAAGTGTAAAAGACGGAGTTCAATTATTATATGAGATGACATGAGATGCAAAAAATATATTTGAGAAGTGAAAGAAAATTATGATAGAAGTAAAAGGGAAGTACAACGAAGCAAAAATTTTTACAGACGTTGTTGATAATGCTTCCGTTTCACAAGTGATAGAGTTATGCAATCAGGAATTTGCGGCAGGAAGTCGAATCCGCTTAATGCCTGATATTCATGCAGGTATGGGGTGTACTGTAGGAACGACGATGACGATCACGGACAAAGTTGTTCCCAATCTGGTCGGCGTGGATATTGGTTGCGGAATGGAGATCATCCGCATAAGGGAATCGTATATCGAACCGCAGAAACTGGATAAATTGATCTATGAAAAAATCCCGTCCGGATTTGCAATTCGCAGTAAACCGCACAGGTATTTGAATGAGGTGGATTTAGATGAATTGTGCTGTATCAAACACATTGATTTGCCTCGTGCAGAAAAGAGCATCGGCACGCTGGGCGGTGGAAATCACTTTATTGAAGCGGACAAAGACGACGAAGGGAATATTTATATCGTCGTTCATTCAGGAAGCAGACGTTTAGGTTTGGAAGTTGCAAAATATTATCAGGAAGAGGGATACAAAGTATTAAATCATTCAGACGAAGCATCTATTCAGCAAATGATTGCCGAAATGAAAAAAGCAGGACGTCAAAAGGATATTCAGAAAGAAATCAAACGCCTGAAAAACGTAAAACAAATCAGTATTCCGAGAGATATGGCGTATGTTACGGGTGAACTGTTCGACAGATATATCCACGACATGAAAATCGTTCAAGAGTATGCGGCTCTTAACCGACAAGCTATGATTGATGAGATTGTAAAAGGAATGAAATTCCACGTTGAGGAGCAGTTTACGACCATACATAACTACATCGATACAGACAATATGATTTTGCGCAAAGGTTCTGTTTCGGCGCAGAAAGGTGAACGATTACTTATACCCATCAATATGCGCGACGGCAGTTTGATTTGTGAAGGCAAAGGAAATGAGGATTGGAATTTTTCCGCTCCGCATGGAGCAGGCCGCTTGATGAGTCGTGCTGATGCGAAACAGTCCTTTACCGTGTCGGAGTACAAAAAGCAGATGGAGGGTATTTATACAACATCGGCAAACAAGACAACATTGGACGAATGCCCGATGGCGTACAAGGGAATGAAAGATATTTTGGACAACATTGGTCCTACGGCAGATGTTCTGAAAATCATTCGTCCGATTTACAATTTCAAGGCAGGGGCAGAGGATTAAGGAACGGAGAAAAACATGGTGAGAGATGAAATCATGTTAAAAGATAAGGATGGGCAGGTTACATTCAATCAGTACAGCTTCTGTGAACTGGTGAAACACCTGATGGAAGAACTGGTTGGAATTTCTTACGAGGAAGCCTCTAAGATAGTGGAACGCTCACCGCTGGTAGAGCCAGTGGACAAAGTTATGGACGTGGCACTATTCAGCCATGAGCTACCATATTACTGGGCTATGCTGCTCTACTATGGGAACGGCTATTGGTTAAAGGGGATTCCCGTACAACCTGAGGATATGGATGCCCATGAATCTTTGGAAAAAGAAATTATGGAAAAATATCACCTTAAGGAGCCATTTGTATGGGAATGAGAAAGGAGGATAAGAAATGAGCGACGAGGTATTTAAGCAGGATTTGAGTCAAGGCGGTTCTCGCCCCGGCGGTCCTTTTATGATACAGTTATTATTCAAAGAGGCCGTAGAGATGCCAAAAAAAGAAGAAATGCTTGCTGTAATGCAGAAGTATTTTAAGGAAGCAGAGTGTTTTTCTTATGATGAAAAAATGGCAGGCTTTGCTTTGAACGACCATAAAGCTGAATTTAAGGACGGAAAAGTGCCTGTTCAGTTAATGATAATGAACTGCACTGATTTCGGCGGACAGGGTTTTGACCCGTTTTTGATGAGTCAGATGTGGGATTGTATGGAAGATCGTGACAGGATATTTGAAGAATGTAAGTATCAGGTGCTTGCAATCGATATGCTTGCCGCGGGACTTCCTGCAAAAGAACGCGCCGATGTGGATATGGATTTTATGGAAGCACTTGCGAAACTGTATCCGACGTGCGAGGCATTCTATTTCCAGAATTGCGGTAAATTATTTTTGGCAGAAGATGTCAGAAATCATGATATACCGAGAGAATCGCGTTTTATCAAATTCGGGGTTAATGCTCGCTTTTTCAATGTACAGGGAAGCGACGATATGATTGTGGATACAGTCGGTATGAGTACGCTGTTTTTGCCTGATTTACAGTATCATTTCCACGAAATGGATCCAAACATTGTAGTAAACCATGCCTACAATGTAGCTTCATATATCTTTGATAACGACAATCCCATCGAGGACGGAGAAACGATAGATGGCATTCAAGGTGGTCGGATGAGCCGAAAAATTCAATGGAAATGCAGGTATGAGGATGCCCTGATTCAACCGCCCAGAGAGGTGTTGGACATCAACATGGGTAAGTTTGCATCAGGCACACGAAAAGAATAACAGAGAATGGAAAAGATAACAGAATTTTTGAAAACAAACTGGTTTTGGGCAACGCTGGTATTTGGTATTGTCCTTGTACTCGGAGCGATTTTGAATTGGAACTGGCTTTGTAATCCGACGGGAAAACCGGATTCTCACCGTTATGGCAGAGGGGCGCGCCGATTTATTTTCGGTTCATTGGGCGTTGTTTTGATCGGAGTTAGTATTTGGAGCATAGTGTTGGCGTTTCAATAAGAAAAGGAGCGGATAAATGTTAAACAGAAAACGGGATGGCGTTAAAGGTCGGTACTTCTTAATACATAAACCTGATACACCCAAAGAAATATTAGACGAAGCAGATGTGTGTATTCAGGATATATTAGACGGTAAAGCAAGAGAAAATCATTCAGCTTTTCCGACGGTAGTGAGAAATCACAACGGGACGCCATTTCTTCCCGATCAGTTATTGGAGCGGTATCTGTCCGGGCTGCCGTTGAAGGGATTTCCCTATAAAAATGCGATTGCCTTTTGCGATGCCATGCGGCGATTGGTGGGCTGGCAAGAGATCTACTATAAGTTGGAAAAGTACATAGAAAAGCAGGTGCAGGAACGCTACTTCCTTGTGGGAGAGCGAGAAGATGGTTTTACCGTATTTCCACCCTGTACAGTGCGTCCGGAATTACACCCAGAGGAAGTTGATGAAGGTCTGCTGCGCTTTGCCTGTTATGTGGCTGTATGTCATACTGTGTATGGACAGAGTTTTGAATCCCTCACAACCGAACATATCCTCGGCTTGGTTTCCCAGATCCGTCCTGATATGGTAAAGGAACTGAAAACCAATGGCAGTGGCAAGTTGCCAAAAGACATCCAGAGCCGTAAGACAGAACATTTCACCGCCTCAGCCAATGATGCTTTTGCTACCATTCGTATCAACGCCAAAGATTCCACCGAAAATTGTTATGCTGAAATCCTTGATTATCTGTGTGCGGTGCTGGAACAGAAGGAATTTCCTCATAGTTACTCGGTGGAGTTCCGTGGGAAGGAGAAAATCTATCTGCCAATTCCGGGATTACCTAAAAAAGGTATCAATCAGCTCTTTGCTTGCGCCGTGCAGTACCCCAATTTGCATACGCTTATTGAAAAATATGCTCGTCTTGCAATGAAAGAGTTTGAGTGGTATAATAATCTTGAAGATGAAGCCTGTGCTATGCCTGGTACCTTTGCTGTATTTGCTTTGGGATTGGAGGGAACACAGTGGTGTTCGCTCGTGTGTGATTATTTGGATCTTTGTGATGACGAGCACTCGTCTTTACAGGAGAAGTTCATTCACGCATTTTTCAAAAGGTACGGATTTACGGTTCAGACACTTCCTGTATTGATTCACGGCGTTCAGTCTATGCAATGGCTGAAACCAGCTAAGGAGTTTTGTACTCTTATTGCTAACGAGGATAGCTTGAACGCTTTACTTGAAATTAAAGGACAGCTGGAATACTATTTGACTGAGGAATCGAGAAAAGATGAAAGGGCAAAGAAATATCTCTGGCATGATGTGCTGTGGGCTATTTGGGGAAAGGATTCTGAAAATGGAGGAAGTAAGGTTATCAAGACATCTCCTGCACAGTTACGGGGGATATATGAACAGATCTTTCACTGAGGAGAAATATCATGAAAAAGAGAACAATTAAAGATTTTATTGCCCTCTATAATTTGGAAGAAGAGGAAAAGCTGGTGCTGATTCAAAGCGGAACCTGTGCAGATAAAACATTTTTGGATAACTTTTGGGCAGCTCACACCCATGTTCTTGCAATGGCAGAAGTGCAGAATGGTGAATTGATTTCTGACCGCTGTTCCCTGAACTGGCCACTGACGGATAAAGAAAGAGACGTTGGAGAGTATTCCCAAAGATTTGTTAAAGGAACAATTTATCGCGTCAAGGTTCGAGGTTGGAAAGGTGCTGTATTCGGCGAACCTCAGTGGTATGTCACCGAAGTGTTGGAGGAGGGTGTTTCCTGCCTGGCTTTGGAAAAAGTATGGGCAGAGTATATAAAGCCTGTCATCATTGAGGACGAATCGCTGGGAACTCTTACATTAGATAGGGAAATGAGTCAATTCAACGGAAAAGTTAATTGGCAGGGAAAAGAAATCGAGATATATTTAGATGTAAATATCGAAAATAAAACTTCTTGGACTCGTAGCATAAATGCGATGAAGAAACTTGTCGGAGAACAAGGGGATTGGGATGATGTTTTGCGGAAGTTTGCTTCTGCAAAGCTCACAAAACTTGCCAATGAATGGTTGGCTGATAACGATAAAACAGAACGAAATCCGGAGAAAGAACCTATAACAGAGGATGAGTTTGGCAAACGTATGTCTTTGATGGAAATTTACATGTATTCTGGCGGAAGTTTTAGTGCCTGCTATGATGACGACGATATGTTCTGGGGGCATGTAATAACGGTAGACGGCAGTTTGAAAAAAGGTGCCAAAAGAGCAGATATTGAAGGTTGAACAAGATTTTTGCAAACAGGAGGATATTGATGATAACTTTGGAACAACTGCCTCCGAAAGGGATAAAGAGAGAAAATGCAATATTAGAGCTTGGCAAGGATGAAGCCAATGGCGAACTTCTGTATCAGCTTGTTGAAATAGAAAAGGGAAAGTGTAAAACGGCTGCGCAGAAAGCATTGGCACAACTGGAATATGCTCCTGCTGCTCCTCTGTGGGTTAAACTTGTCAAAGGTAAATGGATGGGCAGCCATATTATGTCAGACGCGTGTTCTGATTGTGTATCGGAACAGATCGCACCGGTCATTCAGAAAACAATCTCCCAGTTACTGGATGAAGCAGATACAAAACCTCTTGATGACAAGCAGGTTGAACAGTTAAATTTCTGCTTTTATTTAATGTTGGGAAAAGCCTCGCCAAAAATGCTGGATGTATATCGTTTTCTGGCAGAAAATGCGGGAAGGATCGCCAAATTGAAACACTCGCCTTTTTATGATGGCGACAAATGTACATCATGGCATCTTTCAGAAGGACTGGGACTTTCAAACGCAAAGCCGAAAGAAATGGAGAAAATACCTGCTGTGGTGCTGACTGCTTCTTTGATTCGTAATCCAAACGAGCGATTGCAAGCGCTGGCTGATGAGCTGAATGAACGCTATGGCGGAGGTTGGTTGATTCCGGTTATTATGAAAGCAATAATCATTCAGCCTAAAGAGAAAGTTTATGAAACTTATTCATCGCTTTTGGGAACTCCGCAGGAAAATTATCTGTTTACTGCTCTTGGAATGTTGGATTATCGTAGCTATCCAGACGACTGGACATTTGAACGGTCTGGTCCTGACGGAATGCGTGCGCTTATTTTCTGGGGAGATTACCGTTATGGTGCCTATGATATGGGTTTCGTGTTTGAGCGTTCTGTGGATTTAGACGAGAAGTGGCTTTTTGATTTAGCAAAAGACCCCGAAGGTCGAAAGCCTACTGTAACATGGCAGACTTACAACAGGGGTGGTGTTCTTTATGAAAGCTACGACGAAATGTTTATTAGTTTGTTGCCGCGAAAGGTTGAGAACCCAGAACTCAGGCGCGTTTTGCGAGACTACTTCCATATTCGCAGTCAGAAAAAGAAAGTGGCAAAGAGTATTACTGTTTACCAAGATGCTGCCGAGCGATTTGGAGATTAAATAGGAAACAGAAAAAGTAGGTGTCTATGTATAAAATCGAGTATATTGGCAGTTGGAAGAGTATTCCCGAAGCGGCTGCTGCAATCTATGATAGTGATATTCCGAAGTTAGAGGCAATGCTTCAAAACGGATTGAATCTCAATGTTCCCATTCAGTTCAGCGAACACATAAAACTCATGCCGCTTGAAATAGCTGTATTTCAGAACAATGTGCCTATGATTCATTTTCTGTTGGAACGCGGGGCTGATTCTGATTTGGCAGAAGAAGGTCCTATTCTGCTTACAGCCGTTCGTTGCTGCAAGCCGGATGTGGTGATGCTCTTTGCGAAACAAGTTGCAAAGCTCAGTTCAGATAAAAAACGACGTGCTTTTGAAGAAGTTCGGTGGGGCAACCGTCCGGAGAATATCCCTGTGTTAGAGCGGATCGGGATTACGGTAGCTGAGTTTGGCGGAGATGCTTTTCGTTCCGCTGTGTCCGACGGCAACCGTGAGCTTGCTCAATTATTGTTGGAAAAGGGGGCGGACATCGACTATCATAAACCTGATATGGTGTTTCCATACGCATCTACACCAGTTACAGAGGCTGCCCGCTCAAATGACTTTGATATGGTACGTTGGCTTGTTGAAAATGGAGCAGACATTAAGATCGCCGATAAATACGGCGATAGACCTTATACTATCGCGGTACAGAATAAAAATCAAGAAATGGCTGACTACTTAAAAGCTATTGAACCAGAAGAGTGGCACAACGAACAGGAAAAAATCAGACAATTAAAGCCATACAAACTACCAGTCCAACTTACAGAGTATCTGAAAAAAGGTCCGTTACGCTTGGAGTTTCCGGAACAGGAATTCGTTAAATGGGTAGAGCTGTATTCATACATAGATATTCAAGAAATGAAATGGCAGCGTAAAAAATATTTGTCTCTTATGGTGCAAATGGATAATTACAGCGATTATATGTTACTCTGGAACGCCAAAGACAAAAAGATATGGTATTTAGATATAGAACATGAAGAATTTCATCCACTTGCTTCATGGGACGAATTTATTGCAAACCCCGGAACTTATCTCAATGGAATGATTGAAGGAAAGTTTGAGGAATAAGGAGAAGCCTATGACATCAATAGACTTTCTGAACAAGGTACATAAATGTCTGGACTCGCAGGAATATAACCTTTCCTATTCTCCGGCGAAGTCCAAAAACTATATGCTGTACTGCAACGGAAACTTTATCGGCGGTCTGTTCGATGAGGAACTGTGCTTCGTCTATGCCGATAGTGTAAGCGAATTGTTGGGACACACGGAACCTGTCTACCGCGGCTATTCCAGTGCTGCGCAGCATAGAATGCTGGTTATCCCGGAGGAACACTGGGGGAAGGCGCTGAAACTGCTCTATGCCGAGAAATTTGATTGGAATCGCTTGGTGTACGACATCACATACACCAGTATTGGCGCAGCAGTGGTGGAGGACTTCTACGACGAAAATGTGGTATTCCTGCGCTTCTGTTTTGAAAAGGAACTGCTAAAAAAGAACCCTCTGGATCGGCAAAATCGTATCCTTCAAATGGTCTATATCAATCGAGATTTATCAGAAGCGGGTAAATATCTGTTCCCCAGATTGCTGGATAAGTTTCTTGTTTTCGGTGATCGCAACGGAAAAACCAGTCTGGAAATCATGTTGAAACGATGGTACGCCGCGTTGGAAAAGGAATATCGCAGCAAGATAGCAGAATAAGGAGATGAACAAATGAAAGAGGAAAACAGGAAATATATTTTGAGTTTGGATGTTCAGTCTGTTCCTTGGCATCGTCTTACAACGGCGTATGGCAGAGCAACGGATTTTCCTGTGTGTTTTTCGGTTCTGCAAAAAATGAATGATATGAAAGCCGTGAAAGAATCGCTTTATGAACTTACAACAAACATGGAGCATCAAAGCACATTATGGCATTCAACACCATTTGGAATGGTTTTTTTGTTGAGAATACTGCAACAAGCTCTTGAATTAAATGGGCAAAATCCCGTTGCTTATTTTATTGCGGATGAATTGTTGGAATTTTTTGCTTATATTCTCCAATGCTTTCATGACGGGGACAAAATGGAACATGCTGAGCCGTTGCCACTGTTTTCAGATATGCTAAAAGAAGAATATCTTTGGTCGGAGAAATATGACGAGGAAGAAGATGAGATGCGCTATGAGGAGGACGAGGTTTTCCCCGCAGATCTTTTTTACAGTTTTTATTATTATTCCTACGAAGCCGTTTTAGCGTATCGTGATATTTTTGAAAAAACTAATTCAAAGGAATTCGAGAATAAAATATCCGCAGTATTGACTGCACTATATACGGGAGAGTAAAATATGTTTGAAGAATTTTATGAGATGTACGAGCAAGAAGAGCAAGAAGTGATCGCATTGATAAATCGCTGTATCGGGGGCGGATATAACTGGAAAGGCAAATTTTGGGAAATGACAGTTGTCACTTTGGGCGTGGTGTTCTGCGATACAGGCAAGGTCAGCACCAAAGAGGAGCGGCTGGAGTGGCCTGTTACCGAAGAGGAACGAAACGGCAAAAATGGCTGGGGACGTTTTCAAAGCGAGCAGATCTGCCGCCTGAAAATTCGCCGAATGAAAGAGGAATGGGCGCAAAATGTAGTGGTCCGCCCTTGGTGTATATCAAAAGTAGTGAAAGAAAATGAAGAATGCCCTCAGTTGCAAGAAATTCTGGATGAATACCATAAGCCGGTCATAATTCAAGACGAAGTTTTGGGACAATTAGAGTTAAACAAGGATTATGGCTGCTTTGCAGGGGAGATAGACTGGCTCGGAAAAAATGTAACTCTTTCACTGGAAGTGAATGCGGAAAGCAAGCCTTCATGGACGCGCGCCCGCAGTGCTGCTAAGAAGTTGCTATCAGATTGCGAAACTTGGGACAAGTCTATGCGAGAGTTCGCGGCAAAGAAAAACACAGAGACGGCTAATAATTGGCTTTCTCAGGATGAAGAGAATGCCCGCTGCCCTAAAACAAATCCGATCACAGAGGAAGAATTTGCCAGACGGATTAGCATGACGGAATTGGTTGTAACGTCGGGCGGCAGCTTCACTGCATGGTTTGACTGCGACGAGATGTTTACCGACCATGCGATAGCGGTCTACGGTTCTCTGAAAAAGGGAATTACTGCGGCAAATATCGAAGGATAAGGAGAATAGTGTCCATCATGAAACTGAATAGTAAACGCATTGATTTTGAATATACGCCCGGTGAGGAAATATTTACTTTCCCAGAAGATACAGGTCTGCCGTTTATGTTCGATGTCGATGAAGAATTGACCTCCGACACTGCGGCAATGGATGCCGTGGGAGAAAATTTGGATGAGGCGGAAAAATTAGCAGAAAAAGCAAAGGAAGCTATAAGAGTAGCTTTGGCGAATGAGAACAATCCCTATCACAAATGCGTGACTTTCTTCATGCAGTTTCATCGGGATGATGTAGATGCTGATATAGCGGCTGATCTTTTTCCCGGGATCGACCTGACCAAACTATCTTTTATTGATATGGTGGACTTTTTGAAGCTCAAGCGGTTCGGCAGTCTAGTGGATGACGAGAAACAAGTTTTTATTCTGGACTTATCTTTCAATCCAGAGATTACTGACGAGCTGATGGTGGTCTACTTTGATTTGAACAAAGAGATTTTCTGTATTACCCATGAGAGTTGAAGTGTTTTAATAGATTGCAGGAGGAAGCCTATGAGTAAAATCTTAAAAACGGAAAATTTACCGTTGTTCTCCATTATTGACCTGGACGAACTGCGTCGTGCAAACCATCTGGACAGCACAATCCTGACAGATTTTTATGTAGCCTCCAATCAAAATGTCTATCTGCTTATGGAGCAACCTCCCAGGGAACAGGGCAAGAGGGGTAAGGATTGGACAAGGGCTTCTTCCGTCTACACTGTGGTTGAAATCAAAATGGATTGGATGAAACAACAGGTATTGCAAACTGCACTGTTTTCTCTTGGCCTCTTGAAGTTCCAGTTTCATTATTTGCGGCCTGTTGGCGAACATTTTCTTCTGCTGGGGGCAAGGTGTGCCTATCGGGAAGACGGCCCCGACAAGAACGCCTGGATTGTCAGCCGGGACGGAGCTGTGCTGTCCCGCTTCTGTTTTGGGGATGGCATTCAAGACTGTGTGGTAAAAAAAGATGGCACCATCATTACCAGTTACTTTGACGAAGGTGTTTTTGGTAATTACGGTTGGGATGAACCTCTGGGCGCTTGCGGCTTGATTGCATGGACATTGGAGGGAAATCCTCTTTGGAAAAATGAGAAGTATTCCATCTATGACTGCTATGCCATCAGCTTGGACGAAGAAGAAAACCTGTGGTTTTATTATTATGATGAATTCCAGCTGGTGCGAACAAACTTCAAAGAGGACTTTGTGTTTGAGCTGCCAATCGAAGGAAGCAACGCTTTTTCTGTTGCCCCGTCTGGTAATACCTTTCTGTTTCAAGGCGGATACCAGCAACCAGAAAAATTCTACTTCCTTACAGCTCATGGTGATCGTCTTGGGCAAAAACAGAAGGCTATTCCTACCTGTGACGGAAACAATGTCGCTGTGGAGCAGTGCAGTCTACTTCGCAGCAAGATGCTGTTCATCGGAAAAAACGGTGTACTCTATGGGGGGATTTGGGAGAGCGAAGGACAATGAAACAGGCAGATATTTATACTGATGCTCTAATTTGTTTGAGGTTAATTTTACAAGCAGATCACCCGGAATTCAAAAATTGGATTGATTGGTTGGAATTGGATATTGATGACTGGACTCAACGGCAGAATGTTACACACCATCTTCGGGCATACGGTGGTATGGGGTCTTTCAATGATCTACCCAATATGCGAGGAAATCACGAATATATCTTTGGCTTCCTTAAATCAGTGTGTTACGCCTTTGGTCACCTTTATTGCAAAAGAGAAGGAATTTCTCCTGAGGAATTGATGATAGAGTGCCTTCACGATGCAGAGCAGGCAGCCTATCACCCTCATAAAGCACTGAACCATACCATTGCCCAACACTTGATGCAGGGTGATTTGCAGGAGAATCTGGATAGGCTGTAGGAGGACTTAATATGAATGAAAAACTATTTCGACCCCAATTCAATCGAATGGAAACCTCCGAGAAGAAGGCTTTGATGGAAAGCCTGGCTGCTCGTTATAATATGACCTTTCTCGGTCTGCAAACCTTTGACCGCTGGGGGCAGAATTGCACCACGGGCATATTTGAGAAAGATGAACGGGAATTTGTCTTTGTACCCGGTGATACAGTTACTTTGGGTTGGGAACAGTTCGCTGTTGGGCTAAACAACGACAGCAAAGAGGAGCTGGACTACTTGTTTAAGGAATGGGAAATGGAGCGCGATCCGGAGGAGATGATTCGGGAAAGTATGGCTCCTGTTCGGCAAGCAACCATTGGTCCTATGTTGGTGGGACGGAAGTTGGAGGAACTCTGCTGGGAGTCGGTTAAGATGGATGATCCAAGACTAACAGCTCAACCTGACTGGTTGATAAAATTTCGGGACTTCGCTTGGAGCGACCTTAACAGCCTTACCTTGTCAAAGTCAGCGCGTATTGAACGGACGGATGATGGATTTCAAATTTGTATCTATAATCGCATGGACTACAACACGCTTCTTGACAATCTAAAAAAGCAGGGGCTTTCTTTGCCCACAGCAGATGAATGGGCGTATTTATGCGGCGGTGGATGTCGAACACTGTTTCCTTGGGGAGATGGGTTGGACTACTCCATGCACTTGTACTATTTTCAATTTGAAGGTTCAGAGGATGAGGATAAGCCCTATGATATGGAAGAGCCAAATTTCTTCGGTTTATCCATCGCCTATGACCCATATATGAGAGAAATAGTGAAAGCGGATACTTTTACCACTTGTGGCGGTGATGGCGGTTGTAACATTTGCGGTGGAATGGGACCATTCCTTGGTTTTCTGCCTTGTTCTCCGCACTTCCGACCGGAAACGCAGGAGGACAGGGAACTGAACGGCGACTATGATTTTTGTCGCCCCATCATTAGGGTGGAGATGGATTAAAAGAATGGAGGAAAGCAATGATAACAACAAAAGATTTATCTTGTTTGCCAGATAGAGAACGATTAAAGAACTTCTGTAAAGGGCTGGCGGCTTTGGACATTATAATGATAGAAAATGAATGGGCATTTATCCGTCATTATACATATAAACCTTCTTGGAGAAAAGATAAAGAAGCGTTTTTTGCTACGGATGGCAGTGAGCAAAGTATGATTGTAATTTTCGCGCCAGAGGGCTGTATCATCAATGGTGTCGATTCGGAACTTTACGACTGGGAGGAGAAGCTCCCTCGAATAGAAGATTTGACCGTAGGAATGCCGCCAGCTCTTTTGAAACTTATGGGATGTCGGGAAATTAAGAAAATGAAGAGTACCTTCTGTGTTTGGACGGAAGATGGAAGTAATTGGTGCTGTAATCCTATTGATAGTGAAGATGCTTCAAAGGATTTGCTTTCCCAAATTGACGGAAATCCACAGACTTATGTAGAGTACGGGAAGTGGTATCCTGCCGACCTGCCTTTGGATGTTGTATGTCAGCTTGCAAACGGCATTCCGGTAACAAAAGAAATGATTGTTGCATTAAATCCGAAGCGTAGCGAATGGGAGGAAATTAAAGCAGAACTGGATGAAATAGGGTATCCTAATCAGTTGTGAATGATGACAGAAGGGAGGAAAATACATGATTAAAGAACGTATTTCCTTATCGGGTGATCTGAAAGATAAGGTCAAACAGCTAATGCAGTATGCTGGTTGGTGTGAAGGGAGAAAGGTGGATATTTCCATTGCTGAACAGTATTACTTTAAGCGTGGTGTAGAAATGATGAAATCCACAAGACGGTTTTATCAACAGTATTTCGGACTGTGCTGTGAGTGGTACTTGGAACAAAAAAAGATGAATTGGGCGGCTGACTTTCAATTTGCTTTATTCCCTTATCTTGTCAATGGAATCAAGAATCATTTGGAAGATGCCTATTTTCGTGATATGTCCGGCTGTGAACTGGCTGAAATTGAAAAGATTGCTGGTGAGCGGTGCCAGCCTGTCGGTCATATTGGCTATTATTATCCGGCAGAGGTTTGGATTTCGGAGTACGGAAAATTGTACGCAAAGTATGAGTATCAGGATGAAATCGAATGCTTTTCTGATGTGACTGCTTTGATTGAACGGGATTTGAAGAGTTGTAAACTCGATTCTGTAGCTATGAAAACTGTTCAAGCATTGGATGGTAAATTATAAAAATAAAGGAGAGGATTATGAGCATAAAAGAAAAATTGGAATCAATGCGCCGAAACAGCATTGTTCTAAAAATCGCAAAAAAAGAGAAATACATTAAGTGTGCAACAAGATTTGGCGGACAGCCAGATGTGCCGTCAGATTTCGTTTGGCCCACCTATGAGGGTGAAAGTTATGACCATGTGGTGAAGAACCGTCCTCTCACTTTCCTGGCTCAGTTCAACTGTGAGGAGCTGGTTCAGTTTGACAAGGAGCATCTTTTACCCGATCACGGCCTGCTGTCCTTCTTCTATGAAACGGATACCCAGTGCTGGGGGGATGACCCCAAAGACAAGGGCTGCGCCCGCGTCTATTGGTTCGAGGACATTTCAGCGCTGTCCGCTGTAAACTTTCCTGCGGATATGGAGGAAGACTTCAAATTTCCTATGGTCAAAATCAAGATGGACTCAAAATGCTCCTATCCTTCTTGGCAGGACTTCAGCGATGTGTTCCCGGATGAGGAGGATGACGACGCTTTCAACGATGCATGGGAGAAACTGACTGGCGAAGACCCAGAAGATCCGGATGTCCGCTCCCAGCTACTGGGCTGGCCCGATGTCATTCAGGACGACAGTATGTTTATCGAATGTGATCTGGTGACCCAAGGCTACTACCTGGGCAACGGCTTGGTTAAAATTCCGAAGGAGGTACGCCAGCGGGCGGAACAAACAGCCCGTGACCGCTGGATGTTGCTGCTCCAGTTGGATACCGTGCAGCATGATGACTTCGAGTTGATGTTCGGAGACTGTGGGCATATCTATTTCTACATCACCAAAGAGGACCTGGCAGCCCGCCGCTTTGATCGGATCTGGTTGGTTCTCCAGTGCTATTAAAAATATGAAACAGGACTTTACTACTTGGCGCAATCAAATATTGCAGAATCCACAGAACATTTCACCGCTGAAATTCGGCATGGCACAGGATGAGGTGATAGAGATTTTCGGCAATCCCGATGCTGTTTCTACCATGAGTAGCGACGGAAAACCTTTAATCCTCAAATATCATGACATTGAACTGCATTTCGATAGAAAGGCCCCTCATGGACTCTACTTAATTTATAGCGACGACGAAATCGAGCTGAGTATAACAGATCATCACGAAGAACTGTTGCAGCCGATCACAAACATAGAGCCGGTGGACAATGAGTTTTTTCTTCAAGATGGAGCCGTTTATTTCTCTGGCTTATATGAAAACGGTTTGTTGAAGGGTGTTGCGCCCAAAGACTTTTGCTGCTGGCATTACTGGGGCAAATCTTCTACGGCCTGCTTTCTCGGCGGGATTCGCCTGCGTGGAGCAGACCCAGCATCGTTTCGGGTGTTAAACTATGCCTACGCAATGGATAAAACATCCGTCTATACCACCAGCGGAAAAGTCCCTGATGCAGATTTGATAGCCTTTCAAGTGCTGGATAACGGTCAGAACGATTCAGGTGCGCCTCAGGGATATGCAAAGGACAGTCGGCAAGTCTACTTCCACAATGGGGACGGTAAGGTAAAAATCATCAAGGACGCAGAAGTTTCCTCTTTCCGCTCATTGGGTGATACCTATTTTGGCAGAGATGATAAACGGATCTATGCCTACGGGAAGCAACTCTCAAAAGCGGATCTGACCTCATGGGAACTACTTAGCCATTGGTATTCCCGCGATACCAAGCGGGTGTACTATCTCAACCGGGAAATCAAAGGAGCGGATCGAGCCAGTTTCACTGTATGTACTCCGTTGAACGCTTTCCCTCTTGCTGACCACCTTGCCCGTGACAAAGACCATTTTTACCAAAATGATGAGATGATTGAAAAAACGCTGTGGCTGGAAAGGCTGCACGAGATAAACAAAGAACAGTAAAAGGAAGGAAACGGCTATGGATTATTTGAAAATATTGCATGAAAACCCTGATTTGGCAGATGAATTTGATTCTCTTTTTGACTTCTTTCTGCTGGATGAGATGTCCCCAAGGGATGAAGCAGATGGTCGAGCTACTTTCAGCTTGCCGGGTATGGCTTTTGCCAGAGATGGTTCTGGAGGCGAATATCACCTATTAGAGGATGGTTCAATTGGATACTACAGTAGCGAAGGAGAGGCAGGGCGTTTGGCAGAGAATATGGACGATTTCTTTTCGTTAATTGTGAGCTGTATCTGCTGGCATGACTGCTGTGATGCAAAGGAGTATGTCGATTCCAAAACATTGGAGGAATATGGACAGAGACAGCGAAACTGTAACTTGGAAGATATTGATGTAGACAGTTGGAGACAGGTATCTACTGCTCTTGGGATTTCTACTGATGAGCCATTGGCTCCTATTTTGGAGCGTTTTCGCAAAGCGACACAGCGACAGCCACTGTATAAGTGTATTTTCCATGAGGATGACGGAAGTTTGACTGAATCTTACGGACTAATGTTTGAATAGAAAGGAGTTTCTGTACTTAATTTATAACAACGATAAAGTTGAATTGAAGATATAATCCAACAACGAAGAAAGGAGAAATAGAAAAATGAAAAAGTTTGACAAGAATTACAAATTGCTGAAAGA
>ERZ1643247.1098-NODE-1098-length-27112-cov-7.348228_pt1 | contig 27112 bp, 26 predicted proteins | sample MGYA00579264_ERZ1643247 | MGnify/ENA primary metagenome ERZ1643247 (study PRJEB29033, sample SAMEA4952262) | chicken gut metagenome | biome: Broiler Chicken; feature: Gastrointestinal Tract; material: Caecum | place: Ireland | collected 2018 | study: Broiler... | reverse complement strand
GGAATGGGTGGCTCTATGCAACGGATTGAGTGGCTCCGAAGTCACGGAATACTCACTGCTTTGCTTTCCAATCATCATTGATGTATACCATAATCAATTTAGATTTTGCTCGTGTAGCTGCAACATAGTGGTTATATATATCCTGCTCGCTTGACAACCGGTAATCTGACACGAACATTATTACTTGTTCAAATTCCAATCCCTTAGAAGAATGAAAAGTGATAGCAATACGTTTCAAATCATCAATCTTAAACGCAGAATGATAACGCTTATCGCAAATTGTTCTATATAATCGTTCACAATGATCAGCCTTCGTCTCGTACCCTAAGTAATTAGCCATTAACATGATTTGTTTTTCAAAACCTACAGCATCTTCTTGCTTTATACATTCATCTAAAATACTGAATGCGTTTTTAATATAATTCAAGACTCTCTTGTTTCCAACTACTTCGTTAGGTATTTCATCTCTAAAATCAAATGCTGAATACTTCGGTAAAATAAAAAATTTTGCAACAGCACTATACAACCACGCTGTTTCTGTGGTTATATCAGCAATAGGCGTTTGCGGAACGTATGTAAATTCGACATTTCCAGCTGTCAGCTCATTTGCTCCTGCCTCAGCATTTGCATTGCTGTATCTTAATAACGCACATTTCTTTTCAGTGTCCAAGTAAGGGACAATTGAAGATACCCAATTATCTGCCGTAGCACATACCATTATTACAGAAGACAAATCATCTACTGACTTATACAAATCTCGAGTTTCATTACACAACAAGTTTGAATAGTTTTGTATTTGCTGGCAAGAACGAAAATTATCCCTCATGAACTTTTTTGAAAAATCTGGTCTATCCCAAATACTCATAAACGCTTTTGGATACGCCCCACGCCACATATAAATAGATTGTTTTTCATCCCCCACAACGAAAGTATCTATTCGTAATACCTCACAGATATACATAAAAAGAGCATGCATATCTTTGTCGCAGTCCTGATATTCGTCCACATAAATCTTGAAATATTTTGCTTGTAAATATAATTGACATGCTTTAGATTTTTTCAAAATGTCTAAGGCAAGCTGAAATATAAAATTTTCCTTACTGTTTTCATATGAACATAAGATCTGTTCATCTTTTATTTTGGCTAATCCTTCTGCAAATGTATTGACTTTTGCAGAATAATCCGTACTCATATCCAACTTATATTCCATGCCAAATACATCTTTCATAAAAGGTTTAATAATTTCCTCAATAGCAAAACTATTATTCGTTCCAATGAAATGATTGACTGTATCTATTGTCAAACGTTCTTTAATCTCATTTGCTGCTTTAATTGTGAAGGTAATTGCTGCAACCACTTTATGCGTATGATGCTGTTCAATATCATACGCAATTTTAGAAACCATGGTATGCGTCTTGCCAGTACCTGCACTCGCTCTTACAATCAGATTACCTGATTCCTCGACAATCTCTTTTTGTATTGGAGACAACATTACAGCATTACCTCCTTTAAGCAAGCAAAATTATAGTGCTCATAAATACATTTGCAATCCTCAGCAGTAAGTTTTTCAACAAGTTCAACCATATGATTGTTCTTGGCATCTTGCAAATATCCAATTGGATCTCCATCTGCCTTCGGAAGATATGCAATCATTTGATCGTGAATAACTTCATCCAGATCTTCCTCCAAACTACATCTCGATAAATATAGTGAATATTCAGCTCTGATTTCATCAAGTTTTTTTCGATTATCATCATATAATTTTCGTTTTGCTCTAACACCGCTTTCACTAATAGGTGTATCTGGAAGAATTTTCTCTCCGATATAGTTATTTAATCTCGAAAAGCCTAATACGCTATATTCTTCTTTACCCTTAATCTTTCTCAAATCATTATCTGTTTTAATGATATTGTCAATTTGCAACGCATCCAATGTTTCATAGTATGGCTTAAATCCAAAGCCACCTACTGGAAGTATATAAATACCATCAGCTTCATAAAATGGATTTATTTCTGACAGAACTTTTCCAAATAAAACATGTTCAGAAGGTCCTTCAACAAGCAATACCTTATCTGCAAAAATAGCTTCTACCAATCCTCTATTTAACATCTTTCGCTGGCTTTTAAATTTAGTAGGCACTGTATAAAGAACACTTCTACTCACAATTTTGTCTTCATTGTATATACGAACCAGATTTACCTGATCCATCTCAGCCAACACATATGGTGAATGGGTTGTCATAAATAAATATTGATATTTGTCATCAAGAAACAAAATGTGAGATAATGCTATCTGCATAGAACGGTGCAAATGATTTTCTGGTTCCTCAATTAAAAAAATGTTTATTTTCTTTTCTTCTTCCTCTTGAGAAAGTAAATCAAAAATAGCATACACCAACAGTTTTTTACGCCCCTCACCAGAAGTTGGATATAGCGAATCATCCGTATCCTGTTTTATGTAAGGAACAATATTTGAATATAACCCTTTTACAGCTATTTCTGATTTTACAGATACAGAGATATCATCATGTCTAAACTTTTTATATTCTGGAGCAATCTTCTCCTCAAATGCCCTTATACCAGATAGTCCTGATATCTGAGTATTTAATTCGTCACAGGTCTTATGAATATTGTCTAAAATGTCTTTGTCCTGAGCTTTATCATTAACAAGCAGCTTGTTAGCATTCTTTTTAAACAATGCATATAAATCAACATATGCATCAATATAAATCACGTTAAAAACATAATCAATCTCAAAGAACGTACCATGAACTTTCATTTCCTCTAAATCTTCAAGATCTCCACCCCAGTATAAAACCGGAACCCCCATCATTTCTTTTTCATCATAATCAGCTTTTACTTTGATATATACTATATCCTGGTCTGAAAGAATAGCACCTTTTAATTTTGCACGCAACTTTTGGCTATCTGCATTCTCCGTATCACTAATATTGATTGCAATAACAATTTCTATCGGCACATCAACTTTCTTTTTATAATAGTCTGTATCGCTGAAATTCTGCCTTCTAATCTCTTTATCAAAAACAAATCTTAATGCATACAAAAAATTTGTCTTTCCAACATCATTCATACCAAAAAGAACATTTTTATTGGTCAAGTCTATTGATATATCTTCAAAATTCCTAAAGTTTTTTATTGTTACAGAATTAAATTTCATAAAATTACACCTCATGTGTCATTGGAAATATATTCATATTATATCATGAAATGCAGCTATTACAAAGGGAACCGGACTCCATATTAAAATGGAAATCCGGTTTCCATAATATTATCTATATATCAACTCATTCAACACAATTTCTTCTGCACGATTGTGGATACTGCTCATTCTCTGAATCCATTCCCACTGATTATCTTCTTTCATTTTCTCGGTTACAGACTCAGCTTTTTGCATTTGATTGATGATGGTCTGCAATCTGTCCTGTGCCTGCTCATTCATATCTGAAAGGTAAGTCCAGAGCTGGCAACTCAGCACCAAATCATTAAACAATATTGGATTATTCTCCCTTAAATACTCTCGGTGCATACGTCCATACTTTCCGATAGGACGTTCTTCCTCCGGTAACTTTAAATCCGGTATGTAATAATCCCCAACCAGTACATAAGCAATTCCGTTCTTCGTAATTCTTTCTTTCATCGCATTTAACCTCTTTCACAACGTATTTATCATAGCTTGACTTCATCTGTCGTAAAAGTGTCGTAAATTCAGGTCGGATTTTGAAAAAGCCCTTGATTTTCAAGGGTTTTCAGCACTATTTTCGTCACCTGTCGTGGCAGATGAAAAGTATTTTAATCATTATATTTTTCCTCCTGAAATGCCTCATATTGCCCTATTTTACGCACTTTTTTGATTTTCTTCAAGACTACAGTTTTTCAGAAACTGTAACAAAAGTAACAAAATACGGCAGTATGAGAATGTGTAGTAGTTTGTAGTAGTCAATTGGTAGTCAGTTGAGAGAGCAGACTACTGGGATTTCGAACCTTTTAACTATTGAAAAGTAAGGGCATTGTTAGATGATTAGATTTTCAATGCCCCTACACAGCTATTTTTAAATGAAGTAGTTCGTTTTTCTTATTAAGAAGAACTCTCAGTTCATTTACTTCCTCTTCAGTCTTTTGAACTTTATTTTCCAACTTAATAATTTCTTTCTCGTATTCTTTAATCAATTTATCATATTCTTTTTTATTATTCTCATAGCTTTTCTCTTTTTTAAGAAACGCGTCTGTTTGTAAACTGAATTTCTTCTCATATATCTCCGACGCAGCAGGAACTCCGTTTTTAAATGATTTCTCCATAGCATTCTTTTTATCAGCTCTTCCTACAACTAATCCTATCTCCGCGCCAACAGTTCCTGTAACAATATCTTAAGCTTTTCATGAATCTCCGGCTTAACAAAGCATTCCCTGCGAATCATAATTGTTCCATCGTAGATACGATCAGCATTTCGATACTCTGGCTCATTCAGATTATACCCTTCGTATTCATATATGACGACATATTCATCTTCCAGTACCTTGTTAGCATGAGCTCCTATCCCTCTACTCATCAGGCGTTCACCTCCTCAAAGTGCTCCTCCACAATCCCATCCAACTGCCATGGAATCTGTGACGCATTCGCCGTCAGCTCATGATGCTCCTTACGGTAATATTCCAGAATAAACTTTTCATAGAGACGGCACATTCGCTGCTCATCCACGAACTGCATCAGCTTTACTTTGCCGTCCATTGTGGTTTGCAACAATCCCTTCAGAACCAGATAGCATATCGAAATCAGCATCCGGTATGTTTGGTTATTCTTTGAATACTGCTGATTCCAATTGATGGAATGAACTTCCAGCTCATCCACTTCATTAAAGAATGCCAGCAGTCTCCTGATTTCTTTCTTCCGGGCCTTATCAATATCCGCATGCATCAGCTTTAGCATGGTAGTCTTAATAATCCGATTCATATAGGTATTTACTGAGAACTCATCATAAGTACAGACCAGCTGCTTTCTGAGCATCGTCTGTGTCTTAATAGATTCCGTAATATCAATCTTGCCTCGGATTCCAGACAACGTCTCCGTCTCCGAGATATATTCACGGCCAAGCCCCCGCTTCAACTGCAATGAAACTCCATTGCACAGAATTGCTGAACACAGTTCAGCCACGTTATGAAATTGTTCTGCGGCAACTTCCTTGTATCCGTCCTCATTCGGAACCTTAAAAGCATATGCCAGCATATAATACACATTCTGTACAGGTATCACTTAATCGAACTCCTTAGCTTCTCAGTCCAATCCTTCACCTTGATTGGCTCATCATACCAATATTCTTTCAGCAATGGCACCATTTCATATTCAACGATATTGGATAATGCCTTATCTGTAACTGTCTTCAGATTGCAGAAATAGCTATGACCGATGCAGCATCCCTCTCCCAAAGAATCGTCTGCCTCTATTACAGTATTCAGTTTTTCCACGCAATCAATCAGTCTGTCAAACTTGCTGTTTCCAAGCGCCATACGGTACTCGTGGAAACCATCACTATCGAATCCAGGCTTCATTTCAAAGAATGCAAATCTACGGCGCAGCGCATAATCCAGCATAGCCAGGCTTCTGTCTGCAGTATTCATCATACCGATGATATAAACATTCGCCGGAACAAAGAACTTCTCATCGGAATAAAGCAACTGCAGGGCATTGCCTCGCTTATCATTCTCGATCAACATAAAGAGCTCACCGAAAATCTTACTTAAATTTCCACGATTTATCTCATCAATGATGAAGAAATACTCATTCTCCAGATCATCCGCTGCCTTTTTGCAGAAATTGTAGAAAGACCCTTTCTTGATCTCAAAACCGTTACTGGTACTGGAAGGTCTGAATCCTTCGATAAAATCCTCATAGGTATAGCTCTGATGAAACTGCACCATCATGACTCTCTCTTGATCCTTTACACCCATCATAGAATAGGCCAGGCGTTTTGCAGCAAATGTCTTACCCACGCCTGGAGCGCCCTGGAGGATCACGTTCTTCTTCACACGGATCAGTTCCACCAAAGTATCATAGCTGTCACCATCCATATAAACTTCTTCCAGATACTTTTCTACACTATATTCAGGGAATTCCTTCTCCTCCGGCTCCACATCATCGTCATCAGCACCACCTTCATACAGAGCATTTAACTTTGCCACATAATCCGTGTATGCCGTGATATCTGTCAGAGTCTTCGTAACTGCCTGACCCGGATGCGGCTTTTCTTCATTGTGCGTCCAATTGATCTTACGGATATTCGGGTACTCAGCATCCTCTGTGTCATATATATATTCCGAGGTAACCACGCCGCGACCGATCAGCGAATGCATCCCCTTCTTTGCGAAGACAATATCGCCAGGCTTCATCTCAGTCAAAAACTGCCAGGTAGCATGTGCCGCATTCTTGTATGGTCGTGAAGGATCTATCTTCTCCTTCATGGCAGTCTTCATCTCATCCTTAGACGCATACTGATTGAAATCACCGATCTGATGCCAGCCAAGGCCCATTACGCCGCGCTTATAGAATTCATCCCACTTTCTGGCACCATCACCAGGCGAATATATCCAATAATGAACGGTCTCTACATCTTCATCAGCAAGGCCTGCACCTTTCTGCTCCCGCTGTGCCTGAACCCTCTTCTGCTCTTCATTGACCTGTGTCGAATACTTCCATGCTTCAAAAGAAAGCTCCTTAAAATCCTTCAGCGGGCTCTCCAGGCTCTGCAGATAGTCTCTCAGTTTTTCTACAATGGCAAAATACTTATCTGCTGAAATTTTCATTTCAATCTCTGGAAGATCTCCAACAACTGCTGCCGGAATCTTTCCGGATTCATAAATATACCATTTATTTCTGCTGTCCAGATTCAAGAATGAATTTGGTGAGATCCAGTACAGACCCATAGTAATCTTACTGTTACCATTACCCTTCTTGTTGATGACCCGATCAAAATATTTCGCCAACGGTACTCTATTCTCAGCAGTCGGACTAGCTGCATACTTCAGCGCTGATTCAAACAGCACCCACAGATCATCAATATCTTCATCACCTCTGGAATCGATGAAATAGTAAAATGTCGCATTCTGATTATTCAGGACCGGAATACTATCAAAGGTTGTCGGCACTTCCGTCTGAACATTAAAAATCTTCTTTACAGCAGTGATGATCTTGCTTCTGTTCGCCTCTCGCATGGAACTCTTATTAAAAAAACCAAATACTGTAAACGGATCAATATCCACCAATTGATTGTCTTTCTCAAGAGTTCGCATATTTATTCCGGCCTCGGCGTAAATCGCCCGAACCTTATCAACCAACTCTCCTCTATTATTTTTGTATGCCAAGAGCTTACCGGCAAATTCCTTGTAGAAATCCACCCACGCAAATTGATTATCCATTTTGCCTCCTCTAAATTATTTAGTTCGAAAGAATCATCTTACTTAATATGGGATTCTGAAATAGTCCAAATACGCCTTATATCGATCCTGTGCGGTCAGGCAAGTATCTGTCAAATACCCTTTTTCATTGTCCCACTCTTTCAATCCGCGATAATAGAACAATTTCAAATTATCCTCAATGATAAACGGAACAATATTATATTTCAGGCATTCTTTAAACATAATCAGTCTACCCACTCGCCCATTGCCATCCTGAAACGGATGGATTCGCTCAAACTTTACATGGAAGTCCAAAATATCTTCAAATGTCTTTCCTTCCTTGGCATTATACTCCATCAGTAAAGCTTTCATCTTATCGGCAACTTCTTCTGGAAGGGCAGTAACCATGCCGCCCACCTCATTTGGCAGTTTCTTGTAATCACCTACTGCAAACCATTCTTTTCTTGAATCGCTGGTTCCATTTTTCAAAGTCAGATGAAGTTCCTTAATAAACTTCTCACTCAAAGCAGATTTTGCATGGTCGATGATCATATCGATACAACGAAAATGATTTGCTGTTTCAATCACATCGTCTACATTAAGAACTTCATTTTCCATACCGATGGTATTAGTTTCAAAAATATATCTGGTCTGATCGTGGGTCAGACGGCTTCCCTCCATATGGTTCGAATTATACGTTAAATCAATCTGTGTCTTATGGTAAATACCACCAGAATATTTATTTACTTTTTGTTCCCTCAAGATATCCAGCAAAGTAGTCGGATGTTCTTTCTTTTTATTGGAACGCTCTGGTTTTTCGGCGTTCTCCGGAATATTCCAGGTCTTTCCGGTAAGAAAAGCCCCCTGCACACGTCCATGAGCACAGTAATTTCTCACACTACGCTCCGATATATTCCATTTTTTTGCAATTTCAGCAACAGAAAGGTATCGCATCTGCTTTCCTCCATTATAAATCGAATTAAATACTACACTAATGTATAATATAGTATATCACATTATCGGCAACAAATCCAACATTCTCCTGGTTTATCAGCATATTTTTGCCGTTTTCGGAAATATCAATTCCTGGAACAGACTTGTTGACCTGACGGAACCGATCTACCAACGGATTGATACCGCAAAGCCCCAGCAATATCATAACTATATATATCATTCTAAGAATTATTATCTTCATTTTTCTTCTCTACTTGATAATCATAAATGAAGAATGAAAAACGCTGGAATATGTCCACTATCCGCAACTTAGATATATCTGAATTTTCAATCGTGGAAAAACCAGAAACACACTATCTTGTAACTGTACCTATATCGCATGACACACCTTTTGAACAAGAGATAGAATTGGTGGTAACAGAAACAAAGAAATACCAGTTGAGGCGTTTGCATGACGCTTCTTATGGCGCATACTGCCGGTAGAAAACCTGTATTGCGGCAATCTTAACGGCTATTCGGCCCTTTATATTGAGTTACCGTTTCCTACACACCGAAAGGGGCTTCATGTTCAACCAAAAGGAAAATATCTAAGGGCTTTTTGCAAAGGAGATTGGAACAATTTACCCGGACGTTATACGGAAATTCTCGCCTATGCAAAGGAAAACAATCTGCAATTTTGCGGTTCTGCATATAAAAAAGGTATCAACGAGCTTGTCATTGATACCTTAGACGATTATATCACTCAAATTGAGATACCCATTAAAACGGAATAGTGCGGGCTACTGTCTTTCCAGCAATGTTTCCCGAGCATACGACAGGCAAAATTAAAGTCCTTGCTCTCAAGATATTGAACGGCCTCTTCTGCTGTTTTGACAAAATGGGCGCCTTCTTCTGCTTCTTTGAAGCTCAGCACAACAACCTCCAGATTTTCAAATACATCTTTCATAAAAAGAACCTTTGGAAAGCATGGCATCCATGGCAGTAACCCTTATTCGTCCCGGTGTATCCAGAACGATCAACTCCTCGTTGATATTGACAACATTCCCCTTAAATGCTAATATTTTTCTGGTAAAAATGCCTATAAAAAGGGGCGTGGTTATCCGCGCCGGAAAGGATCAATTGTCATGAATACTCTAAAGAAAATATATTGCAGGACGTTTCAGACCGGATTAAAGATTGCCCTTCCGTTCCTGCCTTACCGGACACCAAAGGTCGTCGGAAGCGTGACTGCCCTGCCGGAAGTGATCCGCAGAAAAAACTGCAGTAAAGTCCTGATCATCACAGATGCAGGCATCCGGAAGCTTGGCCTGACGGTACGTCTGGAAAAGGCGCTGGATCGTGATGGGATTCCCTACTGTATCTACGATAAAACCGTAGCCAATCCTACTACTGTAAATGTGTCCGAGGCCATCGATCTTTATAAAACAGAAGGCTGTGACTGTATTATCGGGTTCGGCGGTGGTTCCAGTATGGACTGCGCCAAGGCAGTCGGAGCCTGCATCGTCAAACCAAAGCAGACGCTTGCAAAAATGAAGGGAATTCTGAAAGTCCACAAAAAGCTGCCGCTTCTGATGGCTGTTCCGACTACTGCCGGTACCGGAAGTGAGACGACGCTGGCTGCAGTGATCACGGATGCCCAGACGCGCCACAAATATGCGATCAACGATTTCCCGCTGATCCCGCGGTATGCGGTTCTGGATCCGAAAGTCACGTTAAGTCTGCCTCCATTTATCACCGCAACTACCGGTATGGACGCTCTGACCCATGCTGTGGAAGCATATATTGGAAATTCCACTACTTACGGGACACGCAAAGACGCTCTTATGGCTGTTAAACTGATTTTTGAAAACATTGATACGGTATATGAAGATGGAAGCAACGTGGAGGCACGGCGTAACATGCTGCGGGCTTCTTTCTATGCCGGATGTGCATTTACCAAATCCTATGTAGGATATGTCCATGCCATTGCCCATTCTCTTGGCGGGGAATACAATGTACCACATGGTCTTGCAAATGCAGTCATTCTTCCAATGGTGTTAAAGGCCTATGGCGAAACGATTCATAAGAAACTTGCACGTCTGGCTGTCGCCGCCGGTCTGGCCGACAAGGACACGCCTTGTGACGAGGCCGCCGAACGCTTTATTTCGGCCATTCAGGATATGAAAAAGAGATTTGGCATCGGTGATTATATTCCGGAAATCCGGGAAACCGATGTTCCTAAGCTGGCGCATTACGCCGACAAGGAGGCCAATCCGCTCTATCCGGTTCCGGTACTGATGAATGCGGCAGAGCTTGAGACCTTTTACTATATGCTGATGCCTGAGCCGGCAGATTCAGCAGAAGATTTTGAAGAATCAAATGAACCTGTTGTTGAGGAAGGAGTGACAAAACATGACGGAACAGGAAATTAAAGACCTTGTTACCAGACAGAGGAAATACTTTCAAACCGGAGCGACACTCCCGGTCAGTGCGCGGACTGCTGCACTTCGCAAACTATATGCTGCCATCTCTTCCAATGAAAAAGAAATTCATAACGCACTGAAAAAAGATCTTGGAAAAAGCGCGTTTGAAAGCTACATGTGTGAAACCGGACTCGTTCTGGAGGAAATCAGCTACATGCTGAAACATGTACAACGGTTTGCAGGCGAAAAGAGAGTTCGTACTCCGCTGGCTCAGTTTCATTCCAGAAGTTATCAGAAACCGTCACCTTACGGTGTTGTACTCATTATGAGCCCATGGAATTATCCGTTTATGCTGACGCTGTCCCCGCTGGTGGATGCCCTTGCTGCAGGAAATACCGCTGTCGTAAAACCAAGCGCCTATTCTCCGTACACAAGCGAAGCGCTTCAAACCATCCTGTCGCAGTGTTTTGATCCTCAGTATGTGTCTGTTGTAACCGGAGGCCGGGCTGAGAATACCTGTCTTTTGAAGGAACATTTTGACTATATTTTCTTTACCGGAAGTCAGGCCGTTGGAAAAGAGGTTATGCGAAACGCGGCAGAACATCTGACGCCTGTCACCTTAGAGCTGGGTGGAAAGAGCCCGTGTATTGTAGACAAGACTGCCGATATCAAACTGGCAGCAAGACGAATTGTCTTCGGAAAATATCTGAACTGTGGACAGACCTGTGTTGCACCGGACTATATTTACTGCCACCGTGCCGTTAAGGACAGACTGATCAAAGAAGTGCAAAAGCAGATTCAAAAGCAGTATGGAAAACAGCCGCTTCGGAATCCAAATTACGGTAAAATCATCAACGAAAAACATTTTGACCGGATTCTTGGGCTGATTGACGAGAAAAAGGTTGTGCATGGTGGAAACTTCGATCGGAAAACACTCCGCATCGAGCCTACGGTTCTGGATCATGTGACCTTTCAGGATGCAGTCATGCAGGAGGAAATCTTCGGACCTCTCATGCCGGTTCTGACATTTGACAACCTGGATGACGTGATCCGTAAAATCAATTCCATGCCTCATCCACTGGCGCTGTACTTCTTTACTTCCGACAAAGCGGCGGCAAAAAAAGTGACTTCCCGCTGCGGATTCGGCGGTGGCTGCATCAATGATACGATCATCCATCTTGCCACTACAGAAATGGGATTTGGAGGATTTGGTGAAAGCGGCATGGGCGCTTATCATGGAAAAATCGGCTTTGATACTTTCTCCCACTACAAGAGTATCGTAGATAAGAAAACCTGGATTGACCTGCCGATACGTTATCAGCCATACCAGAAGCTGCATGAAAAAATGGTACGCTTCTTCCTGAAATAGTCTTTTGGGAAACAAGATTTGAAATCACAAAACTTTTTCTATATTCAAAAACCTGCCGCACGCTATGCTGTGCGACAGGTTTTTTCATCATCCGGACACTCTTCGGGTATGTTTATTTTACCTCAACCAGTTCGATCCGGAAATTCAGTTCTTTTCCTGCCATCTCATGGTTGGCGTCAAATGTGATGGATGTCTCATCTTTTTCAACGACAGTCACCGGGATTGGCTGTCCATACTGACCGCTAAGGTAAACTTTCTCACCCGGTTCCAGATCTTCTGATCCCGGCAGCTGTGCCATTTCAATCATGAAAATGGCATTTGGATCCGGCATGCCGTATGCTTCTTCCGGCATCAGATGAATATCTACAATCTCTCCCACTTCCATATTAGCGACAGCGGCATCAAATCCACGGATCATCTGTCCTGCACCGCAGATAAATTCCAGCGGTTCTCCACGATCGTAAGAAGAATCAAACTGGGTGCCGTCGTTAAAGGTTCCTCTATAATGTGTTTTACAGATTTTACCCGCATTGCGTCCGGTAATCGGAGGCTGGTGGGATCCGCATCCGGCACAGCTTCCGCAGCTGCCGCCGCAGGAATGTTCTTCGTCATGCTGACCGCAGTCATGTTCTTCTCCGTGATGTCCGCAGCTGTGTTCCTCGTCATGGTGGTGGTCACAGGTTGCACCGGAGGAAGTCAGTTCTCCCTTCAGATATGCTTCTACTGCCTGATCCACATCGCCTTCCGCTCCGGAACATAATTCGATACCTGCTTCTTCCAGGGCTGCCTGTGCTCCACCGCCGATTCCGCCGCAGATCAGCACATTAACACCCTGTTCTGCCAAAAGACCTGCCAGTGCGCCATGTCCTGTTCCATTGGAACCGATCACTTCGCTGGAAATCACGTTCTGACCTTCCACTTCGTAAATTTTGAAATTTTCTGTTTTTCCAAAATGCTGAAAAACGTTTCCATTATCATAAGTTACTGCTATTTTCATGTCTTCTTTTCTCCTCATTGATTTCTATTTCTGATTCTGGCCATTCTATTATAAAACATCATCCTCTGATTTCCAAGTCTTTATGCCAGAATCTGCTCCGGATGAAAATTCAGGTAATCTCCCGACACGAGAAAATAACGGACTCCCCGGTAAGTCCCCCGGATGCTGTCTCCAAATCTCTGTTCTCCATGACAGTGGGAATAGACGACCGCTTCCACCCCGTACTCTTCCGCAATCCGGGTAAAAGGCGAGGTCTTCTCCAAAACATTGGTCGGCGGATAATGCAGAAACATCACAAACTTCCCGTATCCGGCCTCTTCCGCCTGGCGGAAAGACTCCCGAAGCCGCTCTATTTCTCTTGCAACGAGCTTTTTCGCCTGCTCTTCGCGTTCCTCATCCCATCCAAGGATTCTCCCCTGAAAATCCAGATAGAATGGTCCTTCAAACGTATATCCCTTCGTCCCTACCAGCGCATAGTCCTGATAGGCAGCAAAATTATTCTGCAAAAAGAAGAGCCGTCCATCATATTCCTCATTCAGCCGTCTGGTCTTCTTCGCATCCCAGAACATATCGTGATTGCCCCGAAGCAGAATCTTCCGCCCCGGCAGCCGTTCGATGAAATCAAGATCCTCCCGGCATTCAGAAAGCTTCCTGCCCCAGGAATGATCGCCGGTCAGCACAAGGGTATCCTCCGGCTTCACGATGCGATTCACGTACTTTTCTATTTTACGTTCATGGTGTTTCCACACTTTTCCAAATGCGTCCATCGGTTTGTCTGCCTGAAAACTTAAATGCAGATCCCCCAAAGCATACAATGCCATCCGGAATCACCTCCCCCTGCTCAAATAAATGCTAGAAATCGTACCGGCGGATTTCGCAGTTTTTCACTCCAAATGTCGCGTATTCTTCGTTCGTCATGTCGGTAAAATACGACTGTACAACTCTGGCGATTCCGTTGTGCGCAACCAGAATGTACGTCTTTTCGTCTGACTCTGCCTTAATATCATCCAGCAGATTGTAGATTCTCTGAGCCAGCTGGAGCGTTGATTCTCCATTCCCATGGTGGCTGGCAAACTGTTCTTTTTCCTTCTGGAAATCAGCGGCATTTCTTGGAGATGTTCCCTCCCATTTGCCGAAATGCTGCTCGATCAGCCGCGGTTCTGCCTTTGCCGGAATCCCCATGATTTCAGAAATATGCCGTGCTGTCTCTGCTGCCCGGGCAAGCGGAGAATACAGAATTTCATCCGCCCGGATGCCTTCTTCCAGAAATTTCCTGCCTGTCTCCACAGCCTGCTGATGGCCGTACTCGGTCAGTTCACTATCTGTTCTTCCGCAGATCTTACCTTCTACGTTCCAAACGGTCTGCCCGTGTCTTACAAAATAAAAATGTCCCATATCTGTTTCTCTCCTGTTTTATTTTCCATCTGAAAGGAACCGTTCCACTGCCCGGTTAAATGCCTCTGGATTTTTTGCCGCAATGAAGTGATCCCCTCTTATGCAGACAAATTTTGCCCTCGGAATACTTTTGGCAATCAGCAGGGAATGCCGATGCCGGATCATGTCATTCTTTCCTACGAGAACCAGTGTCTTAGAAGAAATTCTGCTCAGATCTTCCGGACGGATATACGGATCCTTCACCATAAGTCCCAGCCGTTCCTTTTGCTTTTTCGCCTTTTGGAAAACCGGCGCAAGGAGCGATGCCGCGCCATATCCCGCCCAGATCGGCAGTACAATCAATGTCTTCATTCCGGAAGGATAAAGATTTGCGCCGTTCAAAATGAGTTTTCTCACTTTCTGTGGATATTGAAGTGCAAACACCAGTGCCGTATTTCCTCCATCGCTGAACCCGAGAATGTCTGCCCGCTCAATTCCCTTTTCTTCCATGAAGTCATGCAGATCCTCCGCAAACTGCCGAATGGTAAACGGGGCATTTCCTCGCGGACTTTGCCCGTGTCCTCTCGTATCGATTGCGATTACTTTTCGTGTTTTAGCAAAATGCCTGATCTGACGGGCAAAGTAGCGGCTTTCTTCCCCGTTTCCGTGCAGTAAAATCAGCGGTTCTCCTGTTCCTCTTTCGATGGAATAGAGCTGAATGTCACTCATCTTGTCCCTCCCGCTTTTATAATCTGCCAAACAGTTCTTTTGCTTTTTCCATTCTTTCCACGACCGGAACATCGAACGGGCACCGTGTCTCGCAGCCTTTGCATGCAATGCAGTCTTTTGCATTGGCTGAAAGTCCTTCATAATGCGCCTTGACTGTTGCCGGCACTTCTTCCTGCATGGCAGCCAGATCATAGAGTTTGTTCACCATGGCAATATCGATCCCTGCCGGGCAAGGTGCACAGTGTCCACAATATGTGCATTGTCCACTGTAGGCATGATGCGGCGCCCTGGCCAGCACGCTCGCATAATCCTTTTCCTCTTCTGTGGCGTTCTCATAAGCAACCGCCTCCTTGACATGTTCTGTCGTATCATATCCTGCCAGCACACTTGCCACACCCGGTCTTGTAAGGGCATAGTGAATACACTGAACCGGAGTCAGGGCCACTCCAAACGGAGAAGTCTTTTCGGAAAAAAGACGTCCTCCCGCATATCCTTTCATAACGGTGATTCCGACACCCCGCTGTTCACAGATCTGATACAGCTCCGCCCGTTCCGGATCGATGCCCTGAAGATGTTCCTCATAAGACTCCGCAAAGTATGTATTCAGATCTTCGCTTGCCGGAAGCAGATCAAACGCCGGATTGATACTGAACAAAATCATCTCGATTTCGCCGCTTAATGCCGCAAGCTTTGCCACTTTCGGATTGTGAGTACTCATTCCAATATGGTGAATGATTCCCTTTTCTTTCTGTTCCTTTACATAAGCCAGAAATTCTCCTTCCATAATCCGGTGAAATTCTGCCTCTTCATCCACAAAATGAATCATGCCAAGGTCAATATAATCTGTCTGAAGGCGTGTCAGCAGATCCTGAAATGCTTCTTTTACCTTCTCAAGATCCCGGGTACGGACATACTGTCCATTCTGCCAGGTTGATCCAAAATGCCCCTGAATGATCCATTTTTCTCTTTTCCCCTCCAGTGCTTTCCCGATATTGGAGCGTACATTCGGCTCCGACATCCAACAGTCCAGAATGTTGATTCCATAGCTTTCGCAGCAGTCAATAATTTCTTTCACTTCTGCTTCGTTGTGGCGCTCCAGCCACTCTGCCCCTAATCCGATTTCACTTACCTTCAGTCCTGTATTTCCCAATTCACGGTATCTCATTTCGTTTCCCTCCTGATGTTTCCGGCTTTTTAACCTATTCGTTTCCACTCCAGTAAATTCTTTTCTCAAACCCGCCTCGTTTTCTTCGTTTCTCATCTCGTACTTTAAGCAGATCTTTTCTGGAATATCCTCTGGCCTTACAGATGGCGGATAACACTTCCAGAATATCTGCCAGTTCTTCCAGAGACTTATCCGCCTGATACTCTGCCACCTCTTCCTGCAGCTTTCTATCCAGTTCATTCAGATACTCTTCCTGATCCAGAATACGGGTGACAGGCGTCTTCCCATCCGCCCGAATGATATCCGGGATATTGTCCCGAACCAGTTTTCCTTCTCTCATTGTGTCACGTCCTTTATAATTCATCGTATTCACTGTTTCTTGCTTTTTCTGAATCATTTCATCCAGATCCATTCCACTTACTCCATTATATCATTCCCACTTTCTTTATAAAAGACGAAAAGCTCCAATCCTTTAACAGTTCCCGGTGTACACATACTTCAGGTATTTCTCTGCAATCTGCTTCATCCTGTACACCTGCCTGACCTCTGTTGCTTGCCGGTCGGTCATCTGATATCTTGGGAAAAATCTGGACACATGCAGTGGGATCTCCGGGCTCAGTGAGGCAATCCATGCTGCCTCCTGTTCCATTTTTTCTTTTGAATCATTTTCACCCGGCACAATGAGTGTCGTCAGTTCCACATGGCAGTCCTTTGCTGCTCTTTCAATAAACGCTTTTACCGTATTCAGATTTCCACCAAGTTTTCTGTAATAATCTTCTGTAAATCCTTTCAAATCAATATTCATCGCATCTATATATGGTAAAATTTCTTCCAGGATTTCCAGTTCCACTGATCCATTGGTGACCACTACCGTTTTCATTCCATTTTGTTTTACCAGACAGGCTGTGTCCCGGACAAATTCGTATCCTACAAGCGGTTCGTTGTAAGTAAATGCCACTCCGATATTTCCGGCATTTTGATACCCGGAAGCAAGCCGGGCCAGCTGAGCCGGTGTCACGTCCTGCCATCCAATCTCCGTCTGTCCGGCCATGGAAATCTCATGATTCTGGCAGAACGGGCAGAAAAGATTGCACCCAAAGCTTCCTACCGAAAGGATTTTGCTTCCCGGATAAAACCGGGCCAACGGTTTCTTTTCGATCGGATCCAGCATTGCGGATGTTACTTTTCCGTAATTCACACTGATAATCTTGCCATTTTCGTTCTTTCTTGCCCTGCATCTGCCGTACTGTCCTTCCAGAAGTGCGCAGTGATGCATACAGACCGGGCATACTTTCCTGCCATCGGATGAATTTCCCATCTCATTACGTTTTTCTTCTCTGCTCAAAAATGTCTCACCACCTCAAAGCGTTCCAGTTTGATATCTTCTGCCTCTTCCGGGATACCTGCTTTTCTTTTCGCAATGGCAATCTGCTCGTCTACGGTATCAACTCCTTCCAGATTCGGAAGCAGAAGTCCCCGTTTGATTCCTTTGCTTACGATAACGCCGTAGCGTTTCACATCCAGCTGTTCCGGCGAAGCAATTTCTTCCGTCTCTCCCAGAACATCCACACTGTACATAAGCCGGTCCAGTTCTTCTGCTTCTACTGCGTCAAATCTCGGATCTTTCACCGCTGCGCTGATAGCATTCTCAACAATCTCCTCCGCAAGCGTTCCCCGTACCGGCGCAATTGTCCCGATGCACCCGCGCAGTCTTCCCTCTTCTTTGAGAGATACAAAGGCTCCAGCCCTCTTGTGATACAATTCTTCCGGCAGACCTTCCGGAATGGAAATCTTCCTGCCGGTCCTCACATATGTTTCGATTGTCTGCCGTGCAAGCTTTACATAAGGATCTTCCTTTTCGCTCCGCTCTTTTGCTTCTTTTTTCACATTTTCCTCATGCTGATGCAAAAAATCTCTTTGCGGATCCATACCTTCTACTTCAAAGGTGCAGATCCCATATCCTACTCCAAATGGGCCTTCATAGGAAAGTCTTTTCGCACGAACTTTTCTACGGTCCAGCGCTCCTGCCAGGATCAGGAACGACCGCTGTCCGCACTCTGCCGCCTGTCCGCAGAAATCTTCTGTAAAATCAAAGAGTTTTCCAAACTCTGCACTTCCCATCACCTGCATGATCCGCTCATCATATTCCGGTCCTTCTTTCCGGAAGCCATACGGACCGTCTGCCTTTAATCTATGAGACAGATCCCCGCTTCCGATCACCACAATTTTTCTGCCACACAGTTCCGCCGCTTTCTGAATACATTGCCCAAGCATGTAGTGCATTGAAAACGGGAGTCCGGAAAGGCCAATCCGAACCACCTTGTATTCCCGGTCATAATGATTTAGAAACCAGAGCGGAATCATAGTGCCGTGATCCAGCCTTCTGTCCTGCTCACCCAATGTTCCTGCCGGAATCTCCCTTGCCTGCGCTTCCTGCGACAGTACTTTCACAAATTCGGTATCATACTGCACCGGAATCTTCACTTGAGAAGCCCCAAACCTACCAAAGCTTCCTTCCGCGCTTTTCCCCGGCGAAATATGAAAATAGTCTGCATACATTACCGTGTGCGGTGATAACACCACAACAGTATCCGGCTTCCACTCTGCAATCTTTTTTACCGCTTTGTAATATGAATCAATCGTATCCTGAATTCCCCGTTCCTGTCCGCATCCAACCTCCGGTATAATCAAAGGCGGATGAGGAACCATCACTGCTCCTGTTACTGCCATCGTCTCTCCTCCTTCCTTTTATTTTCCATGGCTGTTCTGTTTTTTCCTGTTTCAGCAAGCATTTCCAACTCTCTTTCAAGTTCCGGCGGAATGCTTCGAGCACTTCGCACCGGACCGACTCCATAAAGTTTCATCCGTTCTCTATTCATTTCATCCGGCATAAATCGATGCTTCAATTTCAGTTCCATGGTCCGGCTCTTATCCTGATTCCCTCCCGGGTCTTCAAATCCTCCTGTACCGGTTACTTCACACTGATACAAAACAGCAGAAACCGGTGCTGCCATATAAATATAGACCAGATCTCCGGTATGAATATTGCCACGCTGATGCCAGTCAATAGTGCTGCTTTCTGCAAAAGCTGCTTCCAAATCAAAGTATCCGGGATTAGCAGGGATCAGCCAGGCCCGTTTCCTTTCACAGTGCAGCTTTTCTTTTGTCTTTTTACTCGCTGTCAGAAGATAGCTTTGATCCAGCAGTGCAAGAATCTGCTCTTTTTCTACCGTTCCATCAAGAAGAATGGAAATCCAGTTTTTCTTATTCATATGATATCCCGGCAGAATTCCCTTGCCTGACACCAGAAATCCAGCCATATCCGGATCACACTTTACATTCAGTACTTCGATATATCCTGTCCCGTGTAGTCCCATGCTCTCCTTTCGGACTTCCAGCATCACCCCGTACCATTTTCTATTATCATTATGACGCAGCACAAAATCCGGAGTTTTCCATGGATAATCCGGGCTTGTGCCGTAAGTATGCAGGACATAGTCCAGGATTTCTTTTTTCAGACACGCTTTTTGCGATTCTGCCCTCTTCATCTTGATCACCTCTTTTTTATTTTAACACTATGCTTCAGAGGTTTCATCTGCTTTCCAAAAGAAAATGACACAGAGTCCCGTTCTCTCTGTGTCATCTTGTACTGCTGTTTTTGTATGATCATTCCGGTATCAGGAAAGAATGGTCCGAACCATCTTTTCATCAAATTGAACCGATTTCACATGGTCAACTTCAATCTGATAAAGTGCGTTTGCCGCAAGGTGCTCTGCCGCCTGCTCCAGATCCCGGATACCGCTTGTCTCTTTGTGCAGGTCGATGACTGCATCCAGACCATCATCCGTCAGTGTGCATTCATTCTCCTGCATGCCGATTCTTTTCAGTACCTTTGGAAGTGCATACTGAGAGAAAATCACCTTTTTCTCCTCCGGTGTGTAATCCGGAAGCTCAATTACCGCAAACCGGGACATGAGCGGCGCGCTGATCTGATCTTTATCGTTGGCCGTCGCAATCGGATAAACTCCTACGGTCGGAATCATACATTCGATATAATTATCTGTAAATCCAAGGTTATCAAGCAGTGTCAAAAGCACATCTGCCGGATTGCCGTTCCCTTTTCCGGATGCCGCCTTGTCAAGCTCATTGATGATAAATACAAGGTTGGATTCCCCTGCCATGGAAAAAGCATCCATAATGATTCCCGGCTTTGCATTGGCATAAATCCGTGAGCTCCCGGTCAGCTGTTCCGGATCGTTGATAGAACTCATATCCAACGTAGTCCATGGGAGTTTCAAAATCCTTGCTACCGCATAGGCAATCTGAGACTTTCCGGTTCCCGCAGGTCCTACCAGAAGCAGACCATAGGCCGGAAGGGTGTGAGTCCGGTTGATCTGGATAATCGTTTCAATAATCCGCTGCTTTACCTGCTCCATTCCATAAAGTTCCTCATCCAGAATTCTCCTTGCTTCTTCCGGATCAATTGCCTGGAAGTAATTTCCTTTCCACTGGATGTTCATCATAATAGAAAGCGCTCTCTGTGCATGCCGGCGCTCCTCCGCTGAAACCTCGTGAGAGCGGGCTACAGCAAGGTTTCTCCTTGCCCAGAGCCGGATATTATCCGGAAGCGTCCTACCGGCACAGGTGATAAAGTCCGTAATACTCTGGATACTGGTCAGCTTCATGCTGTCTCCTGTCTCCTCCTCATCTTCATCCGGGATTTCTTCGGACGGTGCATCACTTGTAAGAAGACGTTCAATCATAAACTGCAGGAAGCCATCCTCCGCTGAAAGCTTGGATCCTCCGCCAAAGGCAATCTCACGGATCTTATACACAGCATATCCGTCCTCCCGGTCCGCCCCGGAAAGCCGGACATTAATATGATTTTCTCCCATCCATTTGAGAAGACTTACAAAACGGGCATCAATCTGTAAAATATCGGCGCTGACCGTTCCTTCTTCTCCTTTGAATTCAAAGGCAGTCCGGCGGACCGGATTCGTAAATACTCCGATCGAATGGTGCTGAAGCTTTCCCTTACTGTTGTCAAGTACAAGCATCGGGTGCTCCGTCGATGCTTCCTGTTCGCTGGAATAAAATACTGTATAAGTACATTCCGGTGTTTTTCCCTCTTCCGGCGTATTATTAAAATCAAAAACTGGCATGGTGCATACTCCTGTCTTTTGTCGAATTTTCTTTAGTTTAGCATAAAATAGGAGATGTTACAATCCATGTTTCTTTTTCCATATATGGAAAAGTAATGATTCAGGATTTCCTGTTTTCTATGATCTCTTTGATTTTCCTCGCCTCTTCTGTCAATGGATGAATTTTCCCAAGAATGCCGCGGTAGAACTCCCTGATATCCGGATCCTGCAAAACGGAATAAACCTGACTGTTTTTCTCTGCTGTCTGCAAAAGCACTTCTCTTTCCTCCGGGGTCCAGTCATCAATTTTTCTGAGTTTCCGGATAACCGAGTGGGTACTGGCAAAATTCGGGCTGTTTTCCAGCTCCATGAGCAATCCGGCCTTTTCCCGGTCTTCTTCGCTGCTTTTTCTATCTGCTTCAATCCTTTCCCTTTTACACTGGTAATGAAGTGCTTCCAGAGATTCGTTGGCTACTGTCCGGTCGATAATGGATTTTACAAGACGATCCAGCTCTGAATTTTCTGTGTAATCCGCCGGAGCGAAATATCGAATCCTTCCGTCACGCATCATTTTATATACTTTGGCTTTATCCTCTGTCTGTGCGTCATACACACCGATCGAGTGCCCGCCGTATGTCGTAACCAGTTTCATGCATGGAATATCCGTATCACTATCTCCGATATAAACAATGTTTCTGAATGGTACACGGATTTCTTCCGGTGAAAAAGATTCATTCACTGCCGGATCGTTAATGTCCAGCACTCCTTTCTCAATTCGGAACAAAAACTGTGTTTTACTTGTATAATTGATCACCTGGGCAGGCCAGACCGCTACGTCATGATCATTAAAGTAAAAGGAACTTGCATATATTTTTTCAAATGCTCCTGACCTGGCAACGGAAGTGCCTTCAATCATTTCTTTAAGTCCGGAAGAAATAATATAGTGTTCCACAATCACACCCTGTTCTTTCCCGTACTTGCGGATGCGCTCAAACCATTGTTCTACACCTGGGAACAGCTTTACATTGGCACCGTATTCTGCCAGCTTCCTGCGGGTGAAAAGCACTTTCCCTTCCGCCTCCTGTTTCATCAGATACATATATGCGAGATTCTGATCCATCTCATTTTCCGCAGCAAGGATATTGGATTTTTTCCAGAATTCCGGAATATCATAACCAACCGATTGGATATATCCCTGCGCCTGCATATCATCCGGCGACAATGTCTTGTCAAAGTCATAACAGATCGCAACAACCGGCCTGTCTTCTTTTTGTTTTCTTACATATTCTTTTTCTGACAAAAGTCCTTTCCTCCTCCTTTCATCAATTCCACCAGATATCTCTGCGCTTTTTCAGTATAGAAAAAGATCTCATACGGATTCCCTTTTTCACTGATCCGTTCTTCCGGCTCAATTCCGGCCTTTCTTCCTTTTTCTGTCAATACTGTTCTGGCATATCCGTTATAAAACTGTTGTTTCAGACAGCCTTCTTCCAGAAGTCTTTCTGTAAGCCATTTATTTGTCAAACGTTTCATCTGTTTTTCATCTCTTAATTCATTCACCTGCGAAACAAATTCGCTTAATGTCATTCTTGGCGTATACTGAATGCCAAAAAGAATCTCTTTCGTCAGCCGAAAGTCTTCTTTTCGCCCTTTTCCCCGCCTTTCCGTCAATGGAATTTCATCTTTCGGACCTGAATTTTGATTTTCTGCTGTATCCCGCTGCCCTCCGGTTACGCTTTGAATTTTTTGTAAAATGGCTTCTCCGTACTGCTCTGCTTTCCGTTCACCCATGCCATTTACTTTCAGAAGTTCTTCTTTTGTAAACGGCATGCGTACGCACAGATCACGAAGCGTTTTATCCGAAGCCACCATATATGGAGGTATCGACCGTCTTCTTGCAAGTTCTGCGCGAAGTTCCCGCAGTGATTCAAACAACTCTTTCCCCTTTTCCGACAAATCCATCACGAGAACGGATTTTTTACTGTCCCGCTTTTTCTCTTCTTCTTTTTTATATGCGATGATAAAAGGAGTATTTTGCTCCATCAATTCTCCAGAAGTTCCCGTCAGATGGAGGATGGCATACTTATCCTCCGTCTGTCTCAGATATCCTCGCTCCACCATTGTACGGATAATTTCCTTGATCCTCGTCTGTCCAAGCTTACTCTGTTTTCCATAAGCAGGGTTTTCTTCCATTCTGTAATTACGTATTTTTGCCGTGTTTTCTCCCAGAAGAGTCCCGGCGATCATGTTCATTCCAAACCTCTGTCCGGATGTCCTGACACATAGGATGACATCGGCTGCCGCTTCGGAAGCATCCATTTCTTCAAACTCTTCCTGACAGTTGGAACAGTTCCGGCACTGCTCTTTTCCCTTTTCTCCAAAATAATGAAGAATATATGCCCTGAGACATTTCGTCGTTGTGCAGTACATCTCCATCTTTCGCAGGCGGTCCATGTCCTGTGCCTGAATCGTCCTCAGTTCCTCTTCCGTATATTCTCTGTCCTGTTCCTTACTCTCCAGAAGGAATCGGTTAATGACCGTATCCTGCGGCGAATAATACAAAATACATTCTGCCGGTTCGCCGTCACGTCCTGCTCTTCCGGCCTCCTGATAGTAATTTTCCATACTCTGGGGCATATTGAAGTGAAGGACAAACCGTACATTGGATTTGTCAATCCCCATCCCAAACGCATTGGTGGCAATCATTACCTTTGTCCGGTCATAAATGAAGTCCTCCTGACTGATTCTTCTTGCCTCCGTGCTCATTCCTGCATGATAACGCCCGACAGAAAATCCAGCGTTCTCCAGCTCCAGATATAATTCATCCACGCCCTTTCTGGTAGCACAGTAAATGATCCCGCTCTCTTCTATGTGATCTTCCAGATAACGGCGGATCCTCTCCTTTTTCTGCTTTGTTCTCTGTACTTCAAAGTACAGATTTTCTCTGTCGAATCCGGTTACCGTCTCATAAGGATGTTCCAGCTCCAAAGAAACGCGGATGTCAGTTCTGACCCGCTCGGTTGCAGTAGCTGTAAATGCCGAAACAACCGGGCGGACCGGAAGCATATGTACAAAAGACAGAATTCGAAGATAGCTTGGTCTGAAATCCTGACCCCACTGAGAGATACAGTGGGCTTCATCCACCGTAATCATGGAAATCTCCGCGTGACAGGCAAAATCCAAAAACCGGGGCGTCTCAAGACGCTCCGGCGCCACATAGATAATCTTATACTGTCCGGTCTTTGCAAGTTCCATCGCCTTTGCAATCTGGTTTTCCGTCAGTGCACTGTTAATATAGGCCGCATGTACACCAGCTTCATTCAACGCCTTCACCTGATCGATCATCAGGGAAATCAAAGGGGAAACGACAATTGTAATTCCAGGAAGCATCAGTGCAGGAAGCTGATAGCAAAGAGATTTCCCTGCTCCGGTGGGCATGACTGCAAATACATCTCTTCCAGAAAGGATCTGTCTGATGACCGTCTCCTGTTCTGGTCGAAATGTGTCATAACCAAAGTAGGTTTTGAGGGTGGTATACAGCTGTTGGTCAAGTTCATTTCTAAATTGTACTTCATCTATGGTTTTATTTTGGTTCATCAGCAATATTTAAGATCTATCCTTTCTTTCCATAAATTATTCTATAAAAAATATATACCTAATTTATATTATAGCATATTAAAAATCAAATAAAGAATTCTCTTTATCTTTTTAAAATACTTTCATAAAATATTGTCTAGCGTAAACAGAGTTAGGTAGTCATATACTATATGCTAATATTTAAATCATATGTGATCTATATTACATTTCTCTATCTATACAAATCACTCTGTTCAATACTATGAAACCGTTTAAATCGTTCGTTTGATTTTGATCCGTGTTCCCACGTAGGGAACAACACAGATCGTAAAACGATAACAACATGTCATTCATATTTCAATCCACGTTCCCGCGTGGGGAACGACACTTTATCACTATACGGCAAACGATGGGGATACCGATATTTCAATCCACGTTCCCGCGTGGGGAACGACGTGTCATACCACCAGTAATAAACCCCTGACCTATGATTTCAATCCACGTTCCCGCGTGGGGAACGACTATGGTCGCATTTGGCGCATCCGCGGTGTTTATCATTTCAATCCACGTTCCCGCGTGGGGAACGACCCGAATTGTTTACAATTTCAAATTCGAGAAGTAAATTTCAATCCACGTTCCCGCGTGGGGAACGACAAGCGCCGGAGCCTGCGCCGCTTGGGATGGAAGATTTCAATCCACGTTCCCGCGTGGGGAACGACTCCTGCGAATGCTGAAACCGGAAGAACTGAAGCTATTTCAATCCACGTTCCCGCGTGGGGAACGACTCCTAATGACTCTATTTGTAACACATTAGTAACAAATTTCAATCCACGTTCCCGCGTGGGGAACGACGGCGAATTTAATGCACTGCCGGTCTGCGGCATTTGATTTCAATCCACGTTCCCGCGTGGGGAACGACGCTACGGAGAGAAAAAAGAGATCCAGCTCAACATTTCAATCCACGTTCCCGCGTGGGGAACGACGCAGGCGTGGCGGATGACCTGAGCCAGCTGGTAGAATTTCAATCCACGTTCCCGCGTGGGGAACGACGGACGTGAGAGAGGAGGCGAGAAAAAACTTTAAAAATTTCAATCCACGTTCCCGCGTGGGGAACGACGACCAATAAATCTGATCGTAGATACATCGTGAGATTTCAATCCACGTTCCCGCGTGGGGAACGACACCACGAGGTAGAGCAGAGGGGGAAACTGTCGAATTTCAATCCACGTTCCCGCGTGGGGAACGACGATTGTTGAGCAGAAATTGGACAGGCAGATTGAGAATTTCAATCCACGTTCCCGCGTGGGGAACGACAAAATATCCTCCAGATCTTAAATGACATTCAATCAATTTCAATCCACGTTCCCGCGTGGGGAACGACCTCTTCAAGCCTTGCCTTTTCCTGCATTGCTGAGATTTCAATCCACGTTCCCGCGTGGGGAACGACTTCATTCTCCCCGAAAGCCATGCTTTTTCATTCGGATTTCAATCCACGTTCCCGCGTGGGGAACGACTCTGTCAATTTTGCAAAATACATCACGGACACCATATTTCAATCCACGTTCCCGCGTGGGGAACGACTGAGATGTACTACAACGACAGTGAGGGTAACATAGATTTCAATCCACGTTCCCGCGTGGGGAACGACTAATGTGCACAGCCACATCCATATGCTTAACCGATTTCAATCCACGTTCCCGCGTGGGGAACGACTTTTATAGGACATCAAATCCTTTATGCTACTCTAAATTTCAATCCACGTTCCCGCGTGGGGAACGACGTAATGGTTCATCCCTCGCTTTGCCTGCTCTCGATTTCAATCCACGTTCCCGCGTGGGGAACGACCGATTTTTAGAGAAAGGAAGTGAAATAGTGTACAATTTCAATCCACGTTCCCGCGTGGGGAACGACGCTGTGGTCTTTTGACGGAAAGAACAGCATCCGGATTTCAATCCACGTTCCCGCGTGGGGAACGACTAGAGAAATCAGTGAAGGCATT
>ERZ1643247.1095-NODE-1095-length-27174-cov-4.600981_pt1 | contig 27174 bp, 16 predicted proteins | sample MGYA00579264_ERZ1643247 | MGnify/ENA primary metagenome ERZ1643247 (study PRJEB29033, sample SAMEA4952262) | chicken gut metagenome | biome: Broiler Chicken; feature: Gastrointestinal Tract; material: Caecum | place: Ireland | collected 2018 | study: Broiler... | reverse complement strand
GAAATTCTGTCTTAAATATCTGTTAAGGAAAAAACAGCCCGTGCCTATGCCTGCGCCCAGCAAAAGCACGACAACAAGAAAAAATATTAAAATTGCGCCGCCGCAACCTATTCCTTTCTTTTTCTTGACGGTATCGTTTTTTTCACCGTTGTTTTTACTCATTTATTCAATGTCCTTTTAAATAAAGTTTTCATAATATACATATTACGCTAATATTTTATCAACCGTAAAAAAAATAGTCAACGTACGCGCCGCTTTAAAAAACAAATTTAATATAAATTTAATTTTTTTGACGGTTTTACGGTAAAAAGTGTTTTTCTTAAGTATCTGCATTATTGCAAAATAAAATCCCGATTGTATTGCAACCGGGATTAAACTTGTTATTAAACGTAAGCCGATTTATTCTTTGATTTCCTGCGCGCCGTTTTCGATGCTGGTCTTGTAAAAAGCCGCACGCACGCCCATATCGGCGTAATACTTTTCGTCAACGTATTTTATGAATTCGTCCACTTTGTCTTTTTCGACAAGCGACACGGTGCAGCCGCCGAAGCCCGCGCCCGTCATTCTTGAACCGATGCAGCCGTCAAACTCTCTCGAGCGGGCGGAAAGCGCGTCAAGGTAATCGCCGGTAACCTCGTACAAGTCGCGCAGGGAATAATGCGACTGATTGAGATACTCGCCGAATTTTTCGATTTCGCCCGCTTTAAGCGCCTCGGCGCTACTGAGGACGCGCGCACACTCCTCTATAACGTGCTTTGCGCGGTCGTAAACTTTACCGGACAGCACTTTTTTACCGACCTCGTTGAACTGAGCGGGCGAAATATCCGCAAGACAAGCGGCGGAAGGAATTACCGTCTTTAATTTTTCCAACGCCTCTTCCGTTTCGGCACGGCGCTCGTTGTACTTGCTGTCCTGCAAAGAACGCGGCTTGTTGCAGTTGGCAATCACCAGACTGTAATTTCCCAGCTCGAGAGGTATGTACTCGTATTCGAGAGTTTTGCAGTTAAGCAGTATGGCGTTGTCCTTTTTGCCCAAAGAGGAAGCAAACTGGTCCATGATGCCGCAGTTTACGCCGTTGTAGTTGTTTTCGGAACGCTGTCCGAGTACGGCAAGCTGCACAAGGTCCACGCCTTTGCCGCCCGCCTCCGCCGAAAAGGAAGCAAGCGTCATGGCGGTAGCGACTTCTATCGACGCGGAAGAAGAAAGTCCCGAACCGAAGGGAACGGTAGTATCGTAAAGAAGGTCGCAGCCCACTATTTCATAGCCGTCCTGCTGCATGGTAAAAGCAACGCCCGCCTGGTAATCGCCCCAGTTAAGGTCGCGGTATGCGTCGAGATTGTTTATCTCAAGCGAAACTCTGTCGCCGATGGTGGTCGCGGCAAGGTTTATTTTGTCCGTTCCGTTTTTACGCGCAATCACCGTCGTGCGCAGATTAAGAGCAGCCGGAAAAACTTTTCCGCCGCAATAATCGATGTGCTCGCCGATAAGGTTTACTCTGCCCGCCGCGGAAAAAACGCGAAGTTGTTTTTCGTCGCCGCCGTAAACGTCTGTAAAACGTTTTTTAAGTTCATTGGTCGTCACTGGTTTTTTCTCCTATTTTGATTTTCGATAACAAAAACGTCAGTAGAGATAAGATGAAATAATTAAGCAGGATTACCGACGTCAGGTACGTAATGTTGGGGAAGCCTATTTTCAGAACGCTGACTATGTCGCCGAAAGGAGTGATTATGCCTATCTTGTTGAACATGTCGAGGAATTCGGTAAGCACCACCGCGACCAGCAAAAAGGTAAGTATCACAAGCACGACCCTGTACGCATTGAAAGGCTGACAGATTTTCACGAGAGCCATTATGCCCGTAAACATAACCGCGCCGACAAGCATGGTGGTGTACACCTGCTCCGAAAGCAATATGCCGTTTGCGCCGCCGATACGGTCGTAAAAATATACCGACATGACCGCGACCACAAGCGTGATTCCGCCCGGCACGCACCGCTTAAGCACGTTTGACAAAAATCCGCCCCTGATTATATTCTTATTGGGTTGCAGCGCCAACGCGAATGAGGGTATGGCTATGACGAAGATTTCCAGTCCCGTAAGATTGGAGGTATCGAAGAAATACAGTTTGTCCGATACCTTTGCAAACGCCATGATAACCGATATTATGGACAAAAGCACGCTCATAAGCGTTTTCATGAGGAAAAGCGTGGAGGACTGCTGAATATTGTTTACCACCCTTCGCCCTTCCATGACCACCTCCGGCATGGAGGAAAAGTTGGAGTCAAGAAGCACAAGGTGACTGACGTTTCTTGCCGCCTCAGAGCCCGACGCAATGGCGACCGAGCAGTCCGCCTCGCGCATGGCGAGAATGTCGTTTACGCCGTCGCCCGTCATGGCAACGGTATTTCCCTTTGCCTTAAGAGCTTTGATAAGCGTGCATTTCTGCTCGGGCGTGACTCTGCCGAACACGGTATATTTAGTCGCCGCCTCGATGACTTCGCGAGTACTCATACCCTCCAGGCTGACGTAAAGCCCTGCGTTTTCCACGCCCACGCGGTCGGCAACTTCGGAAACGGTAACGGGATTATCGCCGCTTATTATCTTTACGGCCACATTGTTTTCCCTGAACCATCTTATGACTTCGGGCGCGTCCTCGCGGATATGGTCCTCTATTACAATCAAAGCGACGGGACGGCGCGCCGAGGGCAGCCTGTCGCCCGAAATATCCAGCGGAGAATGTGCAAGCATAATCACGCGGTAACCGTTTTGCGCGTTTTCGTTGATGATACGGTCGATTCTTACGCCCGGGTCTTTGACGACAAATTCGGGCGCGCCGAGTATAAACGTACCCTGTCCTTCAAACGTGACCGCGGACAGCTTTTTCTGTGACGAAAACGGGACTACGACCGAGGGATGAAGTTTTTGCGAATATCCGAACTTATCGGCAAGCGCAAGCGAGGTCTGGTTGTTGTCGCCCGTTGCCGTTAAAATCGAGCCGATTATATCCTTGACGGATACGTTGAAATTATTGCCTTTGGTTTCGATGACTTCGTGCACGCGCATGGTCCCGTCGGTGATTGTGCCCGTCTTGTCCAGGCACAAAACGTTGACGCGGGCAAGCATTTCTATACAGTAAAGGTCCTGCACAAGCGTGCGTTTCTTTGCAAGGCGAATTACCGAAGTTGCAAGCGCGACGGAAGTAAGCAGGAACATTCCCGCGGGAATCATGCCTATTACCGCACCGCCCACAAGCTGAACGTTGGTGCGCCACATATCCCAGGTAACAACTTCCGCGTTGCGCGTACCCAACCATAAAAGAAGAGCGGCTACGGGTACGATTATCACCGATACCATTTTGATGATGAGCGAAACGGACTCTCTCAGTTCGCTCTTGGGCTTTTTGTAACGCTTTGCGTAACTCGTCAGTTTTTCCACATAATTGGCGGCGCCAACCTTATCCACCCTGGCATAACAGTTACCGCCCGACACGAAAGAACCCGAATAAAGCGTATCGCCCGCTTTTTTCTTGACGGGTACGCTTTCGCCGGTCAGAAGCGACTCGTTAAGCTCCGCCTCGCCCTTTACTACTATCGAATCGGTGCAAACCTGCTTGCCGAGTTCCACATACATAATGTCGTCGAGAACGACTTCTCCCACGGGAATACTTTGACGGGCGCCGTTTCTTATCACCACCGCCGTGGGCGCAGTGACCAGTTTAAGCTTTTCCACCGTGCGCTTGGAGCGTATTTCCTGAAAAATACCTATCGCAATGTTAAGCAGAACTATTATCATGAAAAACAGCTTTTCTATACCCGACTGGAATACGATAAGCGCAATCGCCACGATAAAAGTAAGCATATTGAAAAACGTAAAAATGTTTGACAAAAATATGCTGAGATAGGATTTGCCGCTTTTGTCGCCGTTATAATTGAAAAGCCCTTCCTCGATGCGCTTATTTACCTGCTCCTGGCTAAGCCCCTGCTCTATCGTGGGATAATAGCGTTCGGCATTGCTGATGTACTCGTCTGTGGTCTTAAGCACACGCGTCTTTGTTTTGGTGCGGCTGCTCATTCTTTCCTTCGACAGAAAGTTTCCGTCTATGGTAACGTTTTTCCCGCGGTAATCGTCGGGACTGAGTTCGTCGTCGAAAACCGATTGGTCGACCGCCTCGCCCACTTCCATCTTGAACTTTTCTTCCAGCAACCCGTTTGCTTTTGCTGAAGTCGCGGCAGAAGCAGCTTCTTTTGCCTCGCCGTTAAGCTTTCTCGGCTTCCCGCGCAAGCCCGCGCCCGATGCAACGGATTTTTTGTTGGCGGTTTCTTTTTTAGGATTTTCGTTTTCCATTTGCAGGTTTTTCCTTTTATCTGACTTCAGGAATATTACTATTCTTTCCGTCGTTTATTTCGGTTTGATTTGTTTCTGACAAGTTTTATAATCGTTAAAAAGTTTTTCAGGTTACGCTTTTATTCCTTTGCACCTTTTGTAACGTAAACCCGTAATCAGTATAAAGCCGTCCCTTTAGGATTGGTTTATAAATTCCGCGTTACTTGCATTTAACGGCAAATACAACCCTCGTTCGGCTTGTCCGTTATTTTTTTTCGGATAACCAACGCGGGCAGAACGTGATTCGGACATGTTTTTAATCGGCTTTTGCCTTGCGTGACAAAAAGCACAATCATTGTCATGACTTACGTTAAAGCGGAAAAAAAATCAAGCAACAAGATTTTAAATCTTCAACGCTTTTCTTATGGGGACGCAAATTAGTTATCTTAAGCGGTCTTATCGGAATGATAAAATCTCCACAATGATTTTTTATATGCTATCTTTTGCGCGAAAAAATTATCGCAAACAAGCGCAGAAATTGCAGATACAGCCAGATAAGAGTAAGGGAAAGTCCGTATGCCGCGTTCCACTCGAGCTTTTTGTCCATTTTGCCGTCCACCAGCATGGTAATCTCCGATAAATCCACAAGTATGAAAAACGCCGCGAAAACCACCATTACTACGGATATAAGCATGGCAATAACGCCGTTACCGTAAAACAAATTATAAGCTGTGGTGGAAAACATACTGACGACAAACATCAGAAGCTGAGTCAGACATATCGCCAAAAGTGCGGAAATCATGAAGTTGCGGAACCTGCTTCCCACTCTGATTATACCCGTAGCGAACAGCACAAGCATGACGGCGAAAGTGATGAACGTGGAAAACAGCGCGGCAAAAACAATGCCCGAATATATCGCGTCAAACAGCGTGGATACGGAACCCACCAGAAAGCCTTCGAAAAAGACGTACAGCGCGCCCGTTACCGCACAGGACGAAGGAACAAACGCCGCCACCAGTCCGAATATCAAAGTTCCTATAACTGAAACGGTAAGCATAATGCTTGCAAGTTGCGGATTTTTGTACAGCAAAATAAACGACAAAACGGCCGCCGCAATGGCTATACCGATAAAGAACAGGGACTTAAGCGCGATACCTAAGTATGACGCGGTTTTTGTTTCGTCGACAAGCTCTTCGCCGCTGCAATAGTTCTGTAATTTTTTAAGCGAAGGGTTGGTTGAATTATACATGTTTATTACCTCCGACCGAAAAAAATTCGGTTATTAATCGGTCAGGCTTAAAAAAACAGCCGACCTTATTGTATATTATAACCTCCGCGTTAAATTTATGCAAGCGAAAAGCCCGTTTTCCGCTGTCTTATAATGTGATTTTAATCCTTCTTGCTTTTGTCGAAAGCTTATATTGACTTCTTTAAGGCGTTTAACGGCAAATCAAAGCTGATAATAATCGAAAGCCGCTCTTTAATTAAGTGATAATGCGCTTGACACTTGAATATAGATAGCCTTTTTTACTGATTTGCAAACGTGATTAACATAATCGTAACATTGATACAGCTCTTAGCTATATTGACTCCGTATGAACGCATATTAAATTCAGATGTAACACAATATGAAAGCGCTGTAAATCAGAAGCGAAATAAAGAGGTTTAAAATCTTTTCGCCGTTCATTGAAAACGCAGAACTTGATTTTTAAGACATAAACAATCTTAAAATTTTAAAAATATAAAAACCGAACAAAACCTTAATAGCAATCGGGCGCAAAAAAAAGAGCCCGACGGAAAATTACCGAAAGGCTCTTTTTTATTAACGATGAAGATATTAAGCTTTATCTTCTATGGTGTACCAGATGTCGCTGAATTGCGCTACGTTAACTTCTTTATTTTCAACAATATCACGTCTCATACTGATACCGAACTTGCATTCCCTGTCGGTACTATACAAAGTATTGATATAATCGGTTCCGGGGTTTCCGTTTACTGCAGTACCGGTTTCATAACGGTTGTAAATGTTAAAGGCGTTATCTGCACCGAATACAGTCCTCCACTGGTCCTCCGTGCCGATCTTGACATACATCTGCAGATTATAATCGCTTAACACGAACTTAACGGTCAGACGATAATCGGGTTTGACGAAAGTATAGTAATCGGTTGCACTGCCGAAAGGTATCCACGGCTCGGAATCCTGAACCTTCATTCTGGATGTGTAATCATCCTTAGCCATAAAGCACAACACATCGCCTGCTTCCATGTTTACAATACGCATAAAGTTAGTATTGTCTGTTACAAACATACCGGGCATAATGAAAGTTCTGTTTCCTGCGTTTCCGCCTTCTGTAATTCCCGTAACAGTATATCCGAAAGTAAGCACCTGACTGGAAGGTATAAACGTAATATCGGACATTGCGGTTTCCTGCGTTCCTCCCTGATTAATGTTCGTCAGCAAAGAGCCGTCTTCCTGCACAACCAGTCCGCCGTGTGTAACAGCGTTGTAGCCGTAAGAAGTAAACTCTACGTCAACAGCTGTTGAATCGGAAACGGAAATAACTTCAGAGGAATAATAGTTAAGGTAAGTAACTTTATTGTAATTACCCTCGGGAAGATTGACGCTGTAAGTCATAGTACCGTCGCCCTTTACAACCTCACCGGTATAAAGCCTTCCGTTGTCCCTGGTAAATATTATTGTGTTTCCTTCTTTCGTGTCAAATCCGTTCAAGGAAGAAGTCATATTTCCGGTCACAGTAAACGTCTTGATAGCAGCAACCGAGGCCTGCAAAGTTATGTCGCTTCCGAGCTTAGTAATAATATAGCTGTTTTGGACACCCAACGAAAAATCGTTAATCAACATGTCGGATACCTCGTAGCCTTCATTGCAGTTGACATTAACCTGAACAGTTTTACCCAAAGGCACGGTATAAACCGTTTTGCCTTCGCCTGCCTCGGAAGTGACTCCGTCGCCGGTTACCGCTATTTCGGCATTGGCTACATCATTAACGGTAATGGTATGGCTGCCGATAATGGCATCGATTGCCTCCTCGCCCTCAGCGGTCTCGAAATTGGAGAACTGTGCGTTTATCGACAAAGTGGGTCCTACGGTCATGCGGATGAACAATCCGGCCTCTCCGGTAAGTTTAGCTTCCGTATCGCCCATTTCGCCCAATGTTCTCAGTTCGGTTTCGGTAGCCGAATAAATCATTTCCCAGTTAGGCGAAGCCGCGGGTTTAGAGAACATGTAGTAAGTAGTATCCGCGCGTACAATCATAAGATCGTAACTGCCCGGATTGTTGATCTGGTAACCGGAGTTAAGTTCCAAGCCGATGGTCGATACCCATGCGGGCGCGGTAAGACGTGCGCCGTCTTTACGGAATACAAGGGCCACTTCGTTAGTGCCGTCGAAGAAAGAAATTCCTATGCCTGCGTCGGTTTCGGTGCCGCCGCCCTGATTGGTATAAGTGAACTTGGCCATGGCGTACTTGTCTTTGATGCCGGTAAAGGTCAAAACTCTTCCGTCAAGCTGAGCACCGGTATTAGAGCCTTCAACCGTGGAAGCGGTAAGATTGCCGCTTTCGTAATCGAATACTATGTTAAGCCCGTTTTTGCTGGGTGGTACCGTGGTACCGTTAGTCAAAGTCGTGCTTCCGCCCACTACCATTGCCTTGAAAGTAGTGTTTTCACCGGTTATGGTAGTGCCGTCGTTGCCCTCGTTCGCGGTAATTTCAATTCCCGTTACGGTGCGCTCGTAGTAGTTGTTTGCCGAGAACACAAAATCGTAAGTACCGGACATAAGTCCTTCGATAGTGTATGCACCTTCATCGTCGGTCGTAGCCGAGCCTGCCACCAAACCGTCCTTTTTAGCGGTTACGGTGATGCCGGCAAGCGGAGTAACTTTGTCATCGAAATCAAGAACTTTTGCCGAATAATTCACCGTTGAGGGAACTTTCTCGTAAGTTACGGTAAATTCGTAGGTCTTTTTCTGCAAAGGAGCGAAAGTGTAAGTACGGACGTAACCTGCACCCGCCTGAAGCTCGCTGAGAATGCTTACATCCTCTGCTCCGTCAATGCTGAGTTTGACGTCGGAAACCATATACTTGGGATCAGCCTGAGGAGTAAAGGTGACCGTGACGGGTTTGCCTGCGGTAATCGTTGTGCCGCTTACATACTCGCCGCCGTCAACGGTAACAGACGCGTCGCCGAGCTCGCTTTCAGAAACGGTAATGTCGTTTTTCATGCCGGCTTCAAGCTTGGCAACCGCATCGTCCACACCTTCGGAGGTAACGGAATAATTTTCCACACCCGCATAAATAAGGCTGTTTCCGTGACCGCCTACGCCCAACATGACTTCGCGAGCCGTGAGGACGTTGAGGAAGATTTGTTTAAGGTTAAGCGAAGTATCGTTGGCCCTGAAACCGTAATCGGTTGCCTTCGTGCCGTCCGCGTAGTAGAAGTTAACCTCTCCGTCTTCGGCTGCTATCTTGGCAAGATAGATGCCGTCGCGGATCATGTAAATCGTGCTGCCCTTACGGATAAGCGTAAAGACGTTGGTGGCGCCTATGGCATAATTGCTCTTTCCGCCGTTTGCGGTATACACGTCGATGATCTTATTATCACGCGCCATGCCCGCAAGGTCGCCTTCTTTCTTGGTGAACTCGTTGTCCCACTTATACCAAGCCCTCAGGCTCTTGCCGGCCTCGGCAAGCAGAATGTTGTTAACTTCGTCGGTGCCGATTGCAAAGCCCAAAGAGTTCCAAGCCTCGCTGCCCTCGTTAAGCTTACCGTCGAGATCGTATTTCTCGTTGACGAAGGTAGCGGACACGATGAAGTCGCCGTACTTCTGCTGCGAGCTCATTGCCCTTGTGACGTTGTTGCCGGTAATCTTGTAATTACCCTCTTCCATGGGAAGTACAGCGGCCTGATTACGAACGCCGTCGTAAGTGCCGAAATCGAAAGGCGAAACGGTGTATCCTGCCATAGCCGCGGTGACGGCAGCCTCCGAAGTGTCGATGGAGATATTGCTGTAATCAGCCCAGCAGATTGCGGAAGCGTTGCAGGAAAGCCTTATGCTGAAAGCAAGCTCGGTATCAAGGAAAGCTTCGTCCCAGATCTGGAAGGAATAGACAAGACTGTATTTCTCGCCTTCGGCAAGTTTGCTGAATGCATGTACCTTATCGCCCTGTTTCACGAACATGACGTCCACGGTAATGGTACCGTTTTGACCGGTGACGTCGACGTTGTAGACTTTATCGGCAACATTGTAAACCGCATAATAGTTATCGGTGGTGTTCGAGCCGGTCACGCCGTCGCGGATCAGTTTGAAGGTTTTGTTGGCGCCGGAAGCATTGTAAATATCAATGCCCACGCCCGGCCAGAATTCTTTGTTTGCGTCGGTGGAAGCCATGTCGTCAAGTTTAACGGTGTATTTTATTACAGCGTTTTCACCCGTAACGGTAAACATGAAAGGCTGATCTCCGGGGCCCGCCGTACGCTTGGTAGAAGCGGTTTCTTCTCCCGTTACGTAATCGTATGCGGGAATTAGATTTTCAGTGTTGGAAGTAAATACTCTGTCGCCTAACGTAACGGTGCCGCCCACCGTCATCTTTTTGATTTGAACCGGGGTATCGGATGCGTCGGTTGCGTTTTCGCCCATCACTACCCGAGTGGAATAAGCGTAGTAGTTTTCCGCCTTAACCTCAAGTTCGTAAGTGGTTGCGCCCAATTTAATAGTGAACGTTCCGTCTTCGCCCGTAGTGGTTTCGGCAAAGGCGTTTCCGCGCACTCCTTCCACAACGTCGTAAGCTACAACGCTTGCGTTCGCAATGGGAGCGTCATCGTCCAAATCGGTCACTTTACCGATGTAATCGTTTCTTACGATACCTTCTTCGAATTCAACCTTGAATTCGTAAGAATATGCCTTATCGGCTACAAAGTTAAAATTATATCCGTCGTTGACGTTACCGGTGAAGTTGCCTTGGATATCGGATTCTTCAACCGAAACGAAACTGCCGTCATTAACCTTGACAAGGAAGGATTTAACTCTTTTGCCGTTATCGGGAGTTGCCGTGATAACCACGGTAGCGCCGTCGGTAAACTCGGTAACGTTAGAAGTGATAGTGCCGCCGTCAACGGTTTCGGGTACGGTAACGGTGTTGCCGATGCCGGAGGTTTTATAGCCGTAATCGCTATAAGTAACTTCAAGGGTTGCTCCGCCCGATATGTTAACGCTGGAATAGAACTCCGCCGTATTCTCGGATGCTAAAATATTGTTTATTACGTTTGTAGCGAGCGAAGACAAATTATGATAAGAATCCGTTTCGTAAATATACGCCTGTGTAGCGGTTATTCTTGCCACGCGCACGGGCTCAGCGTCCACGCCGATAATACGGGCATACATAAGGAATGCGTCCGCACTCTTGTAAAGCGTGTATTCAAAAGCGTTTCCGCCCTTTTCCCACAACCCGGTTAAACCGTGCTTAATGTCAATCCTGTCTTTGTCCCAGTCGAAACCGGTACCGTTGATGCGGATTTTATCCCTCATCAGTACAAACTCAATCGATTTTTCGCTTTCCCTAATCCGGAAGCCCAAGCCGGGATCGCCTTCAGTTCCGTCCACAAACTGCGCGGTGGCCTTAACGGCATACTCCTTAGCGCTGAAATTGCTGAAAACTACATTGTTCTGCGCGGTGGGTACAGTGTCGATGGTGCCGTCGAAATTAACTTTAAGCGAACCGGAAACATCTACCAGACCGACTTTAATTTTGCCGAAATCGTAAGAGTAAGTCAAAAGCTCTTCCGGATCGTCGTAAGAAGTTGCGATTTCCAATTCGTTGACGGAACGGTAAGTGCCGTCGGGGAAAAGGATGGTCAAACCGTACGTTCCGGCTTTAAGGTCAACGGAGAAAATACCGTCTTCTCCGACCAATACGGAACTTACGTCAGCGCCCTGACTGATTTCTACGGTTACTTCGTCCAAAGAATCAAGTTTACCCCAGTCGCCGGCAAGCTCAAGCTGACCGCTGACTTTATAGGTATTTTCCTCGAATTCGCCTTCCTGGCTGACGGTACCCGAAGCGGTAGCCGTAAACGAATATACGTAAACTCCGCTTAAAGTATCGTGAGGCTCGCAGGAAATAACGGTGCCCGCACCTGCCGATGCGTTAGACGCACGGAACACGAACTGCACGTTTGAAAGCTGAGAATCGACGGTAATGTTCTTGTTGTAAGAATTGTTTAAGCTTACGGTAAACTCTACCTCGTCGCCCTTATTGTATTCGGTTTTGTTGCCGGTAATTTCAATCGAATAACCGTCCTTGAAATAATCGCTTTCAAGGTTGAGGTCGAAGTCGATGTTGTAAACGGCAACTCTTTCCTTTTTGACGACCGTAACGGCGCTTTCGGTCATTGCCGTAAAGTCAGCTTCGACAGTCGTGCCGTCTTTCGCCCAATAGAATTCATTGGCGGTGGCGGAAGGCTCGCCGCTGAATGCGGGAGCGGTGGCGGCAGTGCCGTCAGCTTTCACAAGACCTACGCCGTATTTTGCGGTAAGCGTAACGGGGCTTGGGTCACCGTCGGTCTGTTTAAAGGACACCTGAGTGCGAACCCTCTTGTAATAAACGTTAACCACATTGGCGTTCGGATTCTCTCCGTCTACTGTGATTTCAAGGTCGCTGAGATCTTCGACAACCGTAAATCCCGTCATGCTGTCGGGCGTGTAGGTAATACTTTCGCCGTCGTCGGCATACAAAGTCTTGCCTAACGAAACGTCTAAACTGTACTCGTTGTTATTGGTATTTTCGACGTAAACCTGCACTTTATATGCAATCTGGGCAATATCGTAATAAACCTTAAGCACAAGCGAACCGTCAGCCGCAACTTTACCGGACATTACGCTTAAATCGTTGTTTACGACAAAACCGGCAAAATCGCCGCCCACTTTGGGCGTGGCGGTTACGGTAGCGTCGGTCGTTCCGGTAAGATTTTCCGTAGCGGCCGCAACAAGGTCGTATCCGTCCTTGTCAGCGTTTTGTTTATAGTGCTGTACAACGTAAGGCGTGTCGGTATTTGCCGTCCACTGCGCCTCTACCGTCATATCGGAAGTGGGCGCGGTGTTGAAATCAAAATCCTTCCAGCCCGCGAAGGTATAACCTTGCTTGCCGGGCGCGGTCACTGCCGACTCGTCGACTTTTTGTCCGGCGGAAACGGTAACTTCTTTGACGATTGTGTCACCGTCTTTAAAGGTAATCTTATAAACCGCCTCGCGCGTTATGCGAACCGTATAGGATTTAGCTTCGCCTTTACCGGTAGGTTCGGCATTTACATAAAACGTATTAACGCCGACGTTAAGTTTTGCTTTGCCTTCTACGGCAGCCGTCAGTTCCTTATCGGAATACAACTTTAACGTAAAGCCCTCGTTGACCTCAAGGTTACCGAGAATATCCACCTCGGTAACGTCACCCGTAACGGTAGCGGCAAAAACGCCATCCGTCTGGGTGAAGAAGTCGCCTTTGGCTTTAACTTCCGCTACGGTTGTTCCGCCGCAAGCGGCAAAAACAAAAGTAGTCAGACAAAGTAAAAACACAAGTGCAACTACTAACTTTTTCTTCATACTCCCTCCTGAAAAAAAATTATTTATTCAACTGTTTATGTAAACTCCCCTGAATTAAATAGGATTTACATAATATTTGTACCAATTATACGCTATTTTGACTTGCCTGTCAAGGGTTAAAACTAATTTTCCGGCCCGCTAATTTAAATTTCATGCATAATATTTTAATGCTTTTTTTTAAATGTTTAAATATTTTTTAAAATAAAAGTTTACTTTTCTTCGATTTTTATAAAATAAATATCTGATTTTCCGTCCGTCAAATATAGTGAAAAAAAATATTTTTTATGATGTTTTATCTGTTATTATAATTCGGCATTACATATTTATAATATATATTCTGTTGATTTTTATACTCAACGGATTTATTGCGATAAATATCGTCAAATCAAAATTTGACAACTTCCGACGAATTGCCGCTTTAACGAAAAATAAAAATTTTTTTCGTTAAAGCTTTTAAGCTTCATAAACAAAATCCGCATGAAAATTTTAATACTTTCGGACTGCAAAAAAAGCCCGTCCTCCTTGATTGAGAGAACGGGCAAGTAGCATAACAGTGAACTTAATTGATGTAAAAAATAATTTTAACCTTAAGACCGGCGTTTAATGAATAAACCTCATTCCCTGACGCGCAAAAGCCGATTGAGGAAAAAAAGGAAATCAGACGGTTTCCAACCCGTCTTCGGTTTCTCTTATTTCGATGAAATGCGGTCTTTCGGCAGCCGAATTCGGCGCGTGAATGGAAATAAAAAGTTTGCCGTCCTTTTCGAAAATCATACCGTGACCGCCGTCCTCGGCGTAAAGCGGCTTACTCAGCTGAGTCCAACCCGAAAAAACGTCTTTTCCGTCGTTTACCGCCATACCCATGGTATAGCCTTTTGCCCCGCCGCTGGACCACATCATGACCAGTTTGCCGTTTTTGTTTTTATGCACGAACGGTCCGTCCGTTATGCAGTTGCCGTCGCCCCAGCTTTTCGACCAGGGCGCGTCCGCCGCCTTAAAGATAAGCTTGGGCTCTCCCACCGCTTTTTTAAGGTCGGAAGAAAGCTCCGTTATCCACATTTCGCCGTTTTTCACCTGCAGCCATTCGTGACAGAACACCGAATAAGGCTTGCCCTCGTGGAAGAACAGCGTTGCGTCCAGACACCACCACCCTTCGGGGGTAAAAGGCTCCGACCACGGAGTAAAGCCGGTAAGGGGATTGTCGCTTTTCAGAATCTGACAGCGGCGGCCGTCCTTTTCGGAAAAAAACGTGGCGAACATATAATAGCCGTCTTTTAGCTTGTAAACTTCGGGCGCCCAATAAGATTTTTCGCCCCAGAACCCTTCGAAACGGTCGAAAGCGTGATACGGTCCGTCAAACGTTTCAAGGTCGAGGGAAACAAACGAAGAAAAGCCCTGATTGGGTTCCTTATCCTTCGCTTCAAGCGCGTTTGCCATGTTGCAGGTGCCGTACATATAAAATTTTCCGCCGTCGGCAAGAATGAACGGGTCGCGGATATGTAAATCTTCTCTTTTAATTTTCATGACGATACTCTCCTTCTTACATTAAGGACAATTCAGTCCGCTGTTTTAATTGATTTGATTACGACCGGTGTTACGGGCACGTCGGAAAATCCGCCCAGAAATCCCGTGGCGGTTTTGGAAATATCGACGGCGACGGCCAGGCTTTGCTCGTCGCACGTTTTGCCGAACGCCGCGTATTGACCGTCGAGATAAGGAAGCTCCTCCACGCAGATGAAAAACTGCGAGGAAGCCGAATCGGGAAACGCGGTGCGCGCCATGGAAATTACTCCCGGCGTATGTTTAAGCGCGTTTTCCACGCCGTTTGCTTTAAATTCGCCCTTTATCGTCCTCGGTGCGGCTTTAGGCATAAGCGCACTCTTGCCCTGAGTAAAGCCTCCGCCCTGAATCATGAAATTTTCAATCACGCGATGAAAGCACAATCCGTCGTAAAACCCGAATTTAACCAGCGACAGAAAATTTTCGACGGCGAGCGGTGCGTATTGCTCCATAAGCTCCAGATTTATTTTTCTGCCGTCGGTAAGCTCTATACAAACTTTATTCATATAAATTTCTCCGTTATAAATCGGTGCGGTTTTTATTTAAAGCGAAAAAACGCCCGCAATGACATTTGCCTTTACGGGCGCGGCTTAGGCTTAAATCAATAATTTTCGGCTTTAATACGGAAATACGCCTGAGGATGAGCGCACACGGGGCACACTTCGGGCGCGGTGGTGCCGACGTAAATGTGTCCGCAATTTGCACACTGCCAAACGGTTTCGGACTTTCTTTCGAAAACGGCGCCCGTTTTGACGTTTTCAAGAAGCGCGCGATAACGTTCTTCGTGTTCTTTTTCTATTTTGGCAACGCCTTCGAAAAGTTTGGCAATATTTTCAAAGCCCTCTTCATGCGCTTCCTCGGCAAACTGCTTGTACATATCCGTCCACTCGTAATTCTCCCCTTCGGCGGCGGCGAGAAGGTTGTCCTCCGTAGAGCCTATTCCGTTGTGAAGAAGTTTGAACCAGATTTTGGCGTGTTCCTTTTCGTTGTTGGCGGTTTCCTCGAAGATATCGGCAATCTGCACGAAACCTTCTTTTCTTGCTTTGGACGCAAAATAGGTGTATTTGTTGCGCGCCTGGGACTCGCCCGCGAAAGCCGCCATCAGATTTGCCTCGGTCTTGCTTCCTTTCAGTTCTTTCATGTTTTTGACTCCTTTTATTTAATTTATTTTTTGTCCGCCGCGATTAAAGGAGACAAACTGTCGCCCGCGCGGCCGAAAATTAAACTGTTTATACAGTGATTTAAGTCGCTTAAGAAAAATTATTTCCCGAATTTCTCGAAGGTAAACTTTTCCCAAGGAATATTTACTGCGGCATTTTCGTTGAGAATAGCGTCTACGTGCATGAGAAGCGGAAATTCCCCTAAATCGACCTTACCCGCGGCCGCAAGCTTTTTAACGGCGCGCGCCACTCGGGTGGCCACCACCAAAGATTCAAGCGTTACGCCCTTAAGCTCGTCCAAGGCTTCCTTGACGGAAAGTCCGCGGCCCAAAAGGATTCCCACCTGACGAGTGCGTCCGCCGTAAACGGTGACGTAAAGATCGCCCGCACCCAAGACTATGTTATCCTCGCCGCCACCCAGAAGGGAGATAAGCTTGCGCATTTCTTTGACGCCCTGCTGGAAAGCCGCCGCCTGCGAGTTATAATGAAGCTCGCTCTTCAGTCCGAAGTTTTTCTGGTTTATGCCCACCGTTAAAGTTATGCCCAGCGCATAACCGTTTTTCAGCGCGACCGCGCTTTCCACGCCCACGACGTCGTCGGAAAGCGAAATGTGATAGTAATCGGTAGCCATGATTTCCTTGATTTTCCTTAAAACCGCGGGGTCGTCGCCGCAAAAGCAAACTTCGGTCTGGTCATGCGCGACAAGCTCGTAGCTGGTGCAAGGTCCGCCGACTGCGTTAAGACAGCGCTTAAGCCCTTTTTTTGCCAGCATGTCCCGCCACACGAACGGATAGCACATAAGTTCGCCGTCCTCGGTATCCATAAGCCCTTTGGTGACGGTAAGCACGGGCGTTTTTTCGGGAACCGCAGGCAGGACTTTTTCGCCGAACCAATCCACGCCGAAGCTGGAAACGCCGCCGATGACGAGGTCGGCACCCTCAAGCGCCTCTTCCATTTCCTCGATTTGATAGTACTTTACGCCCTCGGGAAAGTCCTTGGTGAACTTGGGATGACGTCCCGTTTTACGGCTGACGTCGATGATTTCGCGGTCAAGATGAGTGCCTACAAGCCTTACCTCATGGCCGTTTTCCCTTGCGGGAAACGCAAGCGCAGAGCCCATCATTCCCGCACCTACAATTGTAACGATGCTCATTTTTTCATACTCCTTGCATCCTGAATATTTTTGCGACGTTTTCATAAGTATACAGCGGCAAAACAAAACCGTCAACAAAAAATCAAGCGCCTTTAGCCGAATAAGTAAAATTTTGTCGTCAAAAAAAATTTTTTTACGTAGGCTTGCGGTACGTTTTTTTTATTCCGGGAAAATTAACGCGTAACAATCCTTTTTTTACAGCGAAAGCCGTGCACGGGATAATACCGCGCGGCATACTATGGACTATGGAAAAGTATGTTTTCGGCGGAATAAACATAACGGCGCACTCTTTGGAAGAGGGCTATCTTTCGTATCCGAACTCACAGGGCGAAGTCGCGGTTTTTTCGCACCCCGTGCACGACGAGCCGATAGACCTGTTTAAAGAAATCGGCGGAGAAAGCGAACGGCTTAAAGACATCGTTCTTTACTCGCGCGAGCAAAACAACACCGTTATTGCCGGAATCACGCTTGAATACGGCGGAATTAAAAGGCTGTCGGCGGCGATTGCGCACAAAGGCGAACTTGTGGACGTTGCGGACAGCTGCTCGGTTTCCGAGCCTTACACCCGTTCGGGAACGGTAAAGATTTACAACACGGGAAAAATAAAAATCGCTGTGCTGACGGGCGGCGACGCGCGGGTAAGTTTTATTTTAAGCAAAATTTCGGGTTACTGCAACCTTGTCGTCAGTCTTGAACCCGAATACCGCCCTGAAAACGAACAAAGGATAAGAAAGCTGTCCGACAATTTTCTTTTGCCGATACTTTATGTTTCGCCCGCGCGTATTTTTTTTGCAGGGCGCAACCGTTACGGCGACACGCTTAACTAATAAAAATCCCTTACTTTTAATAATGCCCGGGGCTTTGCCAAAAAATAATGAACGGTCATAAAGCAATGAAGATTTTTGTCCGCGAAAAGCAAAGCGAGACGAATTTAAATTTACCCAAGAGAACTTTTACTTTAAAAAAACGCAACGCGGCGGATTTCGGTATTCGCCTTTAGTAGTATTCTACGACGAGCATTGAATTTTGCCGCACTGCTTAATCCGATATCCGACGGGAAAATTATAAACCGCGACGCCGAAATATCTGTTAAGCCAACCTGTTACCGCGAACGTCACTCGCGCGTTATGATAAAACCGTTTTGCCTGCCGTACTCGGTTAAATCGGAGTACAGGCGGGTTTTTTTGAATGCCGAAAGCGAATAAGCGCAACGCAACGCGCCCGAAATCGCCTTATCCGTAAGAGAGCGGCGTTTTTTGGAGGAACTGCTTTGAGCGCAGTAAATCAGCATTGCTTCCACAAAATCGTGGCCGTTGGTTATTTCAAGATAGTCCGTGATTTTACCCGTGTTTCTGACATAGGCAATTTGTTTTTCGCGTTTTGAGTTGATTTTGTTGCGCGGATTGTATGCGTTGATAAAATTTATTACCGCTGCCCGCGTGGGGTTTAAGCGCGGATTGATTATTTTGCTTAAATCGGTATCGGAAATTCTGAGTCCCCAACGGTATCTGTCCGAACACAACCGCACAACCGAAAGGTAAAACAGTTTGGAAAGAATTTCATACCTCAGTTTTGAGTAAGGCAGTTTCCCGCGATAAAAATTGACGGCAAGTTTTTCAAACGTTTCGTCGTCGCTGACAAGCATCATTTCGCAGCAGCAGTAATCGCAGTAAAAAATGCGCTCGAACCGTTTTTTTGTCTGGTAATCCTTGTCGCGTATGCCGATGACGCGTTTTTCGTCGGGGAAATTTTCGGGCATGAATTTATCCACCGTCGTGGACGCGCCGTAAGCCTTGATAAGCGTTACGTCCTCGCCGACGAGAAATCTGAAAACTTTTACGTCGTCCTCGCCCTCTAAAAGAATTACCGTTTTTTTGCGCTTGTAATCCGCGCTTAAAATAAGGCTTATTTCCGCGGCGGTGTTTTCCGCGGTAAGATTGGAAAATATGGAATTAGCGCTCATACTGCTCCCCCAGGTCCACCTGAAGCGACCTGTGTCCGCCCAGAATCTGCGGCGAATGCGTGGCGACTATCGCCTTTGCTCCTTTAAGCGCGGCGCATATTTTTTCAAGGTCGCAAACAAGCCGCATCTGCCAGACGATATGCATGGAAATTTCAGGCTCGTCGATTAAAATAAGCGCTTTGTCGGGGGTTTCGAACAAAAGCTCGTAATAAAAAGCAGTAAGCTGAGCCTCGCCTGCGGAAAGGTCGGAAAATTTAAGTCTTATGCCGTCCGCGTCAATGAATTCAAGTCCTTCCGCCGCGTCCAAGACGGGTGCTTTGAAATTGAATTTGTCTTTTAGCAGATTTATAAAAAGTTCTGCCTTTTCCGCCGCCCGCTCTCCGCCGCTCTTTAGTCGCGCCTTAAGCCTTTTGGGTACTTCCCTCACGTCCTCGATGTACTCCTTAAGCTTTTCCCAATCGTTAAGCGCGCTGTCCAAAAGCTTTCTTCCCCCCACGCATTTGACCGCGCCCGTTTCGGATTTGTCAGCAATCAGATTCTGCATACCTCCGTTGTTTAACGGCGCCCCGTCCACGAAAAGCATATCCCCGTCCTTTTGTAAAGTAATCGTTTTATCCTCGCATACAAGCACGCTTTCTTCAAAGGGAATGCGTTTAATCGCTTCTGCGTCCGCGGCGGCGACCGCTTCTATAAGCGAAAAAACCGTGCTTTTGCCGAAGCCGTTGGGCCCCGTAAGAATGGTTATTCCCTCTTCTTTCATTTCGATATCGTAATCGAATCTTGAAAAAAGTCCTTTTATTCTGATGGCTTTAAGCATAATTTTTATCTCCCGAAAATCCTGATTGCGACGCTTTTCGCGCCGATTGACTCTTATACCGTTAAATTATTATCCTGAAGTGAATACGTCATCTTACGGTTTTATTGTATAACCGTTTTCCGATTACGTCAACCGTCCTTCCCCCGCGAGGTTTTTTTCCTCCTGATAAATCCTGTAAATTTCGTTGAGAATTTCCTTATGCTCGAAATCCTTGTGATAAACGAGGTTTATTTCGCGCGGCATGGAAAGATTTTCGACGGGAATAACGCTGAGATTCCCTTTCATGACGTCCGCTTTTACCGCGCTGTAAGCAATGATTGTAACGCCCAGCCCGCGCGCAACAAGCTCCTTTATGGTGGTGATGCTGTCCACCTCCATTATCACGTTGAACGAATCTATGTTTTCGCCGCGGCTGATAAGATGATTTTCAAACAGCGTGCGCGAATTGGATTTAACGGGTCTTAAAATAAAGGGTTCTTTTTTAAGCTGTCCTAAAGAAACGGATTTAAGCCGCGCAAACGGGTGCGTTGTGGCAACGGCAAGACAAAGATAATCCACGTCCAGCAATACCGACAGAAAGTTGTCGTCGGAATAGTTTCCGTCTATTATCGCCAGATCTATCTCGTAAATCTTAAGCCGTTTATAAATGTTTTTTATGCCGTCTATAAAAATTTTTATGTGAGTATCGGGGTTTTCGTTACAAAACCGCGCCAGCACGTGGGGTGCGTAATTCTCCTTTGACGTATGAGTAAGCCCCACGGATAAAAGCCTGACTTCCTTAAGACTGTCCTTTATCGCCCGATGAGCGTTTTCGGTCAGCGTTTCCATGCGCTGTGCGTATTTATAAAGAATCTCCCCTTCGGGAGTAAGGGTAAGCGCGCGCATTTTACGGTCGAAAATCTTTACCTCGAATTCGTTTTCGATCGCTTTTATCTGATTGCTTACCGCAGGCTGCGTAAGACACAGTTTATCCGCCGCTTTGGTAAAGCTTCCGCTTTTGACCACTTCTATAAACGTAACGTATTTCGGGTCAAGCATTTTTCCGATTACCCCCTTTTTCCGATAAAACGGAAACGGTTTTTTATTTAGCCGATTTTATTTATAAAAAGCCGTGACCCTTTGCCGTTTCCCTGCCGCATAAATTTATAATTCCGAAAGATAGCCCGTTAAAAAAATTTTATTCCGTTTTTGCTGCCGCGTTACAACTGAAACGCAAGCCGCCTCTTTATTAACTATAAAAAAAATTTATGGGGCCGCAAAAATATATAATTTGATTATATCACACAAAACGTCTATAATCAAGCATATTTTATTTGCGGGAGAGGAAAAATGCTTAACGGATTGTACCGAAACATGGGAACGGGCGCGGTAATCATACTGTGTCTGGCGATAATTTTGCTTACGGGATTCTTTTTGACGAGAATAACGAGGCTTTTGAAATTGCCCAACGTTACCGCTTACATTTTTGCAGGGATAATAATAGGACCTTACGCGCTTAATCTTGTGCCGGTCAGCGTAATAAACGGCATGGGTTTCATGACGGACATCGCGCTTGCCTTCATCGCGTTCGGCGTGGGACGTTTTTTCAAGCTGAGCACGCTTAAAAAAAGCGGCTTGAGTATAATAGTTATCACCGTTTTCGAAGCGCTTATCGCCGCGGTGCTTGTCACGGCGGGAATGTATTTTATTTTCCGTCTGCCCATTACGCTGTGTCTTCTTCTGGGCGCGATAGGGTCGGCAACCGCGCCCGCGTCCACCATAATGACCATACGTCAATACCGCGCCAAGGGCGAATTCGTGGATGCGGTTTTACAGGTGGTGGCGCTGGACGACGCGGTAAGCTTACTGGCGTTTTCGGTATGCGCGACGATAGTCAACGTCATGGAAAGCGGCGAAGGCTTTGACTCTTGGTCTATAATTTCTCCGCTTGTCTACAACATTGCGCTTATCGGCTTAGGCATAGCGCTAGGGTTTGTGCTTCACCTGATGATAGGAAGCAAGCGCAGCCGCGACAACAGGCTTATCATAGTTTGCGCAATAATATTCTTGTTGACGGCGGTATGCTCCGCGCTTAACGTTTCGCCGCTGTTGTCCTGTATGTGTCTGGGCGCCGCTTATATAAACGTATCGGGCAACAAAGAGCTTTTCGACCAGATAAACGACTTTACGCCGCCCGTAATGTGTATGTTTTTCGTTTTATCGGGCATGAAACTCAACATCCCCGGGCTGAGTACGGTGGGTATCGTGGGCGCAGGCTATTTCGTAATAAGGATTATCGGAAAATACGCGGGCGCTTTCCTGGGTGCGCTGACGACTAAAAAAGACAAAAAAACCAGAAACTGTCTTGGGCTTGCGCTTATTCCCCAGGCAGGAGTGGCAATAGGTCTTGCCGCGCTTGGCGAGCGCATATTGGGCGGCAGCACGGGAGCCACGCTGTCCACGATAATTCTTGCTTCGTCGGTAATCTACGAAATGGTGGGACCCGCGTCGGCAAAACTGTCGCTGACGCTTGCGGGCGTAATCGGCAAAACTTCTCCCGTAGCCGCGGACGCAAACCCGGCGGAACAGCCTTCCGCTCTTGCCGTCCCAGAAGAAACACCGCTTTTTGCCGCGCAGCCCGTCACTGTAATGCCGCCCGCCGACGAGATAGATTTCCCTTTGGCGGGACTGCCGCTGGAAAGCCCTGCTTTATACAGTACCGACGTTAACGAAAAGAAAAACTTTTTAAGCGACTATGTGCCCAAAGACTTGTTTTCCGCGTCCGACGGTTTTACGGCCTTTGAAATAGCCGGACAGCCGTCGGGACAAAGTAAGTTACTTAAAAGCCGTCACGAGGGCGACGATAATTACAAGCACTGAACGCCTTTGAATTTTAAAAAACAACTCCTTAAAACTTTACTTAAAATGCTTTTCGGCAAAAAACAAAGCAAAAAAATTCTTTTCCTTAAAAAAAACAGCCGCGTAAATCTGTTTTGCGCGGCTTTAAACTTACATAAAAAAATGAATATCAATCGTTTATAATTTCAGGAAAAATACGTTTTTCGAAATTATTTCGTGGGGCGGGTGAAAACGCGGTCGTCGGGAAAGGGAAAATCCTTAAGCGCGTTTTCGTCCGCGCCTAAAAATTCGGAAAGCTGATTTACGGTTATTATTACGGGTTTTCCTCCGCCCGCCGACACTGCAAGCGCGGAATTAAGTCTTGAACATTCTTTGACTTTTCCGTCCTCGTCCAAAACGTCGTAGCGCACGAAAAAATCGCATTTTTCGGGCGACGCACAGTAACGCGCGCCGTTGTTTTTTAGCAATTGGATAAACGCCAGCATCTCGCGGAAATGGTTTTTTTCGTAATGGCGGCTGAACGCTATCTTTTTGCCGCGAAGTAAGGCGTTTTCTCTTTTATCCGTCGCGCGCACGAGGGTAATAAACGCCTCCATAACCTTACGGTTGTTGGTGTTTAGTCTGTTGGTGTCGTCCTGTTTGGCCCTTTTAAGTCTGTCCGCAAAAGTCACGACGTCCGCGTCGGTAATCTCTCCGTTTTCGCTTACCTTACCGCCGCAATCGGCATACTTTAAGCTGAAATCGCCAAAAGTAAGACTTTCTTTACATAGCATTTTTGAAAAAACGTCCATGGTCATTGCCGCGTCGTCGTCGCTTTTATGCAAAGTTTTATCCATGTTTCCTTCAAGCGCGGCGCACGCCTTGTCCAGCGAAACGGTGCCTTTATCGGGAAACATACGGCGGAAAATCTTTTGCGTATCCAAATACGAAAACGCAATGCCCGGCAATCCGTAACGCTTGCACGCCGACGAAAGAAACTTTGCGTCGTTAAAAGCGGCGTGCCCGACAACCGTCCTGTCCTTTTTATCGAAAAGCCGCTTTATCTCTAAGTAATGTTTGTCAAACGTTCCGCTGCCGTAGTAACGCTTGAACGGATAAAAAAGCTTGGGCCCCTTGCTCCACCCCAGATTAAACCGAGCGTCGGGATTAATGAGAATAATATCCTTATTTATCGGTTTGAGATTCTCGTCCGCGACGACGTAACCGAATTCGCAGATATTTCTGCCGTCGCAACACTCTATGTCGAAAAACAAATAATCCATTTTTTTATTTCGTCTTGTTATTTTTTTAATGCAATTATAACAAAAGCCGCTTAAAATGTCAAAACTTTGCCCCCGCCCGAATATATGTAATTTTTGCCGCACTTTAAAAACGCCGATTGGCGCAAAGGGCGTTTATTATTTTATATAATAAAGATAAAAGGACGCTTTTATCCGACGCGCGCTTAAATTAAAATGTATTTTAAGCACTAAAGGACAATCCGTCAAAAATACCAATCAAAAATCCTTGCGGTTTATTCGGTTTCCTCGTCAAAAACAAAACCGCCGCCTGCACTGACGCAGACGGCGATTGACCGTAAAATTGCTTTATCGGGTTTTAAAGCGCTTTTTTGTAAATGGCAAGAATGTCCTCTACGGTTACGTCCTTGGGATTGCCGCCCGTGCACGGGTCGATAAGTGCGTCCTGGGCAAGCTGAGGAAGCTGCTCTTCTTTGATGCCGATTTCCGAAAGAGTCTGGGGAATGCCGATGGCTTTAGAGAGTTTTTTAACCGCGTCCACCGCAGCCTGAGCCGCCTCTCCTTCGGTTTTACCCTTGATATCCACGCCCATCGCACGCGCGATGTCGCCGTATTTCTTCTTGCAGGCGGACATATTATATTCCATGACGAAAGGCAGAAGCAAAGCGTTTGCAACGCCGTGAGCGATATCGTATCTTGCGCCCAACGGATGCGCCATGGAGTGGACTATGCCAAGGCCCACGTTGGAAAAAGCCATGCCCGCGACGTAACTGCCGTAAGCCATGCCTTCGCGCGCGGCGTCGTCGGCTCCGTTTTTGACCGCTTTTTCAAGGTTGTCTGCAATGAACTTAATACTGTTCCAGCACAAAAGGTCGCTTAATGCGTGCGCGCCTTTGGTGATGTAACCTTCGATGGCGTGGGTAAGCGCGTCCATACCCGTTGCCGCAGTAAGTCCCTTGGGCATGGTTTTCATCATGTCCGCGTCGTTGAAAGCGATGACGGGAATGTCGTGGGGATCTACGCAGACAAGCTTTCTGCCCGCCTCTTCGTCGGTTATGACGTAGTTTATGGTTACCTCCGCCGCAGTACCCGAAGTGGTGGCGAAAGCTATGATGGGGAACGCTTTGTTTTTGGTGTCCGCAACGCCCTCAAGCGACTTGACGTCGTAAAAATCGGGGTTGGTGGCGATGATGCCTATCGCTTTTGCCGTATCGATGACGGAGCCGCCGCCGATTGCGATAATAACGTCGGGATTGAATTCCTTGAACAGTTTGTAACCCGTCTGAACGTTGTGAATGGTGGGATTTGCCTTTACGTCGTCGAAAAGCACGTACTCGGCGCCCATTTCGTCCAGCTCGTCGGTGACAAGCTTTGCCACGTTAAATTTTACAAGGTCTTTATCCGACACGACAAACGCCTTTTTGTAACCGCGGTTTGCCATCTCGGTCTTAAGCTCTTTGCGGCAACCCGCTCCGAAATAACTGGTTTCGTTAAGAATCATTCTCATAATTATTTCCGCTCCTTTTATTTGTTGGTTTTATTATACCATATTTTACCGATTATTACAATTATTTGCGCTTAATAAGTAAAATTTTACCGATTGAACACTTTTCGGTGACGTTTTGACAATAAAAAATACATAAAATCAACCTGATTTGACATTAATTTACATTAACACCGTTGACTTTTCAGGCCGCAGGTGATATAATGCCATTATCTTCGCGGAAGTGGCTCAACGGTAGAGCGTCAGCTTCCCAAGCTGGACGTTGCGGGTTCGAATCCCGTCTTCCGCTCCATAAAAAAAGAGAGGAAACATACCTCTCTTTTTTTATGCACCTCGACTGCGAATATATGACACTGCCAGTAAGAGTAAGCATCGCTGTTAATTGGTGAAAACGTAAAGAAAACAATTAATAATTGTTTTTAGCTTTTACGGGGCAAAGTACCAAAGACAAAAAGAGTAATAGAGGCGACATTTTGTCCCCGATAGTGTCATGGATTTACCCGAGCACAATCGAGCTGAATTGAAGTAGCAAGCGATAAAGTTAAAGCTTCTTTTGCAAAAAGTTAATCATATATTCAAATTTTAGGAGATGTTTATCGTACCCTTAATATGGCGTAGAACTTAGTTTTGCTTCGCACTGCTTTTAATATTGAAAATGCTGAGATATTGTGATATAATTAAATAAGTAATTATAGGTGGAAGATAAAATGTTAAGGATAAGACCGTACAAGAGTGCAGATAGTGACATTATACTATCTTGGTGTCAAAATGAAAAAGCGTTTTACCAATGGTCTGCTGGCGTGCTTGGAAAGTATCCTATTACGCGAAAAAAATTTGCTTTTGTTGAAAAGTTAATGCCATTTACCGCTTTTGATGAAAAGGGTATCGTCGGTTTTTTTACTTTAAGAAATCCGGGCGAGTCTATGGACGAACTGCGTTTCGGCTTCGTTATCGTAAAGCCCGATATGCGTGGAAAGGGCTATGGAAAAGATATGCTTCTTCTTGGAATTAAATTTGCATTTGAAATTTACGGAGCAAAACGGATATCTCTAGGGGTTTTTGAAAACAATCCGTCTGCATATTATTGTTATAAGGCAGTAGGGTTTAAGGATAAAGTCCTAGATGACATCGAAACATATTGTATTTTAGGTGAAGAATGGAAGTGTAAAGAATTAATCTTAAAAAACTAATATAGCTATTTCGTACAACAAAGCCAAACAAAAACACCTGTCTTTTCGGACAGGTGTTTTGCTTTACGTAAAAATCAATGATTTCATTTAAGCGTAATCGGGCAAAAATCAGAACATCATTAAAAGCGAATCAGCTTTTGCCCCTATTTACACACTTTATTTTGCACTACCGAATAAAGTTTTTTCGGCTATATCTCGGTTAATGCTTTTATTAAGCGCTTAATTCCGGCTTTATTCCCAGATTACAGGCGTGTTGCCCGCTCCCGTAACGCAGTATTCGTCTTTTCCCTCTACCGGGCTGTAACTTAAACCGTATGTATAATCCTCCTGCGAACATGCCGTAAACGCAAAAGAAGACAAAATCAACGTCAGCACAAGCGCAAATATGTATAATTTCCTTTTCACCTTTACATTCTCCCTTTTATCAGAAAATTTTATCAATATTTACAGTATAAAATTATATGTAGGTTATTTCAAACGATTTACTTCGGTTTGTGTTTTGTTAAGAATAACTTAAACGTCATGGTAAGGCGACGAAAACCGATATAACGTCGCTGTGAAAAATTAAACGCAAACAATAACTTACCGCAAAATTTTTTCGCTTTTTTACCGAATTAGACTTGATATTTGCCCCCCGATGTGTTATAATAGCTTTCGCAAACGGCTTTTTCGCCCTTGTCAGGCGAATTTACGGAGGTATTGCACAGCTGGTTAGTGCGCATGCTTCACATGCATGAGGTCATAGGTTCGAGCCCTATTACCTCCACCACTGCCGTTTGAACGCGGTCATTTTATCCCGCACGGAGGTATAGCTCA
>ERZ1643247.1094-NODE-1094-length-27196-cov-10.385284_pt1 | contig 27196 bp, 25 predicted proteins | sample MGYA00579264_ERZ1643247 | MGnify/ENA primary metagenome ERZ1643247 (study PRJEB29033, sample SAMEA4952262) | chicken gut metagenome | biome: Broiler Chicken; feature: Gastrointestinal Tract; material: Caecum | place: Ireland | collected 2018 | study: Broiler... | reverse complement strand
ATGAAAATGATTTTGGGCCTTACGCCGATCACTTCCGGCGAAGTGGATGTGTTCAGCCAAAACATCAAAGGCCATGAGAAGCGCATCTATCCCCGTATTGGAGCCATCATTGAAACTCCCGGCTTTTACCCTAACCTGACCGGCACAGAAAACCTTGAAATCTTTGCGAAGTTGCGTGGGACGCCCCGGTCCAATGCGGTCAAGAACGCACTGGAAGTCGTGGGGCTTCCTTACCGGGACAAAAAGTTGTTCAGCAAGTATTCTCTAGGCATGAAACAGCGCCTCGGTATTGCTAACGCCATCATGCATGACCCAGAGCTTTTGATCCTCGATGAGCCGACCAACGGGCTTGACCCCATCGGCATTGCCGAAGTGCGAAACTTCATCAAGGAGTTAAGCGTGGAACGCGGGAAAACCATTCTAATTTCCAGCCACATACTTTCTGAAATTGCGCTCCTGGCGGACGACATTGGTATCATCGATCATGGCGTGCTGCTGGAAGAAAGCAGCATGGAGAATTTGGAAAAGAAAAATCGGAAATACATCCAGCTTCAGGTGTCGGATGTTCCTAAAGCCACTTTGATTTTGGAGCGACAGTTCCATGTGACTGATTATGCGGTGCAGGACGATCATAATCTGCGCCTTTATGATACCACACTGGATATGGCAGCAATCAACAAGGCCCTTGTGGTACAGGATGTAGCTGTTATTAGCTCCAGAATCTGTAACGATACCCTTGAGGACTATTTCAAGCAGATTACGGGGGGAGAGGGCATTGCTTAAACTGATACAGGTTGAATTTCTAAAGCTTCGCCGGAGAAAGTTTATCTGGCTTATGCTGCTGGCGGCCCTTTTTATGCCGCTGGCTGCCCTGTTCTACTTTGCAAGTGTTCAGGGAACCGGCGTGGAACCCATTGAGTTTTACAAATGGACGGCATTCAGCTATACCCCGTGGATTATCCTCCCAGTGGTACTGGGGATGTTGTGTACCATGCTGATGTATAACGAAAATCAATATGATATGCTAAAACAGCTTTGGATCGTGCCAGTCAATAAAATGGCATACTTTTTCAGCAAATTTGCCGTGGTGCTGGTGTACTCGGTCTGCTTCATGCTGATTACCGCAGCCGCTTCCATTCTGACTGGTGTATTGCCAGGCTATATTGCCTTTGACAGCGGGAGCATCCTTTATCTTCTGCGGAAATGTGTGGAAATTTCCCTGCTGACCGCCTTTGCGGTGCTGCCGGTGCTGGCGGTTGCCGCAGTGCAGAAGGGCTACATTCTTCCTGTTTGCCTGACGCTGGTTTATACGTTCCTCGGCTTCATTCTCCTGATGGTGAATATGTACCTGCACCCGCTGTCCAGCATGACCGCCATTGTTATGCGGGATATTCCTGGTGTTGTGATTACCCAGCCACTCAATATTCCGGGGGCGTTCCTCTGTATAGGCGTATGGAGCGCTGCCTCTGTCCTGCTGGCCGGGGCAGCTTTGAAAAAGAGAAAGTGAGGTGCATTTGAAATGGAGATTTTACTTTGGGCGGAGCGCCGGAAACTCCGCCGCTCAAAAATATTGTGGATTGCCGGATTTGCAACGATCATGGTGGCATTGATTGTTTTCGCACAAGGGCAGTTTATATTCAATGGAAGTCGTTATATTGACGGAGCCGGATGGTTTATGTCGGCGGCACAATCCCTTGCAACTTTTTATGTGCTGCCAGCAGTGATTGCCTTGTTAGGGAGTTATATGGTCTGCCGGGAGGAACAGGAGGATACTCTAAAATCCCTACGGCTCATTCCTGTGGACGAGGTGAAGCTGACACTTAGCAAAATGGTACTTGCCCTTGTGTTCAGCATACTGATTTACCTTTTACTTTTTGCAATTACCTTTCTCGTTGAGGCTGTTTTGCATTTTGAGGCTTTGTCCATTGGACTTGTTTTGGGAAACCTGAAAACCTATTTCCTGGATGGAATGGGGATATTCCTTGCTATTTCTCCAATCATTGCTTTGGTGGCTCGGATGAAAAGAGGATATTGGTTGGCACTGGTGTTTGCAGAAATTTACTCTTTCGCCGGCCTGTTTGCAAGTATGGCTGAACCGCTCAAAACGGTATATCCTATAACAGCTGTTTTCAAACTTTCTGGCTATTACGAGGCAAATATAATTCAGGCGTTAACCAGTATAGCAGTTCTTTTGGTTTGTGCGGCTTCGTCAATGTTTATCTTGAGAGGGCTGAATAAGAAAGTAAAATGATTCCGACATTTTATTGAGGTGTTGGATATAAATTCATGGTCCCGGAAGTTTGGGCTTCCGGGACTTTCATCATGTATATTGTGATCTAATTGGACAGATTGGAGGGTGAGGGGAGCATTCCTTTTGTTGTTTTTTTGTAGACATTCTTTTTGTAAAATAGAAAAAAATACAACCAAAAACTGAAGGGAGGGATAAAAATGCGTGTCCTCGTAATAGATGATGATATTGCATATAGAAATGCTATTAGTATTGCGGCTAAAAATAGAAAGTGGCAGCCTATAGCTTGTAAAGATATTGAAACAGCAAAGCAGATTATACAATCTGAATCGCTGGATCTGATTATCTCTGACTGTTTATTATACGATGAAACTGTGATAGACTTATTACATTGGATGAAAACGCAAAACATTGACATTCCTGTTATTGTGGTATCGGCAAGCGATGATGAATCATTATCCGATACAGCCATAAAGTGTGGAGCAAGAAATTTTTATGATAAACTTGGTTTTAATCTCTCAAAAATATATGGAGAATTAGAGAAATGGAAAGTCTAAATTAACGTGGTGATAGATATGAAAGGAAAAGTTCTAGTTGTAGATGATGACAAAAGTATGGTCAACATGTTAAAAGATGTTTTAGAAATGGAAGGTTATGTTGTTTCAACGGCATTTGATGGGGAACAAGCTATTAAGCAATCTCAAAAACAACCCGATATCATCCTTCTCGACATAAATTTGCCGAAAATTGATGGAATAGAGGTTTGCGAAAGAATTCGTGGCTACGTACATTGCCCGATCCTGTTTCTGTCTGCCCGCATTGAAGAAAAAGATAGAATTACGGGGTTGAAAGTTGGGGGTGACGATTATATTGTAAAGCCATTTTCAATAGGCGAGTTACTCGCTCGTGTAGAGGCTCATTTACGGAGAGAAGCGAGAACGCAAGAAAAAACCGAATTTCGATATGATAATAGCCTGTTCATAGATCTTAATGGTCGAAAAATGACTTTTGAAAATAACGTGATTGAACTTACAAAGTCAGAATTTGATATTGTTGCGTTTTTATCTCGTTATCCTGGACAGATTTTTGACCGGGAGATGATTTATGAAAAACTGTGGGGACTAGACAGAGATGGCGATAGTAAAAATGTAACAGAACTGATTAGGAGAATCCGAAACAAACTCAAAAAATATACAGATAAAGAGTTTATTGAAACGGTTTGGGGATGTGGATATAGATGGGTAGTAAAATAAAACGATCACTTTTTAAGTATTTGATAATATCGCTCACTTTGGCGATTGCTCTATCAGTTGTCGTGCAGGGGATAGCAGAAAATATCTCAATTAATATTCAGTCGAAATATGTAGATAAGTCAAAATTATATGAGTATCAGAATGGATATTCTGATCTTTTTGGAGACGTACCAGAAATTCCAGAAATCCCATCTAAAATCATGAAAACACAAGACCGTGTCATAAAAGAAATTTGTGATTTTGCTTCAACTTGGTGCATTTTGTTTTTTACCTTTATAGGAGTTTTTTTATCGCTCTCACTGTTTTACAAACGAAGATTAAAAATCCCATTTAGCATTTTAAATGAGGCTGCTGAAAAAATTGGTAAGCAAGATCTGAATTTCAAAATAACTTATAACTATGATGATGAACTGGGTTATCTTTGTGCTGTTTTTGAAAAAATGCGAAAAAGATTAGAAGAAAATAATTGCTTAATGTGGAATATGATAGATGAGCAGAAGCAGATGCGATCTGCTTTTTCACATGATTTAAGGACGCCTTTAACAGTTATGAAGGGCTATGTTGAATATCTACTGCTATACTATCCAGAAAATAAATTATCCAAAGAAAAAATTTTTGAAGTATTAGGGGAATTACAGAGCCAGACGGAAAGAATAGTATGTTTCGCCGATACAATGAAAAGTATAAACCGTTTGGACGAGATTATTATCATTAGAGAATGTATCAATAAAGATGAACTGCACATGAAAGCGGAAACTATATTAACTGTTCTTGCGCAGAAATACGAAAAACAATTTGAAATACATAGTGAGATTGGAAAGCAACGGTTGTATCTTGACTTATCTGTTTTTCTTGAAATTTTTGAAAATCTAATTGATAACGCCATGCGATTTTCAGATCAGTATGTTTATGTGGAGTTTTGCTACTCTCAATCCCGATTGACTGTCAGTATACGCGATGATGGAAAAGGGTTTCAGCCAGATGAATTAAAAAAAGTGGTTAAGCCTTATTATCATGGGGAAAATGCAGGAACAGAACATTATGGAATGGGGTTGTACATTTGTAAAATGCTTTGTGAGAAACAAGGAGGATTTCTTCAGGTATATAATCCACCGGGCGGAGGCGCTTGCGTAGAATTTTATATTGTTGCATAAGTAAAACAATAGCGGAAGATTTGAAAAAAACTCTGCTATTGTTTTTTTATAGACTTTTCTTTTATATACTTTGCTTAAAGAGAAATAAACGAAGGAGTTGATCGCATGAATTGGAGATTGGTAAAAAAAGATTATGTACTGATGTTAAAAAATCCTCTGACGTATCTCGGTATTTTTGCAATGATCCTAATTTTGTTTATGACGGTATCGCCCTATTTTAAACTTTATGGAAATCTCCGAGCAGAGGGAGAAGAAGTCGTTTATTCTGATGACGCTGATATTATGGATGGTTATATTCCAACGCCGGAAGACGAAAGATGGGAATATGTGTCAAAAAGGATGGAAACGATTTTGACTAGTGATTACGGCATGAGCCAAGAAGATGCTGAAAAACAAATGAAAGAAATTCGTGATAGCAACTGGACAATTCAAGAAATCAGACAATATTTTATAGATAAATATGATTTGGTTGGCTTTGCGTCCCTATGGGAAGAATGTAGGTATAAAAAAGCAGACATTACAGAAATGCGGAAATATTTAGATAATATATTTCAAAAAGATACCTATACAAATTATTTTGCCAGAAAGTATGCAGATTATCTTGGAATTTCTTCTATATTATTTACGATGATTGTTTTTTCAATTTTACTTATACGTGATATGAGGAAAAACGTTTACAGCTTTATTCATACAAAGCCCATTAGTGGACGCACTTATGTATTGGGAAAGTTTTTTACAGGTATTTCATTCGTAATATGTACAATCGTTGTATTTACATTAATTGCTGATATTATTGCTCTTAATATAGGGAACAGCTACGGTTACCAAACAAATTTTTGGGATATATGGGGAAACATTTTTGCCTTTGATCTCCCCGGAATTTTGCTAACGGGCAGTATTATGCTTTTTATATCGTTGCTGTTTAAGAATATCATCCCGGCAGTTCCTGCAATGCTTCTATATTATATGTATGCAAATATCGGAACAATAAGTGCTGATGAGGGATACCATTATCAAGTTAAGCCAGGAGCGGTATTTGTGCGCTTCCCACAGATGTTTACAGAAACAGAAATACCATCTGGAATTATAGAAAATCAAATATTCCTTTTAATTTTGGCAATCATTTTGCTTGTTGCCAGTATTCAAATATGGGAAAGGAGGCGTGACGCATGACGTATGAAGCCAAGATAACATTACCATTTTATAAAGTAATCTACTCTATGCTGTTTATGGTGATTATCATTTTAGTACGACCAATCAGTTCTTATAGTGAGATTATTTCGGTTTTAGAATCAAGCGTTGCGATGCTTGCGGGCGTATTTATGGCTGATAATTACCATATGGAGTATATGAATGATAGAATTTCTACCTACTATCTTTTCCCATTCAAGAAAAAATGTACTTCCCTGCTCAAACGAATAGTTATCAGCCAAGTATATTTAATCGCATTGATAGCTGTGTTTTACTGGGGTTTTGTATTAATGTACCATCCAACAAATTATTCTGGTGTATCAATAGCTATGTTATATATTCAGTGTGTCTGTGCTTGTGCGACCAGTATGTTTTTTATGGGGATATTTTGTTTTACAGCTACAAATTTACTGCGAAATATAGGAATCGGTATTGGCTGCTCGTTCCTTTTATGGTTGTTCCTAACATCATCAATCACTCGCATATTACCACAATTATTACAGCCGTTCGAATTATTAGAAGAAGTTGTTCAAGATGTTTTTTTAACTCCTTATTGGCCTAGCAGGATATTGTATGCTAGTTTTGCTATTGGGCTTTTGTTTCTGAACTTATATCTGGTAAATAAACAGCCAGATTACAACAGGAAAGGATGGTGTAAATATGGGAATAAAGGTAAGTAATTTAGTAATGGAATATAAGAAAGGTGTAAAAAGCCTGGATCATGTAAATTTGAATATTGATCACGGGATATATGGTCTTTTAGGAGAAAATGGAGCCGGAAAAACTACATTGATGAAAATTTTAGTAACACTGCTTACTCCCACTTCTGGAACAGCAGAAATAAACGGACTTTCTGTTGAACCGAAAAACTTTGAAACCATCAAAAAACAAATTGGATATTTACCGCAAGAGTTTGGCCTGTACCCGAACCTTACAGTCCGTGAGTCTTTGGAATATGTCGGAATTATGTCCGGCATGAACAAAATGGAATATCAAAAACAGATCGACTATTATTTGGAGGCTACAGGGCTGTCTGAACATCAAACTAAGAAAAACCGGCAACTATCTGGTGGAATGAAACGGAGGGTAGGACTTGTTCAGGCTTTATTGCATAATCCCTCTGTATTAATTGTCGATGAACCCACAACAGGTCTTGATCCCGAAGAACGTATCCGAATTAGAAATCTTTTGGTGGATTTTTCTACGGATAGATTAGTCTTGTTTTCAACTCATGTTACGGAAGATTTGGCTGCTACTTGTGACCGGTTATGTATTTTGAGAAAAGGTCAGATCGTCTACAATGGTCGGATGAATGAGCTGATTGCAATGGCTGATAATCATGTGTTTAGTCGTTCATTCCAAAATGAAGCAGATTTTCAGAAATTCCAAAGAGGATATAAAATCACTTCTAAAATATATGAGGCTAATGCTATAACCGTTCGTTTTGTAAGTGAAACTGTTCCAGATTTTCCTTGCAGTTGCTGCACGCCAAATCTTGAGGATGCGTATATTTATAGCTTATATGTAAAAAAGTGAAAACTATTTCTAATGTGCCGGACAGCGGCAAAGGGAAGCCCCATCCCTCAACAACGAGAGATGGGGTAACCTGTTTATGTAACAATCTCCGGTATTTTCCAGATAAAGTTATAAATGATCTTGACTTCCTGCATCTTCTGTCCGTCCGTTAGAGCGGCGTTGCATTCTAAGGCGAAAGCTGAGAAAATGTACGGCTAAAGAATATATTCAGACAGTGCGAGGTGTCGGATATAAATTTATAGTCCCGGAAGTTTGAGAACTTCCGGGACTTTCATCATGTATATTGTGATCTGGTTTACGGTATTTCATTGACAGCGGGCAAAGCAATCCTGACGCATAATCCCTGTGGATGGGCCTCGGAGAAATGTACGGTTCCGTTATGAGCCTTTACAATCTGGCGGACGATCTTAAGGCCGAGGCCATGTTCTATATCGTCAGTAGATTCCTGCGTGCTGGTTATGGATTTGTCCTGGTTCAGCTCCTGCAGTCTGTCTTCGCTCATTCCTTTACCGTCATCTGTAACGGTGAAGATGCAGGAGCCATTTTCCAGAGCTACAGAAAGTATGGTCCTGTAGCCAGATGGGTTGTGGACCATGCTGTTGCGGATGAGGTTGGAAAGCTGAAAGTGAACCTGATCCGGGGCGTAGTAGAATGGGAAGAGGTTGAGTATACAGAAATGCCGGGAGAGGTACAGAAATATTATAGTGAGTAATACTACTTCCAGACAGTGGAGGACTGTACCTCTAGTCCGTCCAGGAAGTTGTTCCCCCACTGACACATAGCGTCCAGAACAGGAACAATGCTGTGTCCGAAGGCGGTAAGGGAGTAAATGGTCTTTGGCGGTTTTTCCGGAATTACTTGGCGGTGTACCATTCCACAATCCTCCAGGGCGCGAAGCTGCGAGGAGAGCATTTTGGGAGTTGCTTTTGGTATGAGACGCTGCAGTTCCATATAATGCAGGGATTGATCCTTCAAATGCCAGAGAATGAGGGGTTTATATTTTCCGCCGATCAAAGAGAGTGTGGCTTCAACCGGGCAGTTAAACTGAGATTTTTTGTAGTTCATAAATGTGTCCTTTCTTATCAGGTACTATCTTTTAGGGAAGTATCTTCCATAAAAGTGCATTCTTGTGTAAATCTATGTTGGTGATAAAATCAACCTATGGTGATTATAACACACCAAATACATATTAGAAAGTGAGGAAGAGATACAATGGATTTCATTAATATTGCAAAGAAACGGCATTCCGTGCGCAGTTATACTTCGCAGAAAGTAGAGCCGGAGAAACTGGAGTTGATTCTGGAAGCTGCCCATGTAGCGCCTACCGCAGCGAATCTCCAGCCTGTTCATCTGATCGCAGTGCAGAGCGAGGAGGGATTGGCGAAGATCAGTAAGGCTGCCGGCATTTATAATGCACCGTTGGCAATTATCGTATGTGCGGACCATGAGAAAGCATGGGTACGTCCTTTTGATCAGAAGCAGACCGGGGACATTGATGCTTCAATCCTGACAGACCATATGATGCTGCAGGCAACAGAGCTCGGGCTGGGAACCGTGTGGGTGTGCTATTTCAAGCCGGATGTCCTGCGGGAAGAATTCCAGCTGCCGGACAATCTGGAACCGGTCAATATCCTGGTAATCGGATATTCTGCCGACAAACTGGCGGATACGGAGCGTTTTGATACGCAGCGCATCCCGATGGATGAACTGGTTTCATATGAGAAACTTTAGTTGTTTGTGCAGTCCCGAAGGGGCTGCACTTTTATAGTTCCAGAATGTGGGTGAAGGTTTCCTCTAAAATCCATTTAATATGTTCATCTTCTAAAACATAAAAGACGTTCTTGCCCTTTTTATATGATCGGACTAACCGTGCAATTTTCAAAATACGCAGTTGATGGGATACAGCGGATTCTGTAAGCTGTACTTCTTTTGCAAGCGCACTGACACAGTATTGGTGTTTCATTAACTTCCATAGGATTTCCATCCTGGTACGATCGCCCATTGCTTTATGCAGATTAGATAGTTTTTCAAGTTGACTTTTATTAGGGGGAAATAGAGGTTGCTGTTTTTCCATAAGGCTCTCCAGTTCAGACTGTTTGATATATTGAAAATGTGCCGTGTTCCGCAAGGGAAGAGACGGCACATTTTTAGTAGCTATTCTTCGACAAAAACAAATTTCCTTACACGCATGGCACGGATGGCATTCAGGATGGCAATAACGGAAACGCCGACATCTGCAAATACTGCTGCCCACATATTAGCGTAACCGAAAGCCCCTAAAATAAGTACGATGAATTTAATGCCTAAAGCGAATATAATGTTTTGGTTGGCTATGCGAAGTGTCTTGCGTGCAATCTTCATCACGGAAGCAATTTTAGAAGGTTCATCCGTCATCAGAACAACATCGGCGGCTTCGATGGCTGCATCTGATCCAAGACCGCCCATTGCAATCCCGACATCGGCACGTGCCAGAACGGGAGCATCGTTAATACCATCACCAACAAAGAGGAGTTTCCCTTTTTCACTTTTCTGCGCTAGTAGTTCTTCGACTCGTTCCACTTTATCTGCCGGTAGAAGTTCAGTATATGCCTGATCTAAGCCAAGGCGATTTGCAACCTTTTTACCTACAGCATCGGAATCGCCGGTTAACATGACTGTTTTGCGGATACCCTCATCTTTTAGAAGATCAACTGCTTTCTGGGCATCGGGCTTGAGTTCATCCTCGATGACAATACACCCCAGATATTTTCTATCACAGGCAAGATATATGACTGTTCCGATAGTAGATGAATCCGTATATCGGATATTTTCTTTCTCCATCAGCTTTGCATTTCCGGCAAGAACTGATTTCCCATCAATGACAGCGCATACGCCATGACCGGGAATTTCCTGAACACTGGAGATCCGGTTACTGTTAATTTTTTTTCCATAAGCCTTTTTGATTGATAAAGAAATGGGATGAGTGGAATAATCTTCTGCATAGGCAGCCAGCTCCAGGAGACGCTCTTTTTGCACATTGACAGGGTGAAGCTCACTGACTGCAAAGGCGCCCTTTGTTAAGGTCCCGGTTTTGTCAAAGACAACGGTTTCAGCGGAGGCCAGAGACTCCAGATAATTGCTCCCTTTCACTAGAACTCCGATTTTAGAAGCCCCTCCGATACCACCGAAGAAACTAAGCGGTATGGAAATCACCAGCGCACATGGACAAGAGATTACGAGAAATGTCAATGCTCTGTAAACCCATGTTCCAAAATCTTGTCCAGTGATCAGCGGAGGCAGGAGAGCGAGTACAAGAGCGGCAAATACTACCGCGGGGGTGTAATAGCGAGCAAACCGTGTGATAAAGTTCTCTGTTTTTCCTTTTTTATCACTCGCATTCTCCACGAGGTCAAGAATCTTAGCTACAGTAGATTCCCCAAATTCCTTTGTGGTACGGATTGTGAGGATTCCAGTTTGATTGATACAGCCGCTAATAACATCCATGCCGGGAAGTGCTTCGCGAGGCATGGACTCTCCGGTAAGAGCGGAGGTGTCTAATGATGAAGAGCCTTTTATTATTGTTCCGTCCAAGGGGATACGTTCCCCAGGCTTTACAATAATAGAGGAGCCTATCGGGACTTCGTCCGGATCTACTTGTATCAGCTTGCCATCCTGCTCAATATTTGCATAATCAGGACGGATATCCATTAGGCTTGCAATAGATTTTCTGGATTTAGAAACCGCATAAGACTGGAACCATTCACCTACTTGATAGAACAGCATAACTGCTACGCCCTCCGAGTATTCTCCTAAAATAAGCGCTCCTAAAGTGGCGATGGTCATTAAGAAGTTTTCATCAAAAACCTGACCATGCAGGATATTTGTGATCGCTTTCCAGATAATATCCCATCCGACAACGGTATAGCAGACTAAGAAAATCCCTATTTCTATCGGTTCCTGTACAGAAAAAACCTTTCCGGAAATAAATAAGATTGTAGCGACAATAATACGAAGCAGCAAGCGTTTCTGTTTTCGTGTCATACAAAATCTCCTTTCAGACGAACACCGGCTTCTATATTCATAAGCCGGTGCGCGCATTTTTTTATACTTTAACTGTTACGTCTGGTTCGATTTTCTTGATAAGAAGTTTTGCTTCAGCAAGAATAGAATCAAACTTGTCATCCGGCGCTTCCAGTATCATCTTCTGGTTTAAAAAATTAACCTCAACATGGGTGACACCGTCGATTTTTTGAACCGCTCTCTGAATTTTGTCGGCACAATGCCCGCAGTCGAGATCGATTAGTTTAATGGTCTTTTTCATGAAAAAGATCCTCCTTTCATAATTTGTCCGTTTGGAGAAGTTTATATGAACAATTAAAAAAGCGTTTAATTGTTCATGCGGCAAGTATAAGTAGGAAAGGGAAGACCGTCAATAGGATTTGGCGGAATCCTGCCCTTTGGAGCGCAAAACCTGCTGATTGGAGTCGCATCGGAAATTCCTGCTTTTTGGATTGAAAAGCCTCCACTCTGGAGCGTACAAAAGGATATTTAGGTATTTATAATGAAAATCGGTCTAAGGAAGACCGTTTGTGCAGACGCAATGATTGGGGCGCAAGGTATCTCTCCCCCTATTGATACCGAACGCCCCTTCCTATGACCAGATTCGGGTCCTGGCAGGGGAGGGGTATCTGCACGGAATATATAAAGAAAGAAGGGATGAAATTGCAAAAGGATCAGTTTGACATTACTGGTATGACTTGTTCGGCATGTTCTGCCAGAATTGAAAAAAGTGTGGGAAAGCTGTCCGGAATCAAAGAAGTATCTGTAAATCTGTTAAAGAATAGCATGGTTGTTTCTTATGATGAAACTGTCTTAGATATACCCCGGATTGTGGGGGCGGTCGAAAAAGCCGGCTATAGAGCATATCTTAAGCCACAGGGAACCATTAAAGGAAACAATATCGGGGTGGAACAAAAGGACAAGGCAGGAAAGAGTATTGCTGCGGAAGAATACCGACAGATGAAACAGCGTCTTTTGATTTCTGTGATTTTTACAGTACCTCTGTTTTACATATCAATGGGGCACATGATGGGTTGGCCGCTTCCGGGCTTTCTTTTGGGAATGGAGAATGCGGTAAGTTTTGCCTTTACACAGTTTTTGCTTTTACTTCCGGTTGTATTCGTAAACTTTAAGTATTACCGAATGGGATTTAAGACTTTGTTCCATGGTTCTCCGAATATGGATTCACTAATTGCTCTTGGATCTGGCGCTGCTATCGTCTATGGAATCTATGCCATTTATAAGATTGGCGTGGGATTTGGTCAGGGAGATATGGCTATTGTCCATGGCTTTATGATGGATCTGTACTTCGAATCAGCAGGCATGATTCTGACATTGATTACGTTGGGAAAGACGATGGAATCCCGCGCAAAGGGAAAAACTTCGGATGCCATTACTAAGCTGATGAATCTAGCGCCAAAAACAGCTCTGGCAGAGCGGGATGGGGAAGAAGTAGAAATTCCGGTGGAAGAGGTGCAGTTGGGAGAAATACTAATTGTAAAAGCTGGGGAGTCTGTTCCAGCGGACGGTATCCTTATGGAAGGAGTTTCTTCTGTAGATGAATCTGCATTGACAGGTGAGAGTATTCCGGTAGAAAAGTATGTAGGGGATAAGGTAATAGGAGCTACCATAAATAAGTCAGGATATTTCAAGATGCAGGCAACTAAGGTTGGAGATGATACGACGTTGGCACAAATTGTTCGTTTGGTAGATGAAGCTACCAGTTCGAAAGCTCCTATTGCAAAACTGGCAGATAAGGTCAGCGGCATTTTTGTACCAGTTGTTATCACAATTTCTGTGATTGCCTTTATCATATGGATGCTGATTGGATATGGGCTTGAATTTTCCCTTTCAATAGCAATTTCCATATTAGTTATATCCTGCCCTTGCGCCCTGGGGCTGGCAACACCTACTGCAATCATGGTCGGCACTGGAAAGGGGGCAATCAATGGAATCCTGACAAAATCAGCAGAGGCCCTGGAGGTAGCCCATAACATTGATACCGTAGTACTGGATAAAACAGGAACGATCACAGAAGGAACCCCGGCAGTAACGAATATGCTATGCAGTGTTGGGGTTTCTCAAAAAGAACTGTTGCAAATTGCGGCTTCATTGGAAAAATTGTCTGAACATCCGTTGGCAGATGCCATTATAGCGGAAGCGGAAAAGGAAAAACTTCAGATGCTAGCTGTAACTGATTTCCAACAGATTCCGGGCAAAGGAATTACAGGGAAGATTTCAGATCAGCGCTGTCTTGCGGGAAACCGGCGGCTGATGGCAGATGAGGGTATTGAGGGGGGTGGAGTTTTAAAACTGGGAGAAGAAATGGCAGTAGCTGGAAAAACCCCATTATTCTTTGCACGCGATGGTAAGCTGATTGGCGTGATTGCTGTGGCGGATGTGGTAAAAGCAACAAGCAGACATGCCATTCAGGAGTTGATACAGATGGGGCTGGAGGTAGTTATGCTGACGGGAGACAATGCAAAGACAGCAGAGGCTATCCGGCGTCAAGTTGGCGTGAATCGTGTGGTGGCAGAGGTTTTTCCACAGGATAAGGAAAAAGAAATTCGGCGTCTGCAAAGTTCAGGAAAAAAGGTTGCAATGGTCGGTGACGGAATAAATGATGCTCCGGCATTGGCACGGGCAGATATTGGGATTGCTATTGGAGCCGGGACGGATATAGCTATTGATTCAGCAGATATTGTTCTGATGAAAAGTGATCTGCTTGATGTGTCTACGGCTATCCAGCTTAGTAAGGCAGTAATCCGCAATATTAAGCAAAATTTATTTTGGGCGTTTATATATAACATCATCGGGATTCCGATTGCGGCGGGGGTATTCTATCTTCCATTTGGATGGAAATTGAATCCGATGATTGGTGCCTTTGCCATGAGTTTTAGTTCAGTATTTGTAGTATCAAATGCTTTACGGCTAAGGTGGTTTAAAGCAAAGCATTTGTCTCAAATAAAACAGGGAGATTTCCAGTTAGATGATGAAGTAGTAAAAAAGAAAGATAAAGGAAAGAAAAAGATGCAGAAAATATTAAATATTGAAGGAATGGTTTGTAGTAAAGCATGTGGAACAGGCTTTAAGGAAAACACAGGGAATCAAAGAGGTAGAAGTCAACCTTGACGAGAAATCTGCCAGAGTACAGATGGATAGGAATGTGCCGGATGATATTCTTAAGTCTGCGATAGAAGAAGCCGGATACCAGTTGGTCAATATTCAATAACGGTAATGTCTATGAAAGCAGAAAAAGTGCAGTGATAATGGAGTAAAAAGAGGAAATGGAACTTTTATTTCCTCTTTTCTTTCTTTTCGGAGTGAAAATCCTGCCAAACGGAGCGTACAAAGCAGAGACCTTTTATCTATAATTTATATAGTTAGACGCGGCTAATAATAAATGCAGGAGGAAGAGTGATGAAACAGGCACTAGATACAAGAACAAAACTTTTAACAAAAAGTCCGTGGCCTTTGATGGTAGAACTGAGTATACCTGCGGTTCTCGGTATGGTTGTGGTTGGGCTTTATAACATGATGGATTCGATTTTTGTAGGGCAAATGGTAGGTGCCGCTCAGATGGGGGCGGTATCGATATCTTATCCGTTTACCCTCATCAATGCAGGTTCCGCTGCCATGATCGGAGTTGGCTCCGCATCCGTTTTGTCCCGGGCAATCGGAAAAGGGGATGAAACTACGGTTAAGAAGATTATGGGGAATCTGGTTGCTGTGGTATTCGTGATGTCGGTTGTCTATACCGTGATCGGGATGGTATTTACCCGCCAGCTTCTCATGCTCGCAGGAGCCAGTGACAATATTTTAAACTATGCAGAAAAATATCTTCGTATTGTTTTTGCGGGTTCTTTATTTGTGAATTTCTTTCAGAGTGCGAACATGGTGATCCGTGGGGAGGGGCAGCTCAAAAGGGCTATGAGTATTATCGCCAGCGGCGCTGTTTTGAATATTATTCTTGATCCCGTCTTTATTCAGATCCTGAAGCCTTATGGAATGGGGATTGAAGGGGCAGCATATGCAACAGTCCTGTCCCAGTTTGTACAGGCAGCTGTGACCGTATGGTATTTCAAAAAGAAAAGCCTCCATGTAAGGATTGGGCGAGTCCGGATTGATGGCACGTTGCTCCCGCAGGTTTTATCCGTCGGGGTATCAGCCCTTCTGATGCAGGTGCTGACACTGGTACAGCAGACCGTTATCTATCGGGTGGCGTCAGAATATGGCGGTGAGACATCCCAGATCCTGTTAGGGGCGGCGCTCCGGTTCTGGAACTTTTCCTTTGTCCCGCTCTGGGGGATCAGCCAGGGATTCCAGCCTGCGGCAGGAACTAATTATGGTGTGGGAAAATATGAACGGGTGAAGCGGCTTACCAAAGTCTTTGTCATTGCGGCTACCGTATTGTCGTTGGTATTTTACATTCCGGTGGAGCTGTTTCCAGACAAGGTACTGTCCATGTTTATCACAACACCGGGAGTTGCCGCAGCGGGAGCAGTGAATTTCCGAATCATGTTCAGCACCTATGTCCTTCAGGGAAGTTTCCTTATTGCAGTGACTTTATTCCAGTCTCTGGGAAAAGCGCAGAAAGCAACATGGCTGGTTTTGTTCCGACAGATTATTTTGTTCATCCCGCTATGTGTTGTTCTGCCGATGATTGGCGGCATGGGAATTCGTGGCGTATGGCTGGCCATTGCTCTGACGGATGCAGTGCTTGTGGTAATCACGGTAGTGATGATGCTTTCGGAGTTTAGAAGGATGCCTGCGGGCACAAAGTAAGAGGGGTGAATGTATGTATCTCAGTGAAGGAAGGACGGGAAAACAATACAAGGTAGAAAGCATACGGCTGCCCGTTCAAATGGAAAAACGACTTGAGGCTCTTGGTATGACCAGAGGGACAGAAGTTGATGTACTGAACAGTAAGAGTAGAGGAGTCCTGATTGTAAAAGTCAGGGGAAGCCGCTTTGCCCTCGGACGAAATATTACAAGGAACATTATAGTGGGGTGAGAGAATGCGTGAAAATATGACAATTGGCTTTATCGGCAATCCAAACTGTGGGAAGACTACACTTTTCAACACTTTCACAGGTGCAAATTTGAAAGTGGCGAACTGGCCAGGAGTAACCGTGGAGAAGGTGGAGGGAGCAATCAAAGACCATGACTTGAATATTCGTCTGGTAGATCTTCCCGGTACATACAGTCTGACCTCCTATACAATGGAAGAAACTGTGTCACGGCAATTCATTCTCAGTGACGAGGTGGATGTGATCATTGATGTCGCAGATGCCTCCGCTTTAGAGAGAAACTTATATCTGACCTTGCAGCTTCTTGAACTGGGAAAGCCAGTAGTGCTGGCACTCAATATGATGGACATAGTAGAAAAGCGAGGCATGGAGATTGATCTGCATAGATTACCGGAGATGCTGGGAATCCCGGTCATCCCGGTATCAGCAAGGAAACGGGTGGGGCTGGATGTGCTGCTTCATGCAGCGGCGCACCATAAGGACTGTACAGATCCGACCTGTCTGATCCATCATCATAAATTCTCGTCCCGGCATCCCCATGACCATCATGCGGAATATGCAATGGTTTACAGTGATAAGATTGAAGATAAGATCGACCTGATCACAGAAGAATTAAAGAAGAGTTATCCGGAGATAGAGAATTACCGCTGGCACTCTATTAAACTGTTGGAGCAGGACAAGGAGATCACAGAGAAATATCCCATCTATCTGCCACAGGTAATCGACCGTAATTATGAATCAGATTTGATCAATGAGAAATATGACTTTATTCAGGAGATTATCAGTGAAGTGGTCGTCAATAAAGAGAGGCAGGAGCAGATGACTGAAAAAGCGGACCGGGTACTGACACACCGGATCTTCGGAATTCCTATCTTTCTGGGGATTATGGCCGTGGTATTCTTCTTGACATTTACGATCGGGGACTGGCTGAAAGGTTATCTGGAGATGGGGATTGAAAGCCTTTCCGGACTAATCCGTGATGGACTGACGGCTACCGGGGTAAATGAAATGCTCCGTTCCCTTTTGGTGGACGGGATTATTGCCGGAGTAGGAGGCATTCTTACTTTCCTCCCGAATATTTTCATACTCTTTTTAGCTCTGGCTTTTTTGGAGGACAGCGGATATATGGCCCGTGTCGCCTATGTGATGGAAGGGGTTATGAGTAAACTGGGATTATCTGGCAGGGCATTTATCCCGATGATCTTAGGATTTGGCTGTACGGTTCCGGCAATCATGGCTTCAAGGGCATTGGAGAATAGGAGAGATCGTTTTAAGGTGATGCTTGTAACGCCGTTTATGAGCTGCAGCGCGCGGCTTCCGATTTATATTCTTTTTGCAGAGATGTTTTTTGGAAAGAAAGCGATGCTGGTTGCGTATTCTATGTACCTGATCGGCCTGATTGTAGCGATTCTGGTTGCAGCAGTGCTTCATCTGATTGACCGCCGGAGAACGGAAAACTATCTCTTGATCGAACTTCCGGAGTACAAGATACCCAGTGGAAAAACTGTTGCTATCTATGTGTGGGAGAAAGTGAAGGATTATCTGACTAAAGCAGGGACCACGATTTTTATAGCATCCGTCGTGATGTGGGTGATTTTGAATTTCGGTGCGGAAGGTTACACGACAGAGATGGCAGATAGCTTTGGCGCTGTCTTGGGACATCACCTCGTACCATTCTTTATGCCTGTTGGCCTGGGCTTCTGGCAGATTGCAGTGGCACTCATTGCCGGAATCTCAGCGAAAGAAGTGGTAGTTTCCAGTTGTGCCGTGCTGTTTGCCGTGCCAAATATCAATTCCGGATCTGGGATGGACGTATTGACAGGGATACTGGAACGTATGGGATTCGGGCCGCTGAATGCACTGTGCTTGATGATCTTCAGTCTTTTGTACATTCCTTGTGCGGCTTCACTGGCAACAATCCGGAAAGAAGCCGCGAGTACAAAGTGGATGCTGTTTTCTGCAGTGTTCCAGTTGGCAGTTGCATGGATCGTTACGTTTGCTGTATATCAGATTGGAAGTTTATTGTGAGGAAAAAGAAATGAAAAACAGAAAATGGTTATACATAGTTACTGGATTAGTGGTATTGATTATCATAACACGACGATTATTTCACAAAAGATAAGAAAGGAAAACGCTGTAAGTGTATCAGCGGGGAATAGAAATGAGTATAATAGAAACAATGAAAAATACAGCATTTTCAAGTGCTGTACATACAGTCTTAAATTATCTGGAAAAAGATCCGGAGACGAATTTTCCAAAGGCGATGGATATTGTAGACAAGGTGTTGCCGGATGGCTGGTATGAAAGCCAGCGAGCGGCATTTCGCAGGGCGATTGTTGAGGAGAGCAACTGGTATCAGCTAATTCAGAAAGTCTATCAGCTTGATGAAGGCGTGAGAAAGACATTTTTCCAGAACTTTATCGTTAATTCCGCCCTGAAAGGATCTGCCATTCAGACTGAAATCAAACAGAGGGAAAACTGTAATATCCCGTGGGCGATTCTGCTTGATCCTACGTCAGCGTGTAACTTGCACTGTACGGGCTGCTGGGCGGCGGAATACGGGTCTAAGCTCAATCTGAGCTTAGAAACCATAGACAGGATTATTCGTCAGGGCAAACAGATGGGAACCTATATGTATATCTATACGGGCGGCGAACCGATGGTGAGAAAAAAGGACCTTCTTACTCTCTGCAAAATGCATCCGGATTGTGAGTTCCTTGCCTTTACCAATGGGACTCTGATTGATGATGAGTTTTGCAGGGAGATGCTCCGGGTAAAAAACTTTGTGCCGGCAATCAGTCTGGAAGGGTTTGAAGTTGCCAATGACGGACGGCGTGGAGAAGGTGTCTTTCAGAAAGTACAGGATGCTATGAGACTTCTGAAAGAACATAAGCTGCCTTTTGGAATTTCCACCTGTTATACCAGCGCGAATTATGCGGATATTAGCAGTGAGAAGTTTTTCGACATGATTGTAGAGGCCGGGGCGGTGTTTGCGTGGTTCTTCCATTATATGCCAGTGGGCAATGAAGCGGTTCCTGAGCTTCTGCCGACGCCGGTACAGCGAAAAACCGTTTATAAACAAATCCGTAAATTCAGGGAAACAAAACCGATATTCAGTATGGATTTTCAAAATGACGCGGAATATGTAGGCGGATGTATTGCTGGAGGGAGAAACTATCTCCATATTAATGCGGCAGGGGATGTGGAGCCATGTGTGTTCATACACTATTCCAATGTAAATATCCATGACTGCAGTTTGCTGGATGCGCTGAAAAGTCCGATTTTTATGGCTTATCATGACGCTCAGCCTTTTAATGCGAATATGCTCCGGCCGTGCCCGATGCTGGAGAACCCGGAGAAGCTGCGGACGATGGTGAAAAGGACGGGGGCAAAGTCAACAGATCTGCGGTCCCCGGAACCTGTAGATCATTTATGTGATAAGTGTGAAGCATATGCAGAGGAATGGAAGCCTACAGCAGAGGAGTTGTGGGGAGAAAGGAAGAAAGGAAGATAGCATGATTGTAACAGGTATCATCATATTAGGGATTGCCGTTTACTCCATATGTGTCGTGAGGAAAATCTATAAAAACCGTAAGAATGGTTCGTGTTGTGGCGGTTGTTCCGGGTGTGCCGGAAAAAACTATTGCAGTAAATCATAGCGGTGCTCTGGCATAAGTCAGTAAGGCAGGAGAGTTTCTTTATTTCCTTGCGGGGAAGGATTATAATAGAATCCGAAAACGCGGAAGAGTTCAGAGATTGGAGTTGGCGGAAATGGAGAAAACCTATGTCATAAAAGATGCTGAAAAAGTTCTGGTATACCAGATTGAACAGGGCGGAACGCAGGAAAGGAAGCCAATGAAAAAGATCCCTATAAAATATATGAAAGAAATGTCATTACCTACCACGAGGGATTCTGAAGGTTACTGTGCACTTTACAAAATGGACTGCGGGGATGGACTGGGACTTATGACTGTCTATCAGGTTTATCCGGGAATCCAGGTGATTTATAATGATTTTGAAGCTGCTGGATGTGCATGGGAGGAGAATCTGGACCGGGATATCCTGGAGATCAACCATTGCAGGGAAGGGCGGGAGGGAAGCCGTCTCTTAAGCGGCTCCTGCCTGTATCTGGGAGAAGGAGACCTCTCCATCCATACAATGGATAACTGTGCCCCGGAGATGAGCTTTCCGCTGAGGCATTACCGGGGGATCTCCGTTTTAATCAATCTGAAGATGGCAGCAGAAGCCCCACCAGAGATCCTGTCGGAGAGTGGAATTGATATCCTGAAGTTTAAAGAGAAGTTCTGTCATGACGGAAATTGCTTTATCATGCGGGCAAAAGATGAAATCGAACATATTTTTTCTGAACTTTATTCTGTGCCGGAGTGCCTGCAGAGACCGTATTTAAAACTAAAGGTTCAGGAATTACTGCTGTTTCTATGCATGGTCGATGTATCAAAGGAGAAGCAACGGACACAGTATACTTCACCGCAGGTAGAGCTTGTAAAAGAAATTCATAAAAGGCTTACTGCAAATCTGCAGGAACGGCCTACGATTGAAGAATTGTCAAAAGAGTACCTGATCAACACAGCTACGTTAAAAGACACTTTTAAAGGGATATACGGGCAGCCGATCTGCGCTTATATGAAAGAGTACCGAATCCGTCAGGCAGCGGATCTATTAAGACAGACGCAGGTATCCATCGCAGAGATTGCCAGTCAGGTCGGGTATGAGAATCAGAGTAAGTTTGCCAGTGCGTTTCGGGATATCATGAAGATCGCGCCGGCAGAGTACAGAAAACAGAGCAGTGATGAATAAGAAGAGCTTCATAGGTGATATGACAAAAGCGCTTTTGAAAAGCAGGTGATTATTTGGGAAAATGATGATTTTGACATTTGAAGAAGGAGAGGAAGAACTTTTAGAAAGAGTGATGTCTGTCCTGCCTTTCCCATCAAAGATTTTAGAATGCAAGCCTCAGAACAACCGTGCAATCAATATTTCGGGATTGTCTATTGATCCAAAAGAGCATATGGTAAAGTACAAAGAAAAGGAGATATTCCTGACAAAGACAGAATACGGAATTCTTGAGTACATGGCAGAGAGACCAGGGCAGACATTCAGCCATATGCAGATTTATGAAGCGGTATGCCCAGGAGAGGCAGAAGATATCCACAATGCAGTACAATGTCTTATTTGTGCTCTGAGACAAAAGTTAAGAGATTGTGCACATAAAGAATATATTCAGACTGTACGAGGTGTGGGATATAAATTCATAGCTCCGGAGCATGAAGGTTTCTCGGAAAAGTCGATACATGATTAAGGGGAGGGGGAGCGCCTGCCTTCACATTCCCTTTATCTAAGCAGTACAGAATCCGTCAGAGTATAGAAAATAGAAAAAGTGATGAGGGAATCCATAGACTTAGGATAGTCAGTGGATTCCCATTATCGGAAGTTCAATGTATATTCTTTTACATATCATTTCGTCGTAATATTTCTATGATGCTTTCATCTTTTGTCTTTCTAAGGATCAGCAATGTTGATGTGGCACAAACTACAATAATTACGAGAAATAGGATTAAATTGTTTATTAACGGAAATTCAAATGGTATCCCGTATATATTAAGATTTTTGAATACAAAATATCCTGCTGGTATACCTATTATTATTGCAATGACAATAGATAAAAACGCATAACATAAACTTTCAGAAACAACCATCTTTTTTAACTGCCTTCTGGTCATGCCGATGCTTTCTAAAACAGCAAATTCTTTGGAACGATTTTGTATACTTCCAGACATCATATTCAGGTAATTTGAGATTGCAAGAAGCATAACGATAAGTCCTATGCTTCCTCCCAGAATTGTTATCTGGTTTTCAGAATTCTTCATTTCAGAGTATCTGCTTAGTTTTGAGTCAGTGGAGACAAGCGGATTGTCTTTTATTAAATTCATGATTGAGCTTTCCGTACTTTCAGAAAATGCTTCTTCATAATCAATTTTAATCATTTCAATCAGCGGCTGTTTTACAAGTTTTTCAAAATATTCATCGCTGATAATTAGATCAGGAGTATAACCGGCAGAATAATAAGCCGGATCATTGTTTAATAATGCCCCGATTTCCACAGACGCTTCTTCATTCTGCGGGGAATCTCCTGGAATAGAAAACATGACCTTTTTTCCAACTATTCCGTTACCTTTTTTAATAAAGATACTGGAAGCAAAGGCTGTATCACCATTCTCGAACGCATCCTTATCCAACGGTTTTTCCAATGTCTGATTGAGCCGTTCAAATTCTAAATCGTCAATCCCAATAATCCTGCAGGTAAACGAATAATAATCAGGCTGTTTTTTGTACAATTCTATATCTTTGTCATAATCGCCGGGTGAATATCTGGACTGATACAACTCTTTGTAATATTCCCCATATACATTTTCCTGATATGGTACGACTGCCGTTGTAGATTCTAATACCCTGACCTCTTTTACGCCTTTAGTGTCTTTTATTGTTTTAATCAGATCTGGACTTATAGCCTGTTTTTCATTGTCGGAAAGTAATGTCTGATTTAAAATTCTTAAATCATAATCATAAGAATGATTTAATATATTTGTAGCATTATTTGCATAAATGACTACATTTATAACGAGAAACAGTGATATCGCCAGACTCAGGGAACACATGATAACAAAAAATTGTTTCTTATCGCGGAACAAATTTGTCTTTACCATTGAGCGTATATCTCCGCCATTTCTGACTTTTTCCCCGACATTTGAGGAAGGTGCTCCAATATATCTCAATGCCTCAATGGGAGAGCAGTTCATAGCTATTTTTGCAGGCTTCTGACTGCTGAATATCGTTGTGGCAAAAGAGAACAAAGCAGCAGCGGCAAATACCCATATAGAAACCGCTTTGATATCGCTGACCGCAATTGACGGGTTAAGAGCATGTAATACTTGAGGGATTACAACTTTTCCTACAATGGAGGAACCAATCAAGCCAAGAGGAATGCCAATTACCGTGTTCCAAAACATCTGTTTATAGATTATTTTTCTGATCTGAACAGACGTGGTGCCAATTGTCTTAAGCTGTCCATAATATCGAATATCTTTGTTGATAGATATATATAAAGTATTATAAATAAACAGATATCCACTCAAAAAAACGAGGAACAGCAGTGCCAGAAGCCCGATTATCGTTTTACAGAAGTTAGAAATTGTATCATAGTCAGCTTCTATGATTTGATTTCCGGATAATTCAATCTGGTTCTGCATTTCTGTTATATCACTTTCAGAGTAAAGCGGATTTGTGAGGGAAATCTTTAATTCTCCCTGTGTTAGATCTGTTTGATGAACACCTGTTGTTCTATAAAAATCTTCTGAGACAAAGCCTTTATCTGCTCCTGAATAATCTAAGAACCAACCGCTTAAAATGAAAGTCTTTGCGATCTCTTTATTATTGCTGCTTTCCTCTAATGTTTGATATATAAGGGGAAGCTCCATACCAATTTCAGGGTCTTTAATCCCCATAGCGTTTAAGGCACTCTTTGACAGCATAACTTCGTTTTCCTTCTGCGGATACTCCCCACTGTAGTAATCCAGCGCAGGAATCGTCTGATTTTCCCAGCAAACATTGTCTAACCAAAATAATCGTATTTTGTCCAGTTCTCTATCTTCATATTTTGATAAAACTGCACATTTCACGCTAAGGCCGGCATACTTTACTTTATCCATTTCACGAATTGCAGACACCTGATCGTCTCTGGGTTCTGTTAATGCTATATCATAATCCATACCCTGCATTCTTTTCTGCCGAAGTGCTACTGTGTCCCAGTAACTCGATCCTATGGATATTACGGTACATATTAGAAAGGTTGTGAAAAAAATCGCTGCAATCGTCAACAAATTTCTTTTTTTATTGGCGGTATAGGTTGTTTTGGCGAGGTCTTTTATCACCTTGCTGTTATTGACTTTGAGCATCCTATTCACCGCCTTTCATGATTTTCCCGTCTTCCAGGCGTATAATCCTGTCTGCCATTTGAGCAATTTCATCATTATGTGTTATCATCACAATCGTCTGCGCCAGTTTTTGGCCTGATATTTTCATTAGACCTAGAACATCCTGGCTGGTCCGGCTATCAAGATTTCCTGTTGGTTCATCTGCAAGAATAATGGCTGGTTTGGATGCCAGAGCCCTAGCCAGAGCAACTCTTTGCTGCTGGCCGCCAGATAGCTGAGACGGCATAGAATATTTCTTGTTTTCTAATTTCAACAGTCTGAGTATCTCGGTGATATAATTATTGTCCGGCTGAATTCCGTCCAGTTTAATCGGAAGTACAATGTTTTCATATGCATTCATGTGGGAAAGAAGGTTATAATTTTGAAAAACAAAACCTATTTTTCTTCTCCTGTAAATTGTTAATTCATCACGGGACAGCTTGGAAATATCTTTCCCATCAATCAGAATTTTTCCAGAAGTAGGATTGTCCAATCCACCGAGCATGTGCAATAATGTGGATTTTCCGCTTCCGGATGTTCCGACAATCGCCAGAAATTCTCCTTCTTTAATATCCAAATTTACTCCATCCAACGCCTTTACCGTATTTTCTCCCATCTGATAATACTTTTTCAGATCTTGAACTGATAGAATATTCATCTTTCATCTTCCTTTCTTCGTTTGACCTGATAATAACAAAGACTTCTTTCTCAAATCTTTCTCAAAAGTGACACTTCTGACACAATTTTAGATTGAGAAAAAAGCCCGGTTAAAAATTTTGACAAGACAAAAATACTTCAACAGTTGTTCCTGTATTTAATTTAGATTTTACTTTTATATAACCCTGCTGTTTCCTTAAAACTTCTCTGGCTAAATATAAGCCGATTCCAAAGCCCTGCTTGTCAGTCACATTCGTACCTCTGTAAAATCGTTGGAAAATCTTTCCTTGCTCTGCTTCTGGAATACCGATACCTTGATCAATAATTTGGACACAGATAAATGATTCGTACAAAATAGAGTTAATAGTTACAGAAGTCCCATCGGGAGAATATTTAATAGCATTTTCAATGATATTAGTAAACACTTCTTCCGTCCACTTTGGATCAGCATACGCTTTACAGGCGCTATACTTTGTAATAAGCTGGATTTTCTTTCTCATTGCGTCTAGTTCGACAGACTGACAGCTTTTCCTGATAACTGCATCAAGGTCAATGAATTTAGGTGATACTGAAATAATCTCCTGCTCTGCATAAGAGGATTTCAGCAATTCTTTCATAAAAAATTCTAATTTTCCTGTATTATTGTTTATCTTATCTGCCAATCGAAGCGATTCTGAATCTTCGATCCTTTCTATAAGCAAATCTGTATATAAAGTAATATTGGCAAGAGGAGTTCTGATTTGATGGCTAATATTCGTAATGAGTGACTTTACAATGTCTCTTTCTTCCTCAGCAGCTCCCTTTTGCATACGATATATTTCCATAATCCGGTTCAAACGTTCAGAAATTGCCGAATCTAAGGATTCATCGTAGGAAAGTTCTATCTGTTTACCGCCTAATATTTCATCGGTTTTGTTAAGAAAATTTTGATACTGGGTTAATAATTTGTTTCTGTACCAGCGGATGACCAAATATATAAGCACAATATTTATTACGATTAAAAAAAATAGAATGATATATAGATTCATTTATATATTCTCCCACATATAGCCCTTTCCATAAATAGTCTTGATATATATTGGATTAGAAGAGTCGTCTTCCAGCTTTTCTCTCAACCGTCTTATTCCAACCGAAAGAGCATTATCTTCCACGTATTCTGTTCCTTCAGGCCATACCCACTCCAACAGACGTTCTCTAGTTATGATGATATTGGGATTTGATATCAACAGATATAAAATTCGCTGTTCTGTTTTGCTTAGTTCAATCGGCACACCATTTTTGTAAAATTCCATTGTTTCAAAGCGAAACAGAAAGACAGCGTCCTTGTATTCCTGCTCATACCTTACCGCGGATCTTCTAAGTAATGCTCTTATTCTGGCACGAAGAACCATTAAACTAAAAGGTTTTGTAATATAATCATCTGCGCCGCTTTCCAGTCCTTTTACAATATCCAGTTCCATGCCCTTTGCAGTAAGAAGAGCAATGGGATTAGATATTTTCTGCTTCAGCTCACGACAAAAATCCACTCCGTTTCCGTCAGGAAGATTAATGTCAAATATCATTAAATCAAATTTTTGTTTTTGTATAGCAACTTTTGCGTCTGCGATTGTCTGGCATATGATAAAATTTAATTCTTCACTTTGCAGGGACAATTCTATTCCCTCCGCTAAGTCGATATCATCTTCCAAAATTAAAACCATTTTCTTCATTATGTAAGAGTCTCCTCATGACAAAGCCAGATTTAAGTGTATATGGTTCATCGATTTTTATGAACCATTATAACAGTTATTGTATTTAGTAAAAATAGATTTGTAAAGTATGAAAATCAGTTATTCAATATGATACAATAAGCAAAGTATGAAATTAGGAGAAAATTTTTCTCTTCATAGTGTCTGTTTAAATATTAAAGCCGCATTACCAGTTTAAATATTAAAGCCGCATTACCTACCTTGTATTATTCGAGAAAACGAATTACAATATTAAGATTGGAGGTGCAGTATGGATTATACGACATTGAAAAAAGCTGGCGAAAAATGGGGCGTGACCCCTCGTTGGATAAATTATTACTGTTCTTCGGGCCGTATTTCCGGAGCCGTAA
>ERZ1643247.1091-NODE-1091-length-27258-cov-11.853068_pt1 | contig 27258 bp, 22 predicted proteins | sample MGYA00579264_ERZ1643247 | MGnify/ENA primary metagenome ERZ1643247 (study PRJEB29033, sample SAMEA4952262) | chicken gut metagenome | biome: Broiler Chicken; feature: Gastrointestinal Tract; material: Caecum | place: Ireland | collected 2018 | study: Broiler... | reverse complement strand
ATATTTTAATATCAGAACATTCTTATCCGTAACTCTCGGAAGCCGATCCACATCCTCCAGGTTCCGCTCCTCATAATATTTACACAGCTGTCTCCTTAATTCCTCTGGATTTTTTCCGTCTCCATCCCGAATCATCAGAAACTGATCCCGCAGATAGATTTGATTCATATATTTCAGATTGGCATAAGTTTTGATATTGGTACAGCTGTTGGTGGTAATAATCGCAATCCGGGACAGATGACCATCCTCATCAAAAATCTCTGAATAATATTTTCGTATCAGAAGAGGCAGGCGGCTTTTATCCTGTTTGCCTTCCACAATAAACACGAAATTCACGTTCATCAGGTCATTGGCAGAATAACCCAGATCATCCAAAATAGCACTGATATCTGTCTTTTCCCGGATTTTGGAGAATCCATTTTCCCCTTGCACCATCTGGCGGATCTGGGAAGATTTGAAATTTGCCAGAAGATTGGGAGAATGCGTGGAAAAGACCACTTGATTTCTCCGGGCCAGACGATATAGAATCTCTCCGGATACCTTCTGCATCTGAGGATGCAGAAAAATCTCCGGCTCCTCTACCAATATCAGACCGGGGAGCCGTTCTTCTTCCTGCGCATAGGCTTCCAGAAGGGACAACATATAAATGCTTCTCATCCCTTTTCCCATCTCCTCCACCGGACGCACCACATTCTGTCTGCGGTTGTGGATGTAAGTACTCACAGACAGCATTTTCTCCACGTCCCGGTTCATGGAATATAGAATTTCCTCCTGACCGCCGTTCCGGTGAAAAATATCATTCACTTTTCTGGAAAATTCATCAAGATTCAACTGATACAGTTTAAAATCCAGCAGTCTCGCTGCCTCCAGAACATTCATCTCCTCTGGCTTTTTCTGATTAATCAGACCGATACAGGAAAAACAGTGATTGCAGATTTTGGCACGGTCAAAAATACAGGTTCCGGCACGGAGCTGTTTCAAAAGGTCATCCTCCTGCATCATCAGCAGCTCTTCCTGAAACTGTTCCAGATTTCTGGAGATATCAATATAGTATATCTGCGGAAATATCTGGGAAATATATGGATTATTCTTCTGCACTCCGTCATGGTAGCGCACTTTTCCCTCTCGATTCACAATAAAAGTAAAAGACAAAGTCCCTCCCTGGTAAGAAGGCAGTTTCCTGCAAAACGCCTCCTTCCAGGCTTCATAACGGCGATAGGAACTGACCATTCCATATCTGTGCAGAATTTTGAGATCTTCCTCCTCAAGAGACAATTCCACCCTGATCTCCACATTGGGATAATCCGCCTGGAAATCTTCCCGGCGCACAGCATAAGAACCGCCCACTGCACGGATCGCGTCCAGAACAGCCGTCTTTCCTGTATTATTTTTTCCCACAAAAATCAACGCATTTTCAATATTACAGATCTTCATCCGCCGAATGGATTTAAAATTGTGAATCTCAAGTGTCACGATCTTCATATCTGGCCTCCCTGTCTTCTCAACCTTCCTGAAATTTTTTCTGCCGGGCTGTCACACAAAAAGGCTGTCCAAAAAACTCTGGACAGCCACTCACTTAATTCGATGAACTAGGGAAATAAGGTCTTAACACACCTGCCACATTACTCAAAGGCATTGTCTGAAGCCAGATATGGCCTGGACCAGTTATCACAGTGTTAAAAATTCCTTCCCCTCCAAACACCATATTTTTCACTCCGGGAACAGTCTGAATCTCCATCTGACAACTTGCTGTCATTGCCGCCAGATATCCTGTATCGACCACGATACTCTGACCTGCCTGAAGCTCATATTCAACCACATGACCATCAAACTCCGCAAAGACAATCCCGCTTCCAGACACTCTCTGCATGATAAAGCCTTCTCCTCCAAAGAGTCCTGCACCCAGCTTCTTCTGGAAAAAAATACTCAAATCCACACTGGCCTCAGATGCCAGGAAAGAACTTTTCTGCAAAATGTAATCCTGCCCCGGCCGAACTTCAAAAGCCTTGATTGATCCGGGAAAGCTGGACGCAAAAGCAATCATTCCATTTCCGCGGGTTGCTGTGTAAGTGTTCTGAAAAATAGAGTCTCCGGAAAACATTCTGCCAAACGCTTTTCCCAGTCCGCCTCTGGCATTTGTATCCATCTTCATATTCGGTGACATCCAACTCATAGAGCCACGTTCTGTAATCATCTGTTCTCCGTCTTCCAAATAGCAGACAACCACCGGAAGAGTCTCTCCTTTAATCTCATAACGCATAATCTTTTCCTCCTGTTCTCTTCAGACAACCGAAGAGTTTCTCGCAGACTTTTCAGATATTAGTAGTATACCACAGGGTCCTCCTTATGTCTGCAAAAAAGATGATTCCCGCATCGGCATTATATGTAAAAAGAGAACTGCCAATGACAGTCCCCCTTTTATGTAATCGTCGATAACTATAGAAAAGGATTTTATATATAATCCAGAATTCCCCTGATATCTCTCACAACGGCATCCGCCCCTGCTTTTTTATATTTTTCTTCTGCCTGGGACAGTTTTTCCTGCCTCTCGGTCTCAGACAGTGCCTCGTATTCTTCCTGAGACAATCCCAGAACAGAGCTTCCTTCCAGAATACCAATAGTAAATAATCCAGCATTTTTCCCTTCCAGAATATCGGACACGGTATCGCCCACCTTGATGGCATTCTCCACACTGGATACTTTCAAGGTTTTCATATTTTCAAAAATCATATAAGGATACGGGCGTCCCATACCGTCTGTGGAATCCGGGCTGAACCAGCAATCCGGAGCATATCCCAGCTCTTTTGCCTTGGGAACCACCACATTCATCATAATATCTGTGTAACCCGTTGTGGAACCAATCTTGATTCCCATTTCTCTTAATTTTGCCACAGTCTCCAACACATAAGGCTTCGGGTCAGAAAACTGATCTAAAATCTTGAGAAGAGACGGCTCAAACTGTGCATACAGTTGATCCGCATCTGCATCTGTTGGTGCTTTCTGATATTTCTCTGTCCACAGTTCTTTAATTCTCGGCATCTCAAGCATCGTACGGATATGATCCCATTTCAGCATTCCCATGGGCTCTCTGACTTCCTCCATGGTAGGCTCAATCCCTGCATTTTTAAATACTTCCATAAACGCCTGAACAGGTGCGAAACATCCATAATCTACGGTGGTTCCTGCCCAGTCAAAAATCACTGCCTCTGTTTTCTTACTCATCTTTTCTTCCTCTTTCTCTATCTAAATTCTTTTCCCAAACATCAAATTTACGCAGTTTTTTCCATCGCCTGGAAGAATTCATGGAAGATATCCACCAATTTCAGAATATCTTCTTCGTAGATCTCTCCGATGTTTCCAATACGGAAAGTATCCGCATCAGTCACTTTTCCAGGATAAATCGCATAGCCTCTGTCTTTGATGAACTGATACATCTCATTGAAAGAGAAGTTATGATTCTCCGGATAGAAGAATGTGGTAATGATCGGTCCCTGATGCGCCTCGTCAATGTAAGGACGGATTCCCATCTCTTTCATTTTCTCAATCAGAAGACGGTTATTGTGATAATAGCGTTTGGATCTGGCAGGAATTCCACCCTCTTCTTCCAGCTCATCCATTGCTTTCGCAAAGGCAAGTACTGTGTGAGTCGGAGAAGTGAAACGCCATTTTCCATCTACTTCCATAGTCTTCCACTGATCATAGAGATCCAGTGCCAGGCTGCGTGCTTTTCCTTTGCTTTCCATCAATTTCTCACGGTTGCAGAGAATGAAGGAGAATCCCGGCACACCCTGGATACACTTATTGGCACTGCTGATGATAAAGTCAATGCCCCACTCTCCTACTGGAATATCCACGCCTCCAAAGCTGGACATAGCATCCACAATCATAGTCTTGCCGGCTGCTTTCACAACCTTGCTCACAGACTCAATGTCATTTAAGATACCGGAGGTTGTCTCACTGTGCACCATAGCCACATGAGTGATGGCAGGATCATTTTTCAGAATCTTCTCCACTTCCTCGGCAGAAGGAATCTGATCATACGGCACACTGTATACGCTATACTGCATCTTTGCATGATCTGCGATATCCTTCATACGCTCTCCGTAAGCACCGTTGGCAACAATCAGAAGCTTCTCGTCCTCTCCGATCACACTGGTCAGAACAGACTCCACGCCAAAGCTGCCGCTTCCCTGCATCAGTACCGCTGTATACTCATCTTCTGTCACGTGAGCCAGTTTCAGAAGATTTCTGCGGATCTTCTGTGTAATCTGTTTATAGTCATCATCCCATGTACAGTGGTCTGTCATCATTTCTCTTTTTACAGTCTCAGTTGTGGTCAAAGGACCCGGTGTTAATAACTTGTAATTTACCATTTTTCTTACCTCTTCTATCTCATTATTTTATTACTATGCTTAATTTGGTTTACAGCTCTCGGAAAGCTCCTGATGCTCCTCCAGCAATTCTGCTGTCAGAGGTTTGGAGAATTCCTTCGGATAAGTGGATTGGTTCGCCTCATCCACAGTCTCTCCCTCATACAGAGGATTCGGATAAGTCTGCTGAAGCTTGGCACGTCCATTCTCAATGATACATTCTGCCATCTCCATCACCTTATCGTTGGTATTCTCCCCTTTGTCTATGACAGCCACAGACTCTGTCAGAGAGAAGTTTCCTTCCACGGGATCCACGTAATCAATGGGCAGCCCCTCTTCTTTGTCAGCCACCGCCTGATGTCTCAGGCCAAATCCAATGGCCACCTCTCCGGAGCGCACTTTCTTAATCGGTCCGGATCCGGAATCCTCGATGTGGGGACCCGCATTTTCATAGATTCCCGTCAATACCTCTTTGGCTTCGTCCTCCCCGTAAGCATCCACAAGTGCCTGAATCATCAGCCAAGCCGTGGAGGAACTTTTAATGTCAATCACAGAAATCTGATCTTTATAGACCGGATCTGCCAGATCTTTCAGCGAAGTCGGCATCGGAAGACCTGCATCCTCCATAGCTTTGGGATTTACAATGATCGCTCCCTCCTGGGAAGTGATTGGTCTATAGTAATCCGGAAATTCTTCTATCGTAGGCGCGTCAAATGTCAGATTCAGGAACATATGATTCTGATCCTGCGCACTGTCCAGATAAAAAGAACTCATGGTTACCATGTTTGCCTCAATATTGGTTCCCTCTGCCAGAAGTTTTCCTCCCAGTTCTGAGGTTCCAAAAGTCTGGAAGATATACTGTCCTTTGTATCCGTTGTTATCCAGAGCATCTTCCATAGCTTCCACTGCCTCATCATCCGCATTGGAATAAATGATGACCTTATCACCATCCGATGACGCGCTTCCCGCCATGCAGACAGTAAATCCTCCTACAGAGAAGGTAAGGATCACTGCCATACAAGCTGTCACAATTCTTCTGGCCCTCACCGTACTCTGTCCTTTCATCAGGTTAGTCCGGTAATTTGCAATTGCCCGGAACAGTCCTTTTGCCACAATATTGGTGAACAGAATACACAAAGACAGTACGAAGATCGCATCAAATTCCGCGAAATGCTGCAGCTCTTTGATTTTGGTGGTAATCACCATCGTCTTTGCCCCGGCGATAAAGATTACCGCGCTGACTGTCACCATGGCATTCACAAAATAGTAGCTGAAGACTTCCAGAATGGTTGGCAGCGCATTGGGTGTCACCACACGGAAAATGGTCTTTGCCCAGCTATCTCCCATCAGCATGGCTGTCGTCTCCCAGGAACTGTTCATCTTCTCCAGAGAATTTTTCATCATCAGATACGGTGTAGAAAAATAATGCACAATATTACAGATGATGATCAAAATGAAAGTATTCTGAAGGCTGGTTCCTGAAAACATCAGGAGAAAGGCAATACCGATTACCATTCCTGGTATGGTATTGGTCACCAGCGCAATGCTCTCCACCGCATTTTTATATTTTTTGGATACCGTACTTCTGGCAGTGACTAAAGCCGCCCCGTAGGCCACCAAAGAACCAGCTACTGCCGTCATCAACGCCACAAACAGGGAGTTGACAAACACACTGGACAAGGTGCTGTCCTGGAATACTTCCGTCACATGGTCCAAAGTGAAACTCATGTTATAAGGCCACTCACTCACAAACGGAACAATGAAGATGACTGCGAACACAATTCCGATAAGCAGCATCACCAGCATGGAGAAGACTCCGCAGATTCCGTCCCGGATGGGATTTCTGAAGTTGTCCACCTGTGAGATCTTATTATAACGCACATTGTATTTTTCCAGAAAATGCAGCAGCAGGATACTGACTACGGAAGGTACCAGCATAACCACAGCCACTACCGCTCCATTGTTGAAGTTTGGAAGACTTCCCAGCATCTCATCGTAGAGCACAGAAGCTACCACCTGATACTGTCCGCCCACAGAAGCCGGAATACCGAAATCCGTGAATGCCAGGAAGAAGCACTGCACAAAAGATGCTGCCAGAGTTCCCACCAAAGGCCTTAAAATGGTAATGTAGAAATTCTTAAGACTGTTATCTCCCATAATTTTGGAGACAATCATAAATTTCTTATCGATGTATCCCATAGTATTCTGGATCAGCAGAAACGACACCGGCAGTGTATAGATCACATACCCCATCAACAATCCCCAGAATCCATAAATATCAAACAGCTGAGTTCCAAGAATTTTTGTGACCAGTCCCTGCTTTCCAAAAGAATAAATAATCGCAAAGCCATAGGTGATGGTGGGAAGCAGCATGGGAAGCACCGCACCGCCCTGAATCAGCTTTTTCATCCATTTCGGAAGATTCGTGTAATGTACCCCATAGGCCAAAAGAAAGGCGAGTACCGTAGTGATAAGGGCACTGCTTCCTGCCACCTGAAAACTGTTTCCCACAGATTTCCAGAAGCCTTTTGTGGTGAACACATCAATATAATGAACCCAGATCTGTCCCGTATTTTCCTGAAATGATTTCAGCAAAAGCAGGATAATCGGCGCAGCCAGAAACCAGATAAATAAAACTGCAACCGCAAGAAAAATCAATTTAATCTCTATATTCTTAATTCGCTTTTTCATAGTCGTTCTTCATCCTTGTCTCTTCAAGCACACTGAAATAAAGTATAAATATTGTTTCTCTTGATCTCCAGCTGATTTAAGATGAATTCTTTGATAAACGGATTGCTGGGCTGGTTGATAATCTCTTCCGGTTTTCCGTACTGGGAAATCTTACCCTGATTGATAATCAATACCCGGTCTGACAATGTCAAAGCTTCCTCCGGATCATGTGTCACGATGATCGTTGTCAGGTGATATTCTCTTGCAATGGTCTTGATACGGTCCTTGATGGACTCTTTGATAACACCGTCCAGCGCACTGAGCGGTTCATCCAAAAGAAGAATTTTAGGTTTCATCACCATGGTTCTGGCAAGAGCCACCCTCTGCTTCTGGCCGCCGGAGAGCTGCTCAATCTTCTTATCCAGATGATCCCGAAGTCCCAGAAGATTAATCAGATCATCTACTTCCTCCTGTGTGGAGATCCCCGGTTTGTTCTTGAGACCGTAGGTGATATTCTGGTATGCATTCAGATTCGGAAACAGGGCATAATCCTGAAACACAATATTGAATCCTCTCTTTTCCATAGGTACGTTGGTCAGATCCTGACCGTTATATACAAGTTTTCCTTTATCAATATCTGTAATTCCAAGGATCAAATTCAGCAGTGTGGTCTTGCCGCTTCCGGAAGGCCCTAAGATGGAGACGATCTCACCATCTTCAATACTAAGGCTGATATCATCTAAAATTACCTTGCCATCGAAAGCCTTTCTGATATTTTTCAATTCTAACATGGATATGACTCCTTTCTGATTCACACATTCGATTTGCTCTTTGTGCTATCATTATAGGAGTCCTCTTTTCTTGAATTCAATCAAGAACCCGTAAACTTTATGTCAAGAAAATGTAAAGTAAAAGGAGGAAAGTCTGTAGAATTTCTACAAATTTTCCTCCTTTTTATCGTAGGCACGCCTGGATACAATCCGGCTGTTTTTATTCAGATTTTTGTGTAAACGTTCATAGTCATAGTTCAAAACACCTGCATAGAGCATGTCCACCAATGCCATCTGTGTCACCCTGGAAAAGATCGTGTTTCCATAGAGAAACTGCCGGTCACTGGTGCAGAGCAGTATATCCGCATATTCTGTGATGAGCGATTTCTCGAAATTTGTAATCACCAGAGTCATTGCCCCGGATTTCTTCGCCAGCTGCATCATTTCCACCGTATCCCGCGAATAACCGGAATAGGAAATTCCCACCGCCAGATCCTCTTTTCCCAGATTGCTGGCGCTGACACTTTGCAGGTAACTGTCCCCGTAACTTCTGCAGCTCAGTCCCAGATAAGTCAGTTTCGTCAGCAGATCATGGGCTACTCCGCTGGAATCTTCCACGCTGTAAATGACAATACTTCTGGCTTTCACCACTGCTTCTACCGCGCGGCGAAATTCTTTTATCTGTATACTTCGCAGCGTCTCCTCCAGCAATTGTATGGATGTGGTGATTACCTTTCCTGGAATCACGTCCAGACTATCCTGCCGAGACAGCTGGAAACCATACAATTCAATGTCATCCTGTCCCTCCTTAAATTCCTGTCCTTTGATTTCTTCCTGAATTAGTCCATACTTAAACTCCTTAAATCCTCGGTATCCCAGCGCTTTTACAAACCGGATGACTGTAGGCTGACTGACTTTTGCCTTCTTTGCCACCTGTTCGATCAAAAGATCACCGGCTTTCCCATCATACTTCCAAAAATAATCTGCCACCTTCTGCTCCGAAGGCCGAAGTCCTGCGTAAATCTCCTGAATTCTTTTTCTGATTAACCCTTCCATATACCATCCTCCGTAGAAATTCTACAGTTTTTGCCTGTTTTTTCGCTGTCACCCCTCCCTTCCACTCTCACATTTTTTCCTATTCTAGAGATCCCCATTTCCCCATTGTACGAAAAAAAATACAAAATCCGATGCTTTTCTTATTTTACCATACTTCTTGCGGACAGGGAATTTAAAATTTCCCCAGATAAAAGGAAAATGCCATCCCGGAATTAACTGCTCCAAGATGGCATTTTGCCTTTTACATCTCTAAAATGGGGGTTTATTTTAATGACCAATTAAGTTTTAAAAACTCATTGTCTAAAGATGTAACAAAATAATTGTATCTGATATAATGTAAAAGTTTTCTCTAAAAAGGGGTGTCATCGCCAATATAACAGGCAATCTCTTCATCCAGATAGAGCCGCTGCAGCTTCTGCATCGCCTCATCCTCCATATCACCATGATCGCTGTACTCATATTTCCACCCCAGCTGCTCCCACTTCGTCTGTCCCAGACGGTGGAATTTCAGAAGATTCATCTCATAAAGATCGTTTCGATGCATAAACGCAATCAGCTTTCTGGCATTCTCCTCGCTGTCGTTATAGCCGGCAATCGTGGGCTGGCGCAGAACCAGACGTCCCTGCCAACCAGACTGTACCAGTGCTTCAATATTGGAGAGAATCACCTCGTTATCCACACCAGTGCCCCATCTGTGGGCCTCACGATCCATATTTTTCACATCAATAAAGGCGAAATCCACATACTGCATCACTTCCAGAAAATGGCGCCTGGCGGCATAGGCTTCTGTCTCAATCGCTGTGTGAATATGCCACTTTTTACATTCTTTCAGCGCTGCCAGCAAAAACTCGTGCTGCATCAGGGGATCTCCGCCTGTGAAAGTCACACCGCCTTCGGAACCCCAGTTATTAAAGTCTCGGCGGAGCAGAAGAATCAGCTCCTCTACCGTCATCTCCCGGACACACTGTTTGAACACATTGTTGGGACAAATGGCTGTACATTCAAAAGTCTCACATTCCTGGCACACTCTCCAGGTAATAGAAGGTTTCCCCTGAGGACTCCAGACAATGGAGTCCCGGGGACAGACGTTTTCACAGGCTCTGCATCCCTTGTCAGATTTGCACACATTTTCCGCGAACATGATATGTTTTTTATTTCCCCAGCTCTCCGGATTCGCGCACCAACGGCATTTCAGAGGACATCCCTCAAGAAACACATTGGTTCTGCACCCCGGTCCGTCATGGACGGAAAAACTCTGGATATCAAAAATCAGTCCTTTTGGCTCCATACCTGCTCCTTATCTGGCATACTTCTCACATGCGTATGCTCCGCAGGTAGCGTATGCCCAATTCTCCTTCTCATAACCGCTGCAGGTTCCGATTCCATATTTATCCGGCTGTGAAAAATTTTTGCAGTTTCCGCACTTGGGAGCCTCCTCAAATCGGGGACACCCTTCGCTTCCTTCTCCGTCAATGGGAACAATCACCTTGTCCAGTGCGCACATTCCCTTCTCACAGTCTAAGTTAATATAATTAATGCAATCATAATGTCTCATTTTCTCTTCCCTCTCTTTCTTATGCTTCGTCATACTCTGTGCGGTAGATTACCTCATCCTGAATGGGCTTTCCAATCTCACACCAATACTGGGTAAATCCTGCCACACGCACCATCAGGTCACGGTATGCCTCCGGTTTCTTCTGAGCCGCACGCAGGGTATCCGATCCCACAACATTGAACTGCACGTGGAAACCGCCTTTGCGCATATACGCCCGTACCACATCCAGAAGCTTCCTGGTTCCGCTAAGCCCCTTAACTGCTGAGGGATGCAGTTTCAAATTCATCTGAGCATTCTGATTCTGCGAATGATCGTAGACAGTAGAGGATTCAAAAATAGCGTAGATTCCATTTTTGTCTGTACCTGCTGCCGCTGATACAGATCCATCGGAATAAGTAGTTCCTGCCAGTCTTCCATCTGCAGTGGCCAGTGTCACGAAACCTTGAGGCCCGTGAGTGGACACAGATATCTGGCACAGATATTCCGGCTTTCCATAATAAGATTTCAAGGTGGGCAGATAATCTTTCAGATACATGTGATATCCGCGCAGCAGCTGATCCACATAAGGATCTGCGTTTCCATACTTCGGCGCATTGACACAGTCTGCAAAAATTCTGGCATATTTCCCGGCTTCAGGTGTGCTTTCCCGGTAATCCGGTGAATACACATCTGTCTCATAGGCTGTCTTAAACCCAAAATTATGCAGCATTGCATCTGTCATCTCTTCCAGTGTATATTTCTTGTCGTCAAACACATTTTTCTTAATTGATGCCAACGAATTGATAAATGTGATGGTTCCACAGGATTCAAAGTTGATAGTTCCATTGTAACGAGAGCCACAATTGCCAATATGCTGTCCCTTCTTAAAGCAGTCTGCTTTCAGAAGAGAATTCACCACTGGCATATTATATTTTCTCCAGATGTCCATCTGCATGTTATTGACACGATTCACAATCCGGTTGCTGATATCCAGATACCGCTTCCACAGTGCAATCATCTGCTCATAAGTCTCTATTTTCTCGTTATGAGCAGGGAAAACTCTCTTGCCGGTTCTCTGATCCATCCCGTTGGTGAGCACCAACTCCAGAATCTTTGGCAATGCGGTAAAATGAATTCCCGTTCCGCAGGTGGGAGACGCACCGCCAGGAATCATGGTCACCTTTCCATTATACTCAAGGGGTGAAAAACATCCCGGCGCTGATTCCAGACATCCACCTAGGCACCAGGCCCTCGCGTCCTCCAGATTCATTCCCTCCGGTCCATACTGACGCATCATAAAATTCATGCCAGTCTGATTGTTCATCCATGCCGGATATCCAAGTCCCAGTTTCGTACACTGAGCCGCTTTCATCAAAAAGTCTTCCGGCATCTTCTCATCGTAAAGCACACTTAAAGTCGGCTGCGGAGTCTTCGCACGCATACCAGCCTCCAAAATCAGATATTCCAAAGGTGTAACCGCACTCATGCCGTCATAAGTCTGTCCCCCCAAAGACAGGTTATTGAAGGTATTTCCTGAGAGTACTCCTCCGGATACTCCTGCCGACGCAAAACACTCAATGCAAGTAGTTTTAATTCTATATAGTTCCAGAAGTTCTATCACTTCTTCATCCGTGATTTTTCCTTCCTCAATATCTTTCTCATAAAATGGCTGAAGCACCTGTCCCAGCCGCCCGATGGACTGCCCGGACTGTGGATCTTCGTTGACTACCCCATAGTGGAGGCACAGAGTCATCTGCAGCGCCTCCCGGAAGGAAGAAGGTCTCTTATGGGCAATATTCCCCATCACTTCCGCAATCTCTTCATAATTCTTCTTGAACTGCGGATCCTTCTCTCTTGACGCCAGATCCCTTGCTCTTCTCTCATAATTCTCACACCAACGGCTCAAACCTTTGCAGACTTCTTTCATGGCCGCATAGTAATAGCCACGGCTCATTCCCAGAATCCCGTCGTCTCCGGCTTCTCCCATCACCAGTGCAATTTTTTCATCGCACATTTTCTGGATCTCATCGAATCCGTATTGAAGCGGAAGATAATAGTTCATAACCTCACGGCCTTGAGGAATGGCAAAGGAATCGAACATTACCACCACGCTGTCCATGACCTGGGCGAACTAATCATACTGTGGAATCATTTTCGCATATTTTGTACTGATGTCTTCCACAGAAATCCCGTCCCAGTATTTGGATACTTTTACCAGAACCGGGATATCTTCTTTTCTCATACCAAATTTCTTGGCAATGGAGATAATCTCCCCGTAGCTCTCCGTCACATTTCCGCCGCCGGCTCCTACCACACTGATAGAATCCGCTTCATTCTCTGCCGGAGCATCCACTTCATTCATCAACGACTCCGCCAGGCTGTTAAAAAAGCTTGCACAGACCCACGGAAATGGAAATGCGCCGCGGATATCTTTTGTCTTATTCATCACCAATTTCTCATAAGGGAGAATTGTCGGGGTGGTATGGGCATATCCCCCAGCCACAGCTTTGGCCCGGCGTACTTCCAGGAGATCGCCGTCGTTTTCCCACCAAATCCGGTTATACCAGTAAGGTGTCTCCATATCTGCTGTCACTTTCAAAGTATAGTAGATATCCATCAGCTTTTTAAATCTCTCGCTGGCCTCAGGAATATCTGCCTCCGTGGTGTCATCGGTGTGAATCGTAGAAATCCCCCTTTTTTTCAAGATTTCCTCCAATTTTTTCTTGTTGCTGTCCATCAATGATCCTCCTTCTCCATTTATAATAGGAAGAAATTCTCTCAATTTCAGAGGGAATTTCTCCTAACTATCGATCCTTACATTCTGAGCCACATACTCAGCCGCCTTCGCAACAGCGATATCCTGACGGATTCTGGTCTCTTCCTCTCCCCGAAGAATCGCGCGCACACGATCTTTCTCCATCATATAACGTGCCGACAGCCTGCGCAGCTCCTGCTCATACTCTTCTTCCGTAGCTTCCAGCTTTTCCGCCTTTGCCACTGCCGCCAGAACCATTCTGGAGCGAATCTGCTCCCTTGCCTTTTCCTTCATCTGGTCCAGAAGTTCCTGGGCATTTGTTTTTCTCACACGATAGTATCCCTCGATGGACAATCCCTGCTGCTGCAGTCTGAGAGCATAAGCCTCCATCATCTGTCTGGCACGCTTGACAACCTCTTCTTCTGACAGACGAATCTGGGAATAGGCCGCAATCTTCTTTGCCGCCAGATCCTCTTTCGCTCTCTTCTCAGCCTCCTCATAAGACATCTGGTGTCTGATAATATTCTGTTCAACAGCCTCTTTCCACTGTTCGTACGGGATACGTACACTTTGATATTTTCCTAATGTTACCTGGTCTGACACAATTTTTACCCCCTTTGGTCATTCTAGTTTCCTATTATATAAAAAACATTCTTTTTCTAACAGTGCATTTTGCACCATCAATAAAGGAATCCTGCTTTGCAGAATTCCTTCTTATCAGAGCTCATGCTCTTCCATATACCATTTGATCTCCTGACTAAGATCCTCCAATCCAGCCCTGTCTAAAATGAAATACATACCCTCCCTGCGTTCCAGACACCCTTCTTTTAAAAAAGCATTCAGAATATTGTACAGTCCTCGCCGGCTGATCTCCAGCTCCTCACACAGACGATATGTACTCTTATACTCAAAAATTCCATCTTCATCGGTGTGCTGACAGATATGATATGCCACCAGCTCTGACAGGCTATAAAAACTTCTGGCCAGTTTTTTCTTATACATCTGATAAATCCGGCTGCTGATCTTCCGGAAAAACAACTCACTGAAATCTTTTCTCTCCATTAAATGTTCAAAATAGCTTTTTTCCAGAAAAAACAGCTTACAATTGGTGGAAGCCACAATGTCACAACCAAAATACGCCTTCTGTACATGACTGATATTTCCGGTGAAATTATCTTCTCCTACCCAATCCACAAGAATCTTCTTGCCATCCGGGGAAATTCCTTCCACCCTCATCTGCCCGCTGATCACATAGTAGAGTCCGCCTCCCGGCTGTCCTGCCCGGCACAGATATTCCTCCGCTTTCAGCTCCACCTGTGAAATCTGATCCATGTCCCTCTCAATATAAGGATAAATTTCCAATTCTCTGATTTCCATATACATCCTCCTGTCTAAACACTCATAAGCCCTTCTCAGTATAACATATTTTTTGCCGCACTGCGCTGCGGCAATATGGGGATGCCCTTGGGTATAACATATTTTTTGCCGCACTGCGCTGCGGCAATGCGGGTGCAACCTCTGGTTGACACATTTTCAAGGCTGATTGGTAGTTGTCAACTTCCTTTTATGCTATACTGAAACCACGAAATCAAGAAAAGCTACAGCGCTGTGCCTAAAAAAGAAAGCTGAGGACAAATATTATGTTATTATCAGAAAAAATTTTTAACCTGAGAAAAAAGAATGGATGGTCCCAAGAAGAACTGGCTGAAAAATGCGGTGTTTCCAGGCAGTCCATCTCCAAATGGGAAAGTAATTTATCCACGCCGGAGATCAGCAAAATTTTACTACTGAGTGAACTTTTCGATGTCTCCACAGATTATCTTCTAAAAGAAGATTTTCTTCCAAATCCAGAGCAGATATCCAGTGAAGAACTTCCCCCGGCAAATCCAGATCCCTCTGAGCCACTGCGCCAGGTCAGCCTGGAAGAAGCCAACACTTTTATCCGGGAGCGTCTAAGCTGCGCGCCTCGCATGGCTCTCGGCGTAGCTCTATGTATTCTCGCGCCGATCTGTCCCCTGCTTTTGCTGGCAGCAGTCGACAGCAGCCTGATTCCTCTCACTGAAGACTATGCAATGATTCTCGGCAGCATTGTCTTCTTATTAATCATTGCCGGTGCAGTCTCCATCTTTCTAAATATTCACGGCCGCCTGAAATCTTATGAATATCTGGAAAAAGAAGTATTCGAGACTGCCTATGGAGTCCATGGACTTGCCCTGGAGAGGAAAAAAGACTATGACTCCACTTACACACGCTATATCACGATCGGTGTCATTCTCTGTATCACAGGATGTATCCCGCTGTTTACTGCCGGCGCACTGGAAATTTCGGATTTTTTCATCATAGCAGGTTTCTCCGTAACCTTATTGATTATCGCTGTTGCTGTCTTTCTTTTCGTTTTGGCCTGTATGACCAAAAACACCTATATACAGCTTCTCCAGGAGGAAGACTTCAGCCGGGAAGAAAAAAGATTTCAAAAGCGCTTGGAACCCGTGACATCCATCTACTGGATCACCGCCACAGTCATCTATCTCGCCTACAGTTTCTTCAGTCAAAACTGGGGACGTTCCTGGATTCTCTGGCCGGTGGCCGGTGCTGCTTACGTGGCAGTCATTGTCATCATGCAGCACTTGTCCAGAAGATTCCGCTGAAAAGACATAAGGAAAACAATCAGGGAGAGATTGCCTCTGTGTATCTCCCCCTGATCCACTTCCAGCAGATCAATTGTATGACGGATGTAATGATCCAGGAAATCGGATAGGAAATATACAAAGCAAACAAGGTATGCTCCCAGGCAAACACAGTCAGAATCCAAACGATACGAAAACCGCAGACTCCCAACAATGAGATCATCATGGGAACAAACGAATACCCCATCCCTCTTAAGCTCCCCACAATCACATCCATGATACCGCAGAGAAAATACGTCGTACATACAACTTCCATACGCATTAATCCGTAGGCAACGACTTCCTGATTCGACGAATAGATTCCCAACAGTTCTTTTCCAAACAAAAGTGTTCCATTGCCGATCACCAGGCCAATCGCCGCCACAATTCCCAGACAAAGCTGCAAAATACGGCTCACTCTTTGATAATTTTTTGCTCCCATATTCTGGCTGATAAAGCTGAGAGCCGTCTGATATACCGCACTCATGGCCGTGTAGACAAAGCCCTCAATATTGGAAGCCGCAGTAATACCCGCCACCGCAATCGATCCAAAAGAATTCACAGCAGATTGAACCATCAGATTCGATATAGAAAAAATTCCACTCTGAACCCCGGCAGGTACTCCAATCTTCAAAATCCGGAGAGCTTTCTCCCTTTGCATATGAAGCTTTCGAAACTCCAGATGACAGACACCCTTCTCTTTTCTCAAACACCGGATAATCAAAGCCGCCGATACGGTCTGGGAAATCGCTGTCGCCAGAGCAACCCCCGCAACTCCCATCTGAAAAGCAATCACAAACAGCAGATTCAATGCCACATTCAGCGCTCCTGCCGCAAACAGAAAATACAGAGGTCTTTTCGTATCACCTGTGGCACGCAGCAAAGCTGCTCCGAAATTATATACCATGAATGCCGGCATACCCAGGAAATAAATCCGCATATACAAAACTGCCTGCCCCAGAATATCATCCGGTGTCGACATCATCTTCAAAAAATTCTCTGCAAAGAGTATTCCAACCACCAGAATACAAAACCCGCAGAAAAAACCGAGCAAGATTGACGTGTGAACCGTTTCCTCCACATTTTTTCTGTCACCGGCTCCATAATACTGAGCTGCCAGTACATTCACACCGACTGCAACTCCCATGAAGATATTCACCAAAGATGTAATCAGGGTGCTGGTCGCTCCCACAGCAGCCAAAGCTTCTGCGCCGGTAAACCGTCCAACGACAATAATGTCCGCAGCGTTGAACATCAGTTCCAGAATTCCGGAACCCATCAAGGGAAGCGCGAAAATGAACAATTTCCCTAAGAGTGGTCCGTGGCACATGTCGATTTCATAGGATTTTTTCATATTCCTCCCTCTTTTCCGTTCTATTATTTAACTTCTTTCATTATATTCTAACGGTTTTTTTTATTCAATTTTTACCAGAAATCATATTTTAAATCCAGTTTTTTTGATAAATTTCTGTTTTTCTTCTCTATATTTTGTTATTTTCCGTCAATATCACGAATTTCAAAAAAGTACTTACATCCTCTTTCGTTTTCTGTTAGAATAGCTTCTGCGAAAAGAAAATATAGGTGCTAGATGAAAATGGTAGTGAGATTATATGCTGTAGTCTTAACGAAAGTTATATGAATACGCATGTAGTCTTATTTTTTTTACTCCGGCAGACAAAAAACTTTTCCGGTCGAAATCACTTTCATTTGCACCTGATTAAAGAGTAACAGGAGGAAAAAATGCCAAAGACAAAATTTCAGGACATTATCTTCACCATTATGATGGTTCTGGTCATGGTCTACGCCATGGTCGTCTACAACATCTCTCTGGATATGGGAAAACTCACCAATCAAGTATTTCTCATGGCCTTCGCCGAACTTCCTATCATGGGGATTGTCGGCTTTATCCTGGAAATGTTCATCGCCGGACCGCTTTCCAAAAAGCTGGCCTTCCGTATTGTAAACCCGGCTGAGAATAAGCTGATCTTCGTCATCCTTGCAATCTCTGCCTTTACAGTCTGTCTGATGTGTCCAATGATGAGCCTGGTGGCAACGATTCTCTTTAAAGGTGGTTTGCATCCGGAACTGCTCTCTTCCTGGCTTCAGACAACCGCATTGAATTTCCCCATGGCACTGTGCTGGCAGATTTTCTGTGCCGGCCCCCTGGTGAGATGTATCTTCCGGGTTTTGTTTCCAGAAAAAGAGACTGCCCGCGAAAAAGCAGCCGAAGCAGCTTAAGCAGCAGTCTCCTTTGAACTATTCCTGATACTGGCGGACTCTCAATGGAATACCCAGAGAGTCTGCCAATTTTTTTGATTTCTCAATTGCCTCTGTCCCAATCACACTGACCACAGTAAACCGTACATCTTCCAGATATTGATGACATTCCTGCGCGAAATCCAGCATTGCCTGAAAAGATTTCTCCCCGTAAGCTGGCCTCACCAGCTCCTGATAAGACTTCGCATCCGGAGCATTCAGGCTGATGGAAATGCTGTCCACTGCCTGACACAACTCTCGCGCTACCGGACGGTGATGGATTAAGTCTCCCAGGCCATTTGTATTCACTCTTATGGACAGATGATATTTCTCTTTGATATAGCGGCTGACAGCTATCAGACGATCTAATGCCATCACCGGTTCCCCATATCCGCAGAAAATCACTTCCTGACATCCTGTGAAATCCCACTCATCCAACGCCTTGTAAATTTCTTCCAGGGTGGGATCTTTCTGAAACCAGAGATTCTTCGCATCTCCTATGGCGTCCTCGTTGTTCCGTATACAAAATGTACAGCGGCACGGACATTGATTCGTAATATTCAGATAAACATTTTCTTTATATCCATAGACAATATCAGTCATCTTTCTCACCTCTACTCCCTTTCACTATACTCTTGGAAAAAATCTGGTCTTAAACGACAGGCGATCCAACGCGATCCCGAAAATCAAAAATACCACTCCGCTTCCAGTAGCCTGTATCAGACTGCTCCCCAGAGATACGAAAAACGCAGCCTTAAAACCAAACATCAATCCCTCGGCCAGAAAATACCCTGTTCCCGAGATCAGAAAGGCCAAAAACAGTGCCACCACATTTCGTACTGTCACAATCTTGTTCTCTTTACTCGTAAACGGGAGCACAATCAACATTTTAATCACCACAGTCGCCGGTGCCCAGACAGGCGAGGTAAGCAGGTCCGCCAGTCCTCCGCCGATAGCGCCCGCTGCCATGGCATAGGGAGCCGGCAAAATTGCCGCTGACAGATAAATCAACGCATCGCCCAGATGAACATATCCCCCATTTCCTCCGATGGGAATATGAAAAATATAAGCAGTCATCAATGTAATAAGCGCAGCCATCATTCCTGTGGCTGTCAGACGGCGGATCACCAGATTCTCCCCTGCTGCCCTTCTTGTTGTCATTTCATTTGATCTCATAATTTCTCCTTTGGTCCCGGCAATTCCAATCTGCTCAAGAATGCGGCCGTCACTCTTTTCCTCTTGCCGTTTTCTTATTTTTCCGATAGAATACCATTAAAGTGGATCTGTGAAAATATCCAAAAATATAAATTTTTAAGGGGACAGTTATATGTTAAGACTCACATCCGACTCGGACCACCTGTATATGCAGGTTTACCATTATTTTCAAAAACAAATCGCCGACGGCTCTCTCACCCCCGGCTCCAAAATGCCCTCCCTGCGCCGCTGCGCCCAGGAACTGGAGCTGAGCCGGACTACTGTGGAAGCTGCCTATCTTCAACTAGCCGCGGACGGCTACATTATTTCCCGACCACAGAGCGGTTATTACGTCACATCCATGGGAAGCCGTACCCAGACATCAAATCCCTCTAAGACATCCAGGCTGACTCCTGTTCGTTTTGATTTTGCTTCTTCCGGCGTGGACCGGGAAAGTTTCCGTTTTCAATTGTGGCGACGCTATCTGAAAAGTGCTCTCCGCCAGGATGAACGTCTTCTCACCTACGGAGAGCCCCAGGGAGAAGAAGATTTTCGTCAGGCATTGGCCGATTATGTGAAAAAACAGCGCAACATCCTGTGCAAACCGGAAGATATCGTTGTCGGCGCCGGTGTACAAAGCCTCCTGCACATTCTCTGTCCTCTTCTTCGCACAGAAAAAACCGTATCCTTTCCCACCCCCTCGTATTTCCAGGGAATCTCTGTGTTTCAGGACTACGGTTTTCAGGTATCTTATAGAAACAAAGACTGTGATCTGATCTATGTCACGCCCGCCCATATGACCAAGTGGGGAGAGATTATGCCAGTCTCCCGGAGACTGGAGCTGATTCACCACGCTGCCAAGGGGCATCTGGTCCTAGAAGATGATTTTGAAAATGAATTCGTCTATCTGCAAAAACCTACCCCATCCCTCTACACGCTGGATGGAGGAAAGCACGTGGTCTACATCGGCTCTTTCTCACGACTTCTGCTTCCTTCCATCCGTATCAGCTTTATGATTCTGCCCCAGGATCTTTCCTGTGCTTACCGCAAAGTGGCCGCCCATTACAACCAGACCGCTTCCAAATCCGAACAGATCGCACTCACCCAGTTTATCCGGGATGGTCATCTGGCTGCCCAGGTCCGGCGTCTGCGCCGTCTATACGCACAAAAGATGAAAAAACTTCTGGATGTCATAACCGAAGTCTTTCAGGATCAGGCATCTTTGCAGATTGGCTCTGCGGGAACCTGTGTCGCTCTGACACTTTCTGCAAAAAAAGTGACCACAGAAAGACCCCTTTCTCGTTTTCCCCAATTTGCCCGGTTAAAATCCATCGGAATCGAAGCACTCAGCTGGGATGACCACTCCATCACTTTACTTCTATCCTGCTCCGCCATGCCCCTTTCTGATTTTCCCCAGGCATGTCTGGCATTGAAAGCCGCCTGGGAAGAATATTCCAGCGCCATAGAGTAACGTTGTGTGCCGTTCCCCAAAGACATTGTATTCTGCCATTGGGACTGACTGCACCTCTACAGTTCCTCACATCTGAATTTTTTCTGTAGCGCACTGATCTGCAAAATGTCTGTCATGCTCCACAAGTATCATCGTGGGCTGGCAGCTGCGGATCAGCTGCTCAATCTGCATTCTGGAGAACACATCAATATAATTAAGAGGTTCATCCCAGATATACAGATGAGCCTGTTGGAGAAGACTTCCCGCAACCAACACCTTTTTCTTCTGTCCTTCCGAGTAATCCTCCAGATTTTTCTCAAATTGTATTCTCTCAAAATCCAACTGGCGCAGCAGTGCCTTCATCAAGCTTCCATCGACACCTAGATTCTCAATATAATTGTCCAGGCTTCCCTTCAGATAAGAGGTATCCTGACTGATATAAGAAATCTTCAGTCCGCTGGCAATCTCCAGAGTCCCCTGCACCTTTGGCGCTGTCTTTTCTCTGGAAATCCAGTTTAACACTTCTGTCTGATCGGAAGCTAAAATAGCCTTGATCACAGAAGATTTTCCACATCCATTTTTCCCCTGAAGGATCACCCGCTCTCCCCTTCTTAGCTCCATCTGAAAATCGTCGATTACCGTATGATTTCCGTAGACAAGACGCAGATTCTGCGCTCTCACATAGACTTCCTTGTGATGAGTAAGCGGCATCATTTTCAGGACAGACGGCTCTTCCAGATTCTTCAAAAGCTTCTCTTTCTCTTCAATGGCTTTCTCCTGTCTTTTCTGAAGATTTTTTCTCCTCATCTGCATTCTCCTGGACTTCTCACCGATATAGGCCCTGGTCCCGATAAAATAATTGTTCTCTTTGCGCTTATCATATCCAATCTTGGATTTTTCCACCTGGTTTGCCCAATCCCCAGCCTGGCGCGCCGCTTCTTTCAGACGTCGGATCTCACGTTTATTTTTCTCCTGCTCAGTCCTCTCAAAATGGTCTCTTCTTTGCTTATTCTCCCACCAGGATGAGAAATTTCCATGTTCTACCACAATCTGATTCCGCTCCAGAACCAACACATGATCCACACAGGCATCCAACACTGACCGATCATGGGATACCAGAATAAATCCTTTCTTTCTCTTCAGATATCCACAGAGCACTTCCCTGGCTTCCACATCCAGATGATTCGTGGGCTCATCGATCAGAAGAAATTTTCCCTCTTCTGAGAACAGCAGGGCAAGCTGCACCTTCACCCTCTCCCCGTAACTCAAGGTTCGATAAGGCCGGTAGAGAATTCCCGGATCCGCCTCCAGCAGCTCCAGCTCCCGGCAGACCTTCCATTGCTCATGTTCCGGGCGGATTCGTTCCAAAACCTGAAATGTCTCCCTCTCCTCATCTGCCGTAACATCTGTGTAGGGGAAATATTCCATCGGTACAGAAGTTCTGATCTTTCCCTCGTACTCGTATTCTCTCAGCAACAGTTTTAAAAAAGTACTTTTTCCTTTTCCATTTCTCCCGATAAATCCCAGCTTCCAGTCTGTATCAAGACACAAGGAAACATTCTCAAAAATGTTATCGTAACTTCCTTCATAGGCAAATGTCAAACCTGATATCTGAATCTGTGACATATTCATCACTCCCTTCCTCTGCATTGCAATCCTTGCGAAGCATTTTTATTTCCCAGGGATGAACTCCGGGGAAATAAAAAAACCGCCTGCTGCCAGACGATTCCATTCCTTACTCTTATCGGAGTCACAAAATACGCAGAACACAAAAACTTTCCGGACATTCGGAAACTTCTGCTCTTATTCCAATATCAGCGACTATATGACAAATAATCCATCTTCTGGCAGCATGACAAAACTTCCCTCTGCATCTGTAGACCACAGATACATCTGGAATCTTTCTGTCCATCTGTAATTCCCAAAAAATCGATTATCTGTACATTTCACACCTCTTTCTTTTATACTGCCGTTAGAATAACACAGCTCGAAAGAAATTACAAGAATTTTTCCAAGTTTCAAAAAAGCATCGCATTTCTCCAGACTGCGTGCTACAATGTAGACAAAGCATTTGTTTCGGGCTTTTCATACAGATGTAGAAGAATGTATTCGAAAAGGGATTCTGGCAGATTTTCTGACAAAACATAAATCGGAGGTCATCCATATGAGTATTTATGAATATGATGCAGAAAAACATATCCGGCAGGAAAAAGAAGAAAGCTGGGAAGAAGGCCGGCAAGCTGGATTTCAAGAACTTTTGAAGCAACAAATCCAGCACAAACTGAAAAAAGGAAAATCAGCGGCCGAGATTGCCGAAGACCTGGAACAAGAGGAATCCCTTATCCAGAATCTGATAAAAGAAATGGAAAAAGACTGAAAAAACATTCATCTGACATAAAGAAGACGGTTCCGCGAGGGAACCGCCTTCCTATCTACATCATGGGATCCATAGACAAAGCCGGATGACCTTTTTCTGTCAGGAAAGCTACCAGCTCTTCCGGGTCTGTGGCGATAGTCTCATCACCGATCATATCGGTGAAATTCTCAATTCCATAGAGTTCTTTTGCCGTCGCGTTCAGGCGGTCTGCAACCGTCTCTTTCAATTCTTTCGGCATCCAGACAATACGCTCAATACCGCCCTCTGCCTTCATGAATTTCTTAGAACCGATGAAGTGTTTTCCATGTCCCATAAATCCTGGTGTCTGAACACCGCCGCCTGTCATGGATGCAAGTTCCGGGAAGGTCATCCCCAGAGGAGTCATCCCCGCATACTCACGGTTTGCAATGCAGACGCCGTTGGAGAATGGCTCAATTCCACAGATACACTCAAAACATCCACAGGAAGTCATGGGCTTCTCCATAATCGAGTACAGAGAGACTTCATGAAGCGCACCCTGGGAGAATTTCTCCACTGCCTCATTGACATCCTCATACTCACCGATTCTGTCATCAATCACCCGCTCTTTTGTGATTTCCTGACACGGACCATTTGGATCCAGCTGGTGAGTTGCCTTTGCGTCCAGCCAGGACACGGCTCCACACAGGCCCAGACGTTCCGGTGTCACCACGCAGACGTGGGATGGTGAGAAAGCCTGGCACAGAATGCAGCTGTAATATACATCCACAGACTCGTCTGTCAGCTTATCCAGCCGTTCATCACGTTTATTGAAGATTGGAATCGCGACTTCATGACGGATTCTCTTACATTCTTCCGGATCTGTATAGATCACAACTTCACACTTGTCAACAACTGCGTCAAACTCATTCTTCACCTGGCTGTAAAGTACTTCTCCAATATGTCTGATACGGAACCCTGCCGCAAATGCATCTTTGCTGATACGGATCCTCTGCATATCTCTCTGGCCAGTGTGGTACACACCTTCAATACAGTTGATATAATTATGAAATTTACGCTCGATAACTGGCTCAAAATCCGGCTGCATATTTTTCCCGGCAACTTTCACCACATAGGCAATACAGTTCTTGCTTCCTAATTCCATTTCATCAGCTTCCGGCCCGACTACAGTAATCTTGTGATCCTCCACCTCAGAGGTTTCACAAGTCTGCACCAGTTCCGCACAATCCACACGGGAGCCATCAAACTCTACCTGCATGTCGCCGCGGCGGATAATCTCACCCTCAAAGGCAGAAGCAAAGGCAACTGGAATGTCAATATTCTTTACTTTAATTTTAATATCCCTGGCTTCCAGAGAAGTCGTGTTGAACTTCTCCACATCCGGCTGCACCAGCAGGCTCTTCGGAACCGGAGGTACTCCTTCACTCTGGTTTGTGACAACCGGAAATCCAAGAGCAATGGCACCTGCACCGCAAGCCACAATGATTTCATTCAGAGGTGCAAACGCATTGACAAAAGCTGGTACTCTTTCCATCGTATATTTCATCAGCTCACCGGCATCTCCCGGTGTGATATTTCCAAAGATCAGAGCTGCACGCAAAGCCACAGACACTGCGTGGATCACTGCTGTCACATCTTTACCCAGCGGAATCACTCGTACATTGGCACCCATTTTGTATCCCTGTTCCGCACACTGATCAATAATTTCTCCCACCAAAGTCACAAGAATTCCCTGTGCCTGATAGCTCTTCACCAGTGCCACTCCCTCTTCGGCAGTAGGAGCACCACCTAAAATAACTGCAACGCCTGGGATATCACCGGTCACCAGAGGTACCCCCAGTTCCCGGATCGTGGCATCTCCCAAATGTCCATAACAGGGGGCTTCATAAGGCTGCGCCCCATTCAAATATTTCAAGGCCTCGATAAATTCCGCACACAGAGCCGTTGCCACACCTGACATGAACGCATCATGCAGACGGGATTCTCTGGTCATCAGGGTCTTTACCACGCCCAAGGCGTCTTTGAGTTCTCCCAGTGTCTTCACCTTCACACCGGTCACTGCATAATAGCAGGGCAGGCAGTAAGCAGTATTCGGAAATCCCACTGCCTGGTCTGCGCCATATTTCTCAATTGCTTCCGTTATCTGTTTATCCGTCAAGTCATAGACGGTATCATTTCCCTTAAATACAGTTTCAAATAATGTCACGGTCTGCCTCCATTCTGCACGGCTTAAATTCCAAGAGCCGCCCGTTTTTCTTCAATTCTGGCAATCATCTCATCGCCCAGTTTCTCGATATCTGTCTCCACTGTGTAAGCAGCTTCCACCCAGTCACGAATTCCTTCTGTCAGCCAGTAAACCATCTGGTCAGAACCTGTCACCTGAGGCTCCACTCCCAGATAAGTGTCAATACCGGTGGCAACGACATAGTTTCCAATCGATACCGCTTTCTCTGACATCCATTCCGGAGCACAGCCCAGAAGAGGAATCTGAGAGATATTCCATCCGGAATCCTTCGCAAGTTCTGATGCCAGAACCATCATACGGCTGATATCCACACAGGATCCCATATGAAGCACAGGAGGAATATCAGCAAGCTCGCAGACTCTTTTCAGGCCATCACCACACAGCTCCTTCGCACGTTTGTCCATCAGGCCGGCTCTGGCTGCCGCCTGAGCTGAACAGCCGGACAGAACCACGATAATATCATTCTTAATTAACTTTTTCATCAGTTCAATGTGAGCCGAATCCGGGCGTACACGCGGATTGTTGCATCCCACCATAGCCACAGCACCACGGATAACGCCAGAACGGATGCAGTCTACCAACGGTTTTGTCGTTCCGGTCACATCGATCTGCGAGTTTGTAACACCATCTAAGGTTTTGACAATCGCTTCCACAGAATAACCAACCGTCGCTTTTTGTTTCAACTGCGGAATATGTACCAGTTCTTTTTTACGGTTTGCGAAATTTTCCACTGCAGTACGCACAATACGTTTCGCATTTTCCCCGGCAGACTCTGCCTGAAACAAAATGAAGTCCGAATCCGGCATCTGAGCAATCTCAGAAGTTGTGATAAATTTGGTGTGGAAACATTTACTCAAAGGACCAAGAGCCGGGAAAATACACTGCACGTCCACCACAATCGCCTCACAGGCGCCGGTCAGAACCACGTTCTCCTGCTGCAGGAAGTTACCAGCCATGGGAATTCCCCTTCTCATAGCCACTTCATTGGAAGTACAGCAGACGCCTGCCACATTAATACCATTTGCCCCCAGAGATTTCGCCAGCTTGATCATCTCAGGATCTTCCGCGTACTCACAGATCATCTCAGACAGACTAGGATCATGTCCGTGGACAATAATATTTACTTCGTCTTCTTTCATAACACCCAGATTCGCTTCCGTGTCCACAGGTTTCGGTGTTCCGAACATCACATCGGAAAACTCCGTTCCGCACATGGAACCGCCCCATCCATCAGACATACCGGAGCGCAGTGACTGACGTACCAAAGCCTCTGGCTTACTGGAATTGCCCATATGTGTCATATGCATAGCCGTAGACACTTCACGGTCAATCGCTCTTGGCTCAATACCCGCCTCATGCCACAGTTTTCTGGTATGTTCCGGAGCCCGGGAAAGCCATCTTTGTACACCAAATGGTTTGCCATACTCCAGAAGAGCCAGTTCGGACATCTCATGAGCCAGATCATAGATATCTTTTCCTTCTGTCTCTACGCCCCATTCTTTTGCAATACGGAGCAGCTTCTCCGGATCTTTTACTTTATAATTTCCGTCCGAAGAGACTGTGTGCAGGGTATGGCAAATCTCACGTCCATGATCGGAATGTGTCGCTGCTCCCCCTGCGGTAAATCTCAAAAAGTTTCTTCCTGCAATACCATGGGCGTCACATCCGCAAATACCTCTCGGTGCTTTCTTGGTAATACGGCAAGGTCCCATAGAACAGATACGGCAGCAGATACCCTGCTCACCAAATTTACAATGTGGAGTCTGATTTTTCACACGAAGCTGCCAGGCATCTGCTCCTACTTTTGCACCGGTCTCCAAAAGCCGGTTCGTAGCTTCTTCAAATTCTTCGACTGTTGTCAGTTTAAAATCACCCATTTTAACCTCCTAGTATAATAATGGTGTAGTCAATAATGACTACAGGTTAATAGTTGCAA
>ERZ1643247.1089-NODE-1089-length-27335-cov-13.120858_pt1 | contig 27335 bp, 27 predicted proteins | sample MGYA00579264_ERZ1643247 | MGnify/ENA primary metagenome ERZ1643247 (study PRJEB29033, sample SAMEA4952262) | chicken gut metagenome | biome: Broiler Chicken; feature: Gastrointestinal Tract; material: Caecum | place: Ireland | collected 2018 | study: Broiler... | reverse complement strand
CCTTGATGAAAAAATACTGCAAATACGATTTAATATAATGGATAACTGCTAATTACCAAATAAATTATATCAAAAATTGCTATACTTTTCCACATATTATGCTTACATTCCAAAAATCCCTATATTTCATTTATAAAAAGCAACAATCGACTGATTTTCCCAGTTTCTCCACTACTACTTCTTCCCATATTTCTTTCTTTTTCATACGCCAAAAAGACCGCCCCTGATTAAGCCGGTCCACTTCGCAATCGTAGAATAATAAAATAATGAAAAACTATGCAGCTCGAGCCATACGAACTATATTCATTAGTTTTCTAGGATGCTTTTCTCTTAAAATTTCTGCTTGCTTTTTGGCTGCAATATGTATATATATCTGGGTAGTTTTAATCGAGCTATGACCCAAGATCTGCTGTACGTAAGTCACATCTACCTCCTCTTCAATCAAATATGTTGCGAACGAATGCCGAAACATATGTGGAGTAATATTTCTTTTAATGCCAGCCAAATTCGTATATTTTTTTAACATTAACCTAATTGATTGTTCTGTATACCTATTTCCGCGACTATTCACAAAGAAAAATCCACTTGTTTTGATTGCCTCAGAATTATACTCATAATATTTTTTTAGAATATCCAAAATTTCCGGAGCTGCAACTTGAATGTATCTTTCTTTTCCCCCTTTACCCATAATTTTTATTAAACCTGTGTTTAAATTTATGCAGTCTAATTTTATATGCGATATTTCATATACTCTGGCTCCAGTAGCAAACAACGTTTCTACCACAGCTATATCTCGCAGCCAGTATTTGTAAGTTTTATCACTATTTACATTTTCACGCGAATACATATAATTCAAGAGAAGTTCAATTTCTTCTCGCGGGATTACTCTAGGTAAAACTGTCGTCTCCTTAAATTTTACTCTTATTTTTCTGAAGGGGCTATCGTCAATGATCTCACACTCTTCTAAATAATTGTAATATGCTTTAATAGACGCTATTTTACGCTTTATTGTTTTTTGCTTATATTTTTTATGCAATTCTGTTATGTACTCTTCTATTTTCTTTTTGTCTGGCACGTCTTCCTGGGCATAGTCAAAGAATTGTTTTAAATCAATTCTGTAGGCCTTCAAGGTATTCCAGTCCAACTCTTTTCTAAATTCACAATAATCGAGATATTTTTTCACCTGTTCCTTATAATTCATAGTTTTGTCCTCCACACCTTTTTCGGTAGTGTAGCACATTTCCATACGGATCACACCTCGTCTTCAGGATAATACCCTATTATCTTTCATAAAGGAAATTAAAGATAATTGGTTATTTAAACTATACAGTTATGGAGTACTATAAGAATGGGAAAATATTTAGGGCTAAAAGATGATGGAGTTTATTATGCTGCCAAACGAGAAACGGAATTTCTAAATTTTTATGAAAAAAATTGGAGCGAGATACTATCGGATACCTATTATAAATCTGAACAACTAGATATCGGACATAAATTCAGACCCCGTCTAGTTTATTGGGGATTTATTATGAATGGTTACAACCGATTGAGTAATTATGATTTCGATATGGTTTCAAAAGTTGCAGTCTGTATTGAGTTAGTACATAAAGCGTCTATTTTATTGGATGATTTTATAGACCAAGATACTGCACGCCACGGGAGACCTACTTTTCATACAATTTACGGTATTGACAGAACAGTGATTTATTCTCTCAATATTTTAAGCAGATCATTAAAGATACTAAACCATACATTCTACTCATATTCAGATTCCAATATTTTCATGTGGAAAAGCATGGACGCATTAACTACTACATTAGAGGAAATGACGCTTGGCGTTCTTAAAGAATTAGATTTACCAGAGCAATTAAGCCAAAATATAAATGACATCCGGGAAATAATGTGTTTGGAAACAGGTGCACTCATTACAAATAGCTTATTAATGGGAATGTATCTGACACGGATTGATAATTCTGTTGCTATAAAAATCGTTGAAAAAATCGGCAGGAAATTCGGTTTTATTTTTCAAGCATTAAATGATCTTGAGCCTTTTTGTAATTCAAAGAATAGCGATCATAAAGGGAGTATAAATACCGACTTTAGTAGAAACAGAAAAAATATATGTGTTTCTTTACTATATCCGTTTTTATCATCTGAAGAAATAAGTTTGATAAAGAACAGCAAAAGAGCAGGGCAGGACGACTTAATCATTAAGTATTTTAAAAAGTATCAAATATATGACAGTATAATGGACGAATTAAATAATACCCATGCATCAATGCTTATAGATATTAATGAATTACGGGATAAAATGCCTGAATTAGATCCGCAATGGCCATCTGAATTCACTCAATTTGTCAGCTCCGTAATAAAAATATGTAAGAATAGAATATCTGAATAAATGATAAAAAAGGAATCTGATACATATATTAGATTCCTTTTATCATTTGTATAAGTGAAAAACATGCCTGAGTTGAGGCCAAAAAATTGATGATTCCTATTCCTGTCGAAATAATACTGCTTATTAAAGGTTTTTCGGGAAAGTTCGGCGTACGATCTAGATTCATTAATACGTTAATATAAAGTTGCTTTAGTAAAATATTGTTATTCAAAATGCTAATTTCTTTACGAATATCATTTTCTTGTTGTGATTTCAATTGTACAATTATTTGATTTATACATTTTAGTGAAAAGAGTAAAAAACATGGGAATGCAATTACTATAAATACTATGAGTGCAACCCAAAACAATGTGATTAAAACCAGATGTAAGTTTATACTCAAGTCTACGCCAAAAAATGAAGTAAAACTAAATACATAAAATAAAGAAATATATAATAAGCCAACTACAAAAAACATACTGCTCCCTTTATATGCTGTGTTAGATAACGTTTTAATCCATATTGTATTATACGGGAGTACTCTATCATAGCAAACTATAGGCAAATCGTTTTTGTAGATTTTCATAATTAATCGGATGAACATTACATATTGCGTATATCCAATTGTACAAATAAATACAATTATGTATAAAGTACAATAACAATATATTCGCATAAACAAATCCAAATATGCATTCTTATAAAGCATATGGACAACAATTAAAACAGATGTAGCAACTATAAAAGGATATAACCAATTACTATTGCAATATCTTTTTCTTTTCAAATAATTCCTTATGCTAAAAATACAAATATCAGATGCTGTTTCCAACTCAAACTTCCGCCAAAATCTTTCAAAATAAAAAATGGAATAATATGAAAGAAGTAATATTCCCAGGAAAGCAGACTGATAAATAAGAAATAACGGGAATTTATCATGGGCACATAAATTACCTACCTGCCCTATTAATACAATTAAGAGAGTTATTTGCATTAATTTGCGAAAGTTACTGTTACCTATCGATATAAGTAATTTTTTATATTGAAATAAAAGCTTACATTTCCGAAATTTATCTTTAATCCAATTCATCTGTATCTACTAATCCTTCAAAAGATGATAATAATGGATAATAGGGTATTATCCTTCATTTCTAATATACCATATTTGACAAAATTCAACAACTTTTGTCAGCAAATTCACTTAAACACAGATTATAGGCAACAAAATAGATTTCCAGATTTCAAAAACGGAACTCGTACTCCTAGCACTTCTTAGTATATTTAACTGTTTTTCCCGTCACTTATGCACTCATAATATCTTATTACCATAAAAGTAACTTCCATATAAATATACTCAAAAAAAGGCAATAAATATGCCATTGTATAAACAGCATAATTATTACCTGTCCACATATTTCACCACACCATAATTATATCATAATCTCTTGATTAATCAATAAAATATAAATCGCAAAAGAGTAAAAATATATATCACAAAAAAGAATATCACTTTCACCCTTTTTTAATAAATCATCTTTCTCACATAAAGCATCCATACTTTGTATTTTTAGGTAGCCTTTTTCTTTGCAACTCTTCTACGATTTATTTATGGCTAACCTATTAATCTAGTGCGATATTTTCCTGAATGTATGTCTTGTTTCATTTAGTAAAATATGCTCTCCATCCATTCACCGGTCACAGCAAAAAGAGGAAATAGCTGTAGCGATATACGCTGTTGCCATTTCCTCCTTCTTGCATAGCTTCATGAAAAATATTTAACATTACGTATTAACATTAACTATACCTTGTCCATTATCAATGCTCTTTTCTATACCAAACATATCTTTCAACATTTGTATGTCCTCTTTATCATACGGATGCACTTCATCTATAAACGGTTGGAAATCATCAAGCCAATCCTCAATAATTGCCTTTTTATCTGTATATACATCTACCGTGATAATAGATTTAGCATGTCCTAACACCACTGCTATCGCTTTCTGGTTAATATTATTCTTCATTAATAATGTAGAATATGTATGCCGGAGATCATGGAAACGAATATGCGGCAACCCCAAATTATCCAGTAGCTCTTTATAATGCTTATAATGATAATTTTTACATCTGGGCCGGCCATAGCTAGAGCAGCATATATATCCTTTATCCTGAAATGTCCATACGCCATGCTGCCTTCTGCTCCGATTCTTCTCATATCTTTTTCTTTCTTCAAGAATCGCATAGAAAACTATGTCTGGAATATCCAACTCTCGTACACTGGATTTTGTTTTTGGCGCAATTTCCTGTTTCGTTTTCATCTTAGGTGGAATCTTTGCCGGATCTGCATGCAAATCTTCCCCCAACTGCACCTTAATCTTCAACTTATGGCGTTCATAATCAATATCAGAATATTTAAGCCCATTTATTTCGCTAATTCTCAGCCCCATAAGCAAGGCAAAGAGCAACTGCATATAGATCCGTGTATTTTTTCCTGCCTTTAGAAGCATTTTCACTTGTTCCAGATTATATGTCTGTGACTCTTTAACTACAATCGTATGGTATTTATTTTTCCCTGCAGGCATTTTTACATGCTCACATGGATTATCTACCATCAAATTCTTAGTCACTGCATACCCAAAAGCGGTATTTAAAATAGGCCTTGCGATCTTCGGTATAGAAGAGTACTTTTCTGACAGCTCGTTTAGTAACTTTCTTACGTGTCCGCTATTTACCTTGAGTAGATTTATGTTTCCAATCTTAGGATTAATATGCTTGAAGATACAGTTTTTATAAGAAGCATAGCTATTAGCTTTAAATTTGGGTTTTATTTTCATCACATATTCCAGCCAATACTCAAGCAGCTCTCTCACTTTGACATTACGATAAACAACATAACGCTTATCATGTAGCTGCGCTATTATTCCATCTCTGGCTTTCTCTGCATCAGCTTTTTTCTCGTATCCGGAATGTTGACACTCTTTTTCAGTTAAATCTTCATAAATCAAAGTGACGCGAAACCCATACTTTTTTCTAATGCTAATCACACTGCCCACTTTATAATCCATATATGGTCGAAGATCAACTGTCGATAAATCCATTTTACCTCCTATTCTTCAACTTGAAATTCATCATTTATATACGCAATTATTTTTTCAGTTTCCTCCATAATTCCTACATAGTATTCAAATGTTGTATTGATCGATCCATGCCCCAGTAAACTTGATACCTTCGGTAAAGAAACACCTCTTTCTAATAATGATGTGGCAAACATATGCCTCAGGCCATGTACTGTTATATGAGGCAAACCATTTCTTTTACATATTCTGTTCAATTCAGTATTAAACGAAGATCTCCCCCGGGGCATACCATTTTTTTGGCATGTTATATAATCGAAGTCCATATAACCTTCGCCATATTCCTCTTTTTCTTTCTCAACCCTCTTTCTTCTTTTTTCAACTTCCACTAGTATAATCTCCGGGACTTTCATGGTGCGGATCCCATTTTCACTTTTAGGATCCCTTAAGACCGGAGTGTATTTTATTACTTTATATCCACCATCTTCTAATTCAACATCGGTTACTAACTGTCTCTGTACAGACAATGTCCTTTTTTCAAAATCAAAATCACTAAATTTCAATCCTAATATTTCGCCTTTTCTTAATCCGCAATACAGCCCCAGCAGTACTTCCAGAAACCAATTTCGTGATTTCTCTATTCGCAGCAACTTTTTTATCTGTTCCTTGCTTAGAATAGTAATTTCTGGTATTTTCCTCGAATACGTGTCTGATCCCTTCACCGGATTAATCCGAAGTATCCTATGAGATACCGCCTCCTGCATTGCAATATACAAAACTTCCCGGCTTTTATTTGGCGCCGAATCACAGTATTGCGTAGTTTCTCTTAGCAATCGATTAATATAGTCAGTTGACACGAGCCTTAGAATCACTTTATCATCTATATGCGGAATCAAAAAGTGATACAATACATATGCTGTAAGGCTCTTTGTTGAAGATTTGATTCTTTCCGAAAAAAGTGTTTCAAACCAATATATCAAGTAGTTTTTAAGAGTTGTATTCTCATCTTGGCTGATAAACTGTACATTCAATTGCCGTTCGAACTCCTTCATGTGTTCGGCGTATGATGTTTCAGCTTCAAGATCTGTTTTGAACCCTCCAATTTTTCCGTACTTAACAGTGTAATCTGGTTGTAATGTTTTGGTTCTGTGATACCATGAGTTCCTTTCCCAAAACGCATGTGGACACTTTTTAGATTTCGTAGCCTTAGCCATGCAAACCTCCTACCATCTATTCACCGTTAATCCATTTGTCAAAAGAATCTCTGGGAATACGATAAGAGTTTCCAACTCTGATCACCCGGAATGGTTTCTGGTCTTTAGATACTTTTTCTAAAAACATATATGTTTTACTTCTGCCAATCCCCAGCATCTGCTGGATATCTTCAACCTTATATACCTTTACCTGTACTTCAGTCTGCGACATAATCCACCTCCTTTTCAGCTATATAGAATAGAAATCAGCCTGTCCTCTACTCGAACAGTGTGTATTAAAGAGCACCTAGCCCTGTTAAGCTATTACTTTACTTTCATATATCGATCCCGCAGCAAGCCATTCACAATCTTCATCATCTCCGTCCAGTCTCCAATCACCTCTCTGCCCTCTTTCCTATGCAAATAGATAAATTCCTGCAACGCTTTCTCTTCCATATTTTCAGGTATCCCATTAATAACATTTAATATAAACGTCTCTTTTTCATATATCTGACCGTCTTTTTGCAAATTTAAAAAACAGTTTCCAATAATTCCGCGGGCAATTATGTCATTCCCAGAGGTATCCTGCAGATATACAAAGTAATCGTTAACCTCTTTTAATGTACCTTTAAACCATATTTCCGCTTCTTCCGCCGCCTCTATCAGAGCCAAAACATACTGGCCCTGCGCCTCATCTAATAACACAGAGAAATCCGTATTAAAAAACTCGTGAATATATTCAAACCCCAAACTCTGTAATTCATTCATTGTCAATTTTCTCATGATTGTTTCCTTTCTTTGTTTTCAGCTCCAGCCATATAGTCGCTCTTGACTTTTAGCTTAAAATAGAGAAAGGCACTAAAAATCCTTAGATTTTCAGTGCCTTTCTTCGCATCACAATTATATTAAAATTATACTAATATTCACTCCTCTCTTTTACATACAAAAAAAGATACAAAAAGCCTTTTCTTTGCATCTTCCTACTCTACACGGGATCTGCCCCTAAATATATCTTCTGACTAATGCCAAAACAAAACATCCTCATATGGTCAAACCACATTAAAATCAATCATCAATTTAAATTTATCACGTAAATCCCTATAAAGCAAGTATTTTCAATATAAAATATATCTCACTTTGAACGAAAAACTGAATCCCACTTTTACTAGTTAAAACTGGAACTACAGTATAATCTTTTATATTCATATGCGGAAGTATTATAAAAACAATTACTAGTACTGTAAGTCTTCATCCACTTTATATCGATTATGATAATCCACTTCTTTCAAATCTCCGCCAATAATTTCCGTTAATTCATAGTCAACATCGCTGTCAAGTTCCTGAAAAACATCCATATGCCCGACTACTTCAACAGTAACCGGTCCTTTAAAAACATGATCTGTTCCCGATGATGTTATTACTTCTCGCATATCTTCATCTCATCCCCAGTAGTCGCTCGAAACACCTTCAACTGTTACTTCGTATATAAAGTGATATATAATATTATTCTCATCTATATCTATATGAGCAGCAGATCCAAATGAACATTCCGTTATCTCTAATTCTTCCATCCCTTCTATACCAATATGCGCTTTTAATTCATCAATATAATCCATTCCGCAATATACCAAATTATCCCATATTCTATAGGATATCTCATCACTTCCTTCTCATAAAACATATCGTCTTTCATATTTAACACGATATCTACTGTATCCGGTATATCGGTCCCATATACCTGTGCTACTTCTTTGTAAAACTCATTAAGGACTGCCCAGTTTTCTTAAATTCAGTATAAAGTTCCAAACGGAACTTCCCCCTGTGTCTGTGTCATTTCCCACCAATCGGTCTTTACATCGTCAGTCACAAAAATAGCATCCTTTTTGGCATATCTAAGTATTTCTTTCCATAGAAAAACATCATTATATCCTCCGACACATAATTTCCTAAATTGAGTACAAAAAGGCACTGACTATCGAAAAAAAGTAATCAATGCCTTTTTATTGTTTAACTAAAAGTACAGTTAACCTGTTGTTTTTTCATTCGGTCTGCCTATCGAAGCAAAATTCATTATCCTGCTTATCGAAAAATATAATAGATGTGTCACTTCTATCTTATGGAGTAAATGACTTTTGTCAGTAATTATCATCCTCAGCTTCTTCGATTTCTAAATTCTTAGAGCTGCGGTCTATAAAAACATACAACACAGAATCTTATATATAGCCAAAGTTATCCATTAAATATTTGTTTCAACTGTTCGTTATTTCTAAGTGTTTTATGCTTAAAACAAGCTATATTATATTCTTTTGCTATATCTCGACAAAGTTGTTTATACATTCCTTTTAAATTGTCATGGAATACTATTCCTTTAACGTCCCCTTTAATTGAAGCAATGCACTTCTTCAGTTTTTCTCTGCCTTCAGGTCCATCATAATCTTCATTAGCAACCCATTGATTCGGTAAAATATGGGCTGGAACTAGATTTATTTCAGTATTCATGATAATTTCTGAAAAGCATTCTTCAAAATGTTTTCCCCCAACACCTACTATCGCCGTGACATTAATATCTTCCAAATTTAAATCAAATAAGCTCTCTGCCAATGTTTGAATCGCTTTCGGATCTTCCCAACTTGCTCTTGTGCTACCAATTTCTATGTCGTAAATAGGCACTTTATACTCAATTATCAAACTCGGACTCTGCTCATATGGTATCCCCGACCAATGTGTAGCTTCAATCAATGTGTGATAATCATCCAAATTAAATTTTACTCTATTCCTTTCCAATGACCGATATATGGCCTTCAAATGAACAGGATCTGAAGGAGCAAAATAGCCACTCGGTACATCTCCGGTGGAATGAACTGTCAAGATATGATCCGGCGCATTATTCCCCGCATGCCAATTAACAATACCTGCAAATTCACAGTCAGAAAATTTTTCTTTTACGAATGGTAAATATTTTTCATAGTTATGGCTAAGAACATCATTAATCGAAACACAATAGTAAGAATAATCTCCTTTATTATAACTTAATATATTATAATCGTCACAAAAATCTCCTGTATTCTGCAATGGATAATTATTCTTTAAATAATTAAGTACACTATTAGCTACAGGATCAATCTGGGGATCAATGCAAAAAAAATATACTATTTTCTTCATTTATATTCTCCTCTCATCTTTCTTAATAGTAATATAATATCATAATATAATTTCCGATCTTTTGTATAATATAAATGACCAACATTCTCCTGTTTGTAGCGAGGCAACGTTTCTCCCTTTTGATACCTTTGAAGTAATTCAATAAGTTTATCTACTGCCATTTTTTCTGCTTTACAGTAAAGAGATTCGGGTGTGTCGTCTTTAGAAATTGCCGGAACTGCCCAATCAATGATATCTCCAGAATCAATACCACTATTTACATAATGAAGCGTACTACCAATCTTGTCAAATTCCTTATTATAATAAGCAAAGAAAAAGCAATGATTACCTTTATAATAAGGGAGATATCCACCATGGATATTTATTATATCACTTTTTTCCGCTATATGCAAAATTTTTTTATGTAAGATAGTTGTTCCCATAACTATTATAATATTAGGTTTATAGGTAATAAGTCCATTACAAACGCTTTCATCATTTATATTTTGGACAATTTCCACATCGTACTGTTCAAAACTGCTCGCGTCTATAAGTGGTTCAAAAAATTTTTTTCGGAATTTATCTGATCCTACTATCTTTCTTCTTATTATTTGATATTTTAGCTGAAAATATTGCCTGTATTTTTTTTTGTGAAGTTTCCAATTTAACTGTTCTTTTCCTGGCTCAATAAATATTTTTACATCACCGAAATTTTTACATACTCTAAATATTAAATATTTATTATGCGGACCATCAGAACACAAAATAGCTATTCTCATATGCTAGGCACCTCTTACAGTTTCCATTTCATGCAACAATAATCTATCAGATTCTTGCCAGTCTGTTAACCGTTTATCTCTCATATTTCTTAAGTCAACCAACCTAGTATGATTATTTTTTCTAATATTATTAAACGATTTTTCCCCAGGTCCCCATCCATAATTTGTATTTTTTACTAGTGTAGTAATATCTAGTTTAACTTCACTTTCTAATCCTATCTCTTTTCTGATCCAATCAGCAATTAAAACTTCTAACTTTACCCCCGTATTAATAGATTCTTTTACCAAACTACCAATTATTTTATGTGCACTCCTAAAACTTATTTTATATTTTAATGTTAGGTAATTTGCATACTCTGTGGCCAAAGTATATCCTTCTTCATTTTTCATATACATACTTTTTCTAACTGGTTTTGCTTTTGATATTATCTCTTTTATAATAACTAGTATATTATACGTATTGTTAAATGAATCCCATATGTATGATACAGCTTCTGTACCAACAGCTATAGAATTAGTAAAAGGTTCACCCTTCATTGCTGTAACAGCAGCAACTAAACCTCCTAACGCATGAGAACATTTACCACGTATATTCTCGAACAAAAAGGCATTTCTTTTATTAGGCATCATAGAGCTTCCTCCTACCAACTCATCTGGCAGTTCAACAAATTTTAAATCTGATGACGTCCATAATAAATAGTCTTCACAGCATCTACTAACTAATGATTCAATCTCAACGAGATACAATAAGAAATCTTGAATAATTTTTCTAGATGCGACACCAATAATCGAATTATTAACCTCATTATCGAACCCCAATAGTTGGGCAGTATATTTTGTATCAATGCGTATTGTTGTTCCTCCAGCTGCTCCAGCTCCTAATGGTGATTTATCAATTTCACTATTCATTAAAAAACTTTCTGTAATATTTATAAACTCTTCCGCAATTGCTTCTAAATAATGTCCATATGTTATTGGTAGGGCTGGTTGATAATGTGTATAAATTGGCATAATTACATCGTAATATTCTTCTGACTTCACTATAAGTAAATTAATTAGTTCAATTAGTTTATCTATGCATAACAAATATGGCTCTCGTATTCGCAATTTTAAAACAGTAGCCTTTAAATCATTTCTCGACCTACCAAATTGTAGCATACCCCCTGTTCCATCACCTAACTTTTCTCTCAAATAATCTTCGTACAAAAAATAAATTCCTCTAGGCGTACTCTTATTTCTAAGTGGATTAAATTTACATTTTTCAAGTTTTTCAATTTCTTGCAATAAATTTTGAGTCTGCTCTTTAGTAAGATAATTCTGTCTATGCAACATTAGTATATGTGCTTTGTCAATTTTTACTACATATTTTAATTCATCCTCTATCCCCGCATTCGAATTTTCACCATATATTATTTTTTGCAATTCTTCACTAATTGTTCGATTTATTCTCCCTGTATCTTCCACTAATCTCACTCCTTTATAATCTTAATACTACTTATACTTTGCTCGATTTCTTCAGCAGAAATTACATCCATGTTAAATATAATATGGCCGACTCGATCTCTAAAATCCCCTCTAGGCAGGAAATGAAGCCCTTCTGTTTTGTATTGTTTAACCTCAATTATCCCATCCGCTTGAAACATATTACTAAAATTCAACAAAACCCCTTCATGTGCGGGAATCAAGAATCGTAACCCGATATTAATGTTTTTATTTCTTTTAATATTAACTGTCATATTTAAAGCTTTTTTCAGTTGATTATCAATCAAGTCTATGCCCGTAGATAATTTTACAATTTCCGGAATATAACCACCTGCTAGTCTTGGATTTACTTCAATAAAATATACTCTATCTTCAAACAGTCTAAATTCCACATGACAAGCTCCCCACTCAAGCCCTAAAGCTTTAATCGCTCTAGAGATTTCCCTTTTAATCTGACTATAATGTTTATGATCCAAAATTGCCGGGAACTCATGACCACGCTCTATAAAAAAAGGGGGGGTGCTTAAATATTTTTTTGTTATTCCAATAAGTTCACCGTCAAAAACTTCACCTGAATATTCATCACCAGGTATATATTCTTCTAAGAGTACCCTATTATCTACTTCAATACCTCGTTCATTCTTTTTATGTGTCAATAACTGTTCAACCAAACTACAACACTGATCAATATTATAGCATAACCTTACTCCAACACTTCCAGTGCCTTCTACAGGCTTTATTACTACTGGGAATTGCATGCTTTTTAATCCATTTAAGATATCTGATTCTTTAGAAATGATCTGGGTTTTAGGCAAGTCCAAGTTATGGTTAACTAATGTTTTATATTGTAAATATTTATTCCGACATCTTGGGACAGCTTCCGGTTTAGGACCTGCCAAACCAAAAATTTTTGCAATTTTTGCTGCAATTTCAATGTAGTATTCTGAAGATGAGGTTATTCCAGAAATTACGTTGCCGCCCGCAATATATGTTTTGCAAAAATTTACAATTTCCTGTTCATTAAGGGTATCAATACCATCCACTATCTTTAAGTCTAAAATTTTATTTGAAAAAGAATAAAGATTTGAATTCATAGTTAATAGTATCGGTTTGTATTTATACTCTATAGCTTTTTTAATAAAAATTTCACCTGTACCCGAAGTATTGCTTTCAATAAATATAATGCTTTTCATCTTCAGTTCTCCTTAACCACGTCTTCATAAGGACGGTTATTCCACAGCATTCTATTCCACCCACCTTGGTCTTGAGCCTCACGAGGAGTCTTTACCAAGTTCGGAGAAACCGGTAATTCATCAATCCATAAACCGTTATCTTTAAGCCATTGATCGTTATATATAGTGTCCTGATATCTATACCCCTTATCCGGAAGCAATACTACAATCCGCTTCTCAGGATTATTATGATGATACCATTTTGCAACAGCGAAAGCTGCTCCGCTAGTTCCCCCCATAAATAAAGCATATTGCTCATGTAAAAGTCTTGTTTCTCTGTAAGCATGTGCCGCCTCAATCCAATGCACTTCATTAAACAGAGTATGGTCTAGATTCTTAGGCATAATACTATTCCCTAGTCCCCTTAACTGACGACTGGAATTTTTTTGTCCAAAAAGTACACTTCCATTAGTATCTACGCCAATAACATACAAATCTTTAAAAACTTTTTTTAAATATTTACAAACTCCAGACATAGAACCTCCTGATCCTACGCTCCCAATAACTGCATCGATTTCCCCCACCTCTTTAACAAGTAATTCAGCAACATCTGCATATGCGTCTGAATTATTATGATTATCATATTGATTTGTCCAAAAACTATTGGGATACATTTTTAGAAATTCATTTACTTTCTCAAGCCGGGCTCCTTGAAAACCTTTTTGAGGGTGCTCTTTATCTACAATTTCCACACGCGTTCCTAAATCTTCTAATCTTCTACGCAAACTATCATCAATAACCGGATCACTAACGATGATAAGTTTGTATTTGTATAAATTACATACCATTGCTAATCCTAAAGCAAAAGTACCAGAAGATGTTTCAATAATAATTGTATCTTTGTTGATTAATTTGTCCTTAACAGCATTTTCTATCATATGACGTGCAGGTAATAATTTCATGAGATCAAAGGCTGCACAATACATATTATTTTCAACATTAATAATTCTTGGTAATTCCACTGCATTTATTATATTTTTATTCATTAATAACTCTCCTTTGTATTAAAATGCCAAACGTTTTCAATTTTAATTTCACTAAGATATTTTTTTAATTCGATTAATTTGTCATCAATTGATATTCCATCAGAATAGAGAATTCCAACCAGAGTTCCTGAATGAGCAACTTGTATACCTAGCGCGCTCGTCTTTTCCGCTATTTCAAGCAGCCTATCAAAGTTTGTTTTAGGTAAATATTTTTGATTAATTAAAGCACTCGCTGTTGCAACTTTTGCGATTAGATTCGGATCTTGTTCTTCTATACCTTTCCTGAAAAGACCTCTTAATACTTTAAAAGTTTTTATTTCTTCCTCGCTATACTCTGCAGGAATATACTTTAATGTATCTATTCCGTTTGCCTCAGTACTAAATCCTATCACATTCATGGGGGGAATCGTATTTTGGTATCTTTCTAAAATCTCACCTTCTCTTTGTGCAAATAATACGCACTCATCAAACATAATAGCGTCTGATGCACGTTCTGAATTCACCGCAATATTTGCAATTTCGTAAGGACTTAACGAAATATTAAAGGAAGATGCAACTGCTTTTATGCTGGCTGTAACATCGCATGTAGAACTACCGAATCCCATTTCTTCCGGCATATTACTTTGTAAAATAAGATATCCTCCATATTTTATATTTTTCCCGATATATTTTAATGTTGAAGCGGCCGCCACTAAAGCTTTTTTCTTTTTTTCTGGCATAACGCTAACTATATTTGGATCCTTTGTTCTAACGTATATCGCTGTTGAACTAAACAACTTACATTTCAAAGTAATAAGTCCTCTATGTAATTTTCCATCATCCCCCTCAAAAACTCCCTGCAATATTTCTCCGTGATGTCCGAATTCTTGTACTTCTGTAGCATATCTTTCTTTATTAATATTTGAAACACTATTATTCATTTTTAACTCCTCAATAATCTTTGATATATCATTTTGGATTAGCTATGTGCTTTTGAATTAATTTAAAAATAATTCCATCAATGATCATAATCATAGCTAAGATGGCGTAGCCTAAAGCAGATCCGTACAAATCAAGAACATATCCCAGAACCGATAGTATTCCCATCTGTATAACACTTGCTATTGAATTCATTAATGAGTAATATCTTCCATAGACTGCAGCAGGTACAAATTCCATAAAAATAGTATTCATAATAATTTTTAATGAGGTATTAAAAAGTCCAAACATAAAGTATAATAAAAACAAAAAGTACATATTATCATTTATATATAGCAACATCAAAATAACAAATGACAAACTAAACATTTTCATTTCGATGTTATTATGAATAATTCTATTTAATGTTCCAATTAATAATCCGGCAACTAAAGCTCCTATTCCATATAACATATCTGAAATTCCATATATAGAGGATGGCGCATCTAAATGAATACCGACATATCCCGGTAGCACGTTATTGGATAAGAGTGTCACTATATATGGCATAAAAGAAATCAGTCCTATACAAAAAATATTTGATTTAGTTGCTATACTGAAACCTTTACCAGTTACACTTCTATTGTTGCTTTTCGTACTATTTGTTTTTTTCATTACTAATGCACTACACACAAGCGAAATAGTCATTATGTTTATAATCACTGCAATACCTAGATGATCATATAATATACCTGTAACACCTGCCGCTAGAATTGCTCCTATCTGCATACAAACTTCTAAAATTGAATTTCCACTAATAATCAGTTTTTTATCGTCAATAATATCCGTCAAAATACTTCTTGATGCAGTACCAAAAAGTGCTAATCCTATACTATTAACAATCGCCATGCCATATATTAAGGTAAAATTATTATTTTGATTCACAATATAAAATATGCCATACACCAATATTGCCTGAAAAACACAACTTATTTTCATTAAAAATGATTTATTAATCTTATCAACCAAAGTACCAATAAATAGCGAAGAAAGAATTGTAGTCAAAATTGTAACAATTGAATAATTTGCTAAAAAGGCATTACTTTGCGTTGAATCAATAATATACCAATTTATTCCAATCAAACCAATATTAATTCCTATATATGCAAGGCTACAAGAAATAAAATACCTTCTAAATATGTCCCTACTAAAAATAATTTTTAAATCTTTCATACTCTTCTCATTCTACTTCTATTCTTATTTTTTTAGCTGCCTTTTCAGCATTAATTTTAGCTTCGTATCCATTACTTCCGATAGCAATTATGTACCCCAATCTATCATCACTACTTTTCAAGCTGTTAATACATTTCCCTTTAAAAAGATCGAGACTATAATCTACAATGTTAGGATCTTCTTTCATTTCTTCTAAATCAAATTTTGATAATACCCCTGGTCTAGAAGTAATAAATTTGATTGTAGCTCCTCCATTTTTCTTCTTAACAGCTTCAATTTTTTCACCCAAACATTGTTTTATCGCTAATTCCGGAAGGTATACACCAGTTGCTAAATCCACCAATTTCATTATATTATCGCCACCTATTCTAGCTGTAATTTCAATAATTTTTGCTTTCCCTTCACATAGGACCATTTCAGCATGCACTGGTCCATTAACAATTTGTATTGCCCTAGCTGCTTTATAGCCAGCTTCAATTAAAACTCTATTTTCTTCTTCATTAGTAATTGAAGATGGAACTACATGCCCCGTTTCTACAAAATATGGCAGCTCACCTTTTTGCTTTTCGGTAACATTCGCAAAGACTAATTTCCCTTCCTCCAAAAATAGTTCTGTTGAAAATTCCGGTCCCTTAACAAACTCTTCCACAAGAACGATATTATTATGAGAATATCCCAGAATATTTTCTTTCATGTTTAAAATTCTTAATGCAGCATCTTCCAATTCTTTTGCTTTATATACTAATTGAACATTTGCACTTCCCGTCATATCTGACGGTTTGACAACTACGGGAAATATAAAATTTTCTTTCTTTAATTCTTCTAAACTTTGAAAGCTTTTACTTTTAGGCTGATTTATATTATGTAGTCGCAATTGACTTCGCATTAATTCTTTATTTCTTGAATATATGCCTGCAACTTCAGGATTGGATTTAAATCCTAATTTATTTGCAACTGCAAAAGCTATCGGTACACAGAAATCATTTCCTGGTAATATGCCTTTATGTAAAAATTCTTTTCCATTCAAGTACTCATTTATCTTTTTCACAATTGTTTCTGGATCCAAAGAATCGTCATAAATAACTTCCTCATCATTTATTTCATAAGGTCCCTTATGCCGTGTAATTATTACATACTTTGTGTTAGATTTTTTCAATAATTCTACATATTGCAATCCATGATAAGTTGGTTCGATAAGAAAAACAATGCTATTACTTCTCATATTCCTTCTCCTCTTGTATCTCTTATATCTATTCTTTACCAATAAAAAGTGGCTGCCAAGTATAATATCACAATATATTTTATATTTTTTCTTAATGTAATTATTCAGATATTATGTGTCATGTTTTCGTAGATTTAGCCATATCTAACTGTTATCCTTATAAAAATCATACTCTATTTGATTGTTCAACCGCTTATGAGACTTTCCACCGCGTAACCAAACATAATTCACCATTTTCTTTGCAATACTTCCTTTATTCGAGTAGAGAGTGCCGCAAAATCATCAGGTCAGACGATTGAGCGGCACTCTCGCTCCGTTTATGAAAAAAATCAGGAAAGTATCCTTTTGTTTTTGGATATTCTCCTGATTTTTAGCGTACTTTAATTAAGAACCCCATTTTAGACTTTGTTAAGCGGATTCTCTTATCGTAAACAAATGACTTCCCATTCGATCATTTTGTATTTTCGTATGTAGTTTATTCAGATTATCTCCCATGCTGAGCAAAAGGAACTCCAGTTTTACTTTTGTTTTCCCACGGAGTAGAAATCTTTGGAATTCATAGTCGTTTTTCAAGATTCCAAATGCCTCTTTCACCTAGATTGAACGGTTCATTCTGTATCCATATGCTGCAATCTTCGTCTTTATTGGATGCAACTTTAAGTCCAGTTTCACCATGTTGTAACACAATAAGTTCAGTGCATGATTTGCACTTTTCTTAGCACCCTGCATTACTGCAACGCTCCTCTCACATCACCATACATCAGTCTGCCTGACGATTGTGGATATCTTTCACCAGATCAATATAAAAAAATACTATATAGCGTTAGACGAAAAAGCTGAAGCTTTAGCAGGGTAACTCAACACCCAAAAGCGTGCATTTAATCTGTACTTTTTCTTGATATAGGACCAATCATTGCTCTCTCCCGGAGCTTTGGCAGCTTTCATTGTTTCCTGATACACATCTTTATCTGCCGATACAGCCATTCATTCAGCTTTTCAATGTTACTCTTCATGTCCGGGAAAGGAACTGACACATTATATCCCTAGTCTTCTCCTATGGCTTCCCATGTACCCGGATATAGTTTCCTTTTCCGTGCTTCCCAAAACAAAAGTCAAAAAAACTTAAAATATCAAATTACAAACTCACTGGCCTCCCAACTCTTTTTCGGGTTCACTTTCAACTTAAGTTTCTCCTCCAGATATTTCCTAGTAGTTTCTAACAATCTCTCCGACACGCATTCGCAGTTCTGCTTTTTACTATGTATGTCCTTCACAGACCAGAGAATCTAATGCCGCACCCCATGAGTAGGTTTGATTTCTATCTCTCTATGATCCTACTCAAAAAGCAGATGCTTTTATTTCCACTCTCAGCCTCGAAGCCCAAAGCCATGGTCGTTCTCATGTATTCTACCCACCTCAGAATCTAGGAAGTAACAGTCTGTAGTACCTCGATATCGAACGGGAAATATGTATTTCCACATCACACACTATTCTGACTAAAGTTAAGTGATCCAGTACTCTATGCATAAAATCAATTCCACAAAACCAACAATAAGCATGGTTAAGAGATACTTCCTCCTCAAGTCTCCACTCTAATTTGATTCCATAAAGATAGCTAGTCAGCAGCATTTTTATAAGAACAACGGGATTAATAGATTTTCTGCCAACATGGGAATAATAGAGGGTTGCCTTTTCGTATATGAAATCAAAATTTACACAGTCTTTAATCTGTCTTAGAAGATGATCCTTTGGAATCATAGAATCTATATCATGACTTACCATTTGGATTTGTCTGCTTTGCTTTCCCATCATAAAAAATGGCCTCCTGTAACTGATATAATAAGTATATCATACAGAAAGCCATTTCTCTTTAGTTTATCAACAGATCCACTTTATGATACTCCCAATTTGAGGGGATATTGTTAACGTATAGATTTTACCATAACACTAATAGTATAATATTTACTTTTACGATTTATCCGAAATACTTATGGCATCAATAGCAACACCACCTCCTCGCACAATTACTATACGTTTTAAAAACATTGTACTGAGCAAACGAATTAAAGCATTGTTTTTATCTTCATTCTGAACGCATTCTATTAATACAGTTGTAGCATCACAATCAATTATTTTTACATTAAATACAGATGCAATTCTATCTAAATCGTTCATCTCTTTATCCGTACATTCAATAACTTTAATAAACATCAATTCTTTCATATGGATAGGCATATTCGTAAAATCTATAACCTTTATGACCTCCACACTACGATTAAGTTGCTTCTTAATTTGCTCGAAGGTTTGGTCATCACTAGACAAACTGATCGTCATTCTAGAAATCGATTTATCCTCGGTAATTCCAACCGTCAAGCTTTCTAAATTGTATGCTTTTCCAGAAAATAGACCGGCAATTCTTGCCAGAACTCCAACCTCATTTTCTACCAATAAGCTTATCCATCTTTTTTTCATATCTACTTACCCCTCGCATTCTATGATCATATCTTTTAAAGCATTTCCTGGTGGTACTATTGGCAAAACATTTTCTTCCGGTTTAATAATAAATTCAATTATAGTAGGTGTTTTTTTATTCATTTTTGCTTGTAATAATGCTGGGCGTATTTCCTCAACTTTATGAACACGAATCCCCGTAGCGCCATAGCTTTTTGCTAGATAAATAAAATCAGGAACATAATCAGGGCAACAACATGAAGGTGTATTGCAGGTAGTAGAACAGCCTTTACGATATCTCATGCAGGTACTGGAATACCGATGATTAAAGAACATTTCCTGCCATTGACGTACATTTCCCAAATAGCCGTTATTCAATATGCAAATAATAATGGGTAATTCATATACAATCGCAGTCGCTAACTCCTGGATATTCATTTGAAACCCTCCATCACCGCAAACCGCTATGACCTCTTTTTCGGGATTACCAAGCTTTGCACCGATAGCTGCTGGGAATCCGTAGCCCATTGTTCCAAGCCCTCCAGATGTTAACATCATTTTCTTATCATTTAATTCAAGAAATTGTGTTGTCCATAATTGATTTTGTCCCACATCTGTCGTAATAATAGCACTATCAAATACAGTATTTATTTCCTCTATTATATTTTGAGGATTTATTTCATCATCACTTTTCTTTATTCTTATAGGATGTTCTTCTTTCCATTTAAGAATTTTATAAACCCAGTCATTTATTTCTAATTTCTCAGCCATCTCTATCAAGGCACAAATTGCATTTTTGGCATCGGCTACGATTGGTATATCAACCATTATATTCCTTGAAATAGATGCTGGATCAATATCAATATGTATGATAGTGGCATTTTGAGCAAATGTACTTACCTTTCCAGTAATACGATCATTAAACCGTGTGCCAATTGAAAAAAGAACATCGCATTCACTTATTGCTGAATTTGCGGCATAACTTCCGTGAATTCCCAAATTACCAATATATAACGGATGACTAGTCGGAATTGATCCCTTTCCCATGATGGTTGTAATTACTGGAATTCCTGTTTTTTCTGCTAATACTTTCATTTCATTATTAGCACGAGCAATATTGACACCTCCCCCAATAAGAAACAAAGGCTTTTTTGCTAATTTCAGGCACTTCCATGCCTTCTTTATTTGGCCAATATGCACTACTTCATTCGGTTTATAACTTCTTACATCAATTTTGTCTGGATAAATATCACTCCCCATTGCCCTTTGAATGTCTTTTGGCAAATCTACAACAACTACTCCTGGTTTACCGGATTTGGCGATGTAAAAAGCTTTTTTTATAATATAGCCTAAATCCTCTCGTTTCCTTACAGTAACAGCATATTTACAAATACTCCTAGTAATTCCCACAATGTCAACTTCTTGAAAAGCATCATTTCCGATTAATTCTGTAGGAACTTGACCCGTAAAACATACTAATGGTACACTATCATAATTAGCAGTTGCAATTCCTGTCACAAGATTTGTTGCTCCAGGACCGCTCGTTACAAGGCATACTCCTACTTTGCCCGTTGATCGTGCATAACCATCAGCTGCATGAACTAATCCCTGTTCATGCCTTGGTAATACTACATCTATCCCCTTAACACCATATAGAGCATTAAATAAATCAATTGCTTGTCCACCTGGGTATGCAAACAAAGTTCCAACCTCTTCTTTTAACAATGCTTTTACAAATAATTCTGCTCCAGAAATTTGCATAATATATCCCTCCATAATGCATGTACTTGCTTGCTTTTTTTTGACAACCACTCTATTCTTTAGATATCCCACTTATAAATATTTTTACAGCTTCTCTGATATAATATTTTTTTTCCATTTTAGTAAGTTTTCCACTAAAAGATGCATTCAAAAAAGTATAGCCAAAGGTGCTTGAAAATATGATCATTGCTAAACCTTTAAAATCCACATATGGTATTTTCCCTCTCATAGCCATCTGTTCAAAATAACTTATTAATGAAGATATAAATATTTGGGGAATCTGCATAATCAATGGTTCTGTTTCTTCATATATCTGAGGAGCTCTTAGACCTATAGATAGCTTAACAAAATCAGGAGTTATATGATTCATATATTCTGTCATAAACATTTCTAGATCTGCCTGCAAATCCCATGTTATGTTTTCTAATACTTTTGAAGTAAAATTTCCGCGCCACTTTTCTTGTTCAATTCCCTTTAAAACAATGTCCTTTTTACTGGAAAATTTGCGGAATATTGTGCATTCATTAACACCAGCTAATTTTGCAATTTCTTTTGTTGTTGAAGCCACATAGCCTTTATCTCTAACTAGGCTCATAGTAGCATCAATTATTCTTTGACTTGTTTCATCCAAATGACCATCCTCCAATGCAAGTGAATGCTTTCATTTTATATGGACTAAGACAATTTGTCAAGATTACTTATGTAATTTTTAATTCCTCCAAAAATAATCATAAATCATAGATGGTTTTACTATATTAAGTGTATTTACATATATTCCGACAAATGTAGCTACTGAAATCATATAATCAGACATTAAGCGAAAACTTCTGAATTGTAATTGATTATAGTTCTCTAACACATAACCATGGCTTGTCTTTTTAAATTCACATTGATCTAGGGGAAGCTGAAATCCTAAACCAGTAAATTTCATATAACTTTCCTTTAATGTCCATAATTCATAATACTTTTCATCTGAAACGTCAAAATTTTCATATATCTCTTTTTTTTCATCACTAGAAAAAATTTTTTCTATAATATAAGTATCTTTATGATGAATTCTTTCGATATCTACTCCTACTGGCATATTACTAATTGCAACCATTACCCAATCCCCAGAATGCGATATACTAAACTTTATATTTTCCCCATAAATATATGGTTTTCCATATTTAGTATAGAGGATATTTATATTACTATTAGCAAGTTCTAATTTTTGACATAATATAAATCTTAGTAAACATTCAGCATAAAATGATCTTAGATAATCTTCTCTAAAAACAAATTTTTTTAGTTTGCTTAATCTGTATTCACTAATTAATTTTGTCAATTTAGTTTCTTTGCTTTTATCTAAAGCATCTGTAATATTAAGTAAGAACAGTTCAACATACTTATCATTCATTATTAATTAAACACGTCCCCTTTTTGTATTGCCTCTAAAATATCATCCAAATTATGTTCATATTGCATCTTTTTTTCCTTATCATATTTTATGCATTTATCGGCCCAAGCTTTACAATATGTACATGTATTACGCTCCCTACTTTTTCCATCTGAGCATATTTTATGGTCACAATTATAATGTTCTCTAAATCCTTCCAAAAAGCCATCTAAGGCTCTATTATCTATATACAGCCAGTCTAAATTATACAAAGATTTTATTTTATTCATTATCTCAGGTTTATAGTATTGGCTTACCTGTGTCTGTTCAATCGGAAGTAAGTTTTTACCTTGTACTGCATATATAATATCCATTAAATTGCCTTCGTAATGTTCTTCATTGTATGCGCGTAATATTTTTATAAGATATGCACTGGTTGATGATCGTTCAGCTAATTTAAAAACCAAATTGTAATTGTCCGCTTTTTGCATTACTTCACGATAATAGTGTAAATCATCTGGTCGGATCCACGTGGCTGAAATTAGTTTTTCTAGATGTTCCATTTTCATCTTAGAGCATTTATAATAGTAGTAATGTAAATGTTCTTTTAATCCACAACTATCCTGAGATGCATGTGAATTAGACAAGCCATGGTATGTACGCAACGGGCAGTCATGTAAACATATATTATTAGCAAATAGCCTTATTCTTGTTCCCGTCTTTTTTGTATATTTCAAAATTTTTTCTAATTCATCAAAATTTCTATTCACAATTTGATCTAATGTTATTTCATTAACACCAAATTGCTCCCAATAATGAATTTGCTGAATCGTGTGAACCCTGGTGTTAACTGATAAACATATTTCTAAATTAGGATAGTTTCTTTTTATCATGTCACACAAAAATGGATTGGCAACAGTCACACTGTCCACCCCTAAATCTATTAATTGTTTTAAATAATTGTTAACAGCAAAGAAAAAATCCTTTTTTAATTCATTATTATCCATGCATACTGAATTTAGTAAGTAATTAAACTTAATACCAGCCTCATGAGCCTTTCTAACATGATGTTTCAGTTCTTCTTGCTCGATGTTGGGTAATGCAGCTGATGGTCTACCTCCACCAATAATGTCTCTATTAATTTTTGCAAATACAGAATGCACATTTCCTATTTTTTTAAGTTCTTCTAATAACTCCAAATCAAAATTATATGCCATATCAAATTTCATTCTTTTTTCCATATTTACCACCTTTTTACAAAATCTCCTATGTTTTTAATAGCCTTTGTTGCAGAATACAATAACGGAGCATATAAATGCCAAATATGTGGAACATCTTCATATACTTCCAAGGTTACATCTACAGATTGGCTTACCATTTTTAAATAAATTTCTAGAGTGTCGTCTCTTAAGCATTCATTATTACCAACCTGCAATAAGCAAGGAGGAAAACCTTTGTAGTTTCCATATATAGGAGATATCATAGGATCTATCGGACTCTGTCCACATAAATATGCTGAATTTCTTCCTTTATCTTCCCTTAGCATATCTGAAAACATTCCTAAAATAATATCTTTGTCTTTATTCTTTGTCCAAGATTTATTTCTCCTTTCTTCATCTCCGCTAATACAAATAGAAACAAATGCATCTGGGCATTGCAAGTTTTTTTCTAGTATTTTAAATATCATTCCAATTTCTATAGTGGCTCCCGCAGAATCCCCACATAAAAATAATTTTAAATCGCCTTGGTTAGCAAAATGTTCATATACTTTAATGCCCTGGATTATAGGCGTTGGAAAAATAGATTTTGGAGCAAGATCATACTCTACAAAAATAATTTCACAATTACATGCTTTACTAAGCAATGCACACATATGATAATATTCTTTTATAGAGCCATACATATAAGCCCCTCCATGAAAGTATAGCATTATCCTCTTTCCCGAAATATGTCTTTCCTTTATAATATAGCAGGTTACACCATTAATTACTTTTTTATCGCAAAGTATCTCTTCGTCCTGACCCGAGTAACCATTTACATTTAAAAAATGAACTGGAAAAGTAAAATTCGCTTTTAAAAGCACCAGAGGATCATTACTTTCATTTTGAATTTTATTCCTATATTTTATTAACTCACACCTGATTTCTTCTACTGTTAACTTTTTCATCTTTCCTATACGATGTTATGTTTATAAAGCGCAAACATCATAATTCCTTTCTTTTGTGTTTGATATCATGTTTCAGTGCATTCAGATGCAGTAAGCTATTGCTTCTTTTCTCAAGCTTAGCCCGCCTTAAAAAGTATATTTCTACTGCATTTGTTCATATTATTTACATATTGGATATTACAGTGGGGCTTAGGTTCCCCTCCTATGACTACATTTTTTGCAAGCTACTTTAAGCTCGAAGTTTTTAATACATATTCACAGCATTGTCTCAAAAATGTTTTCTAAACTATGCTTTATTTTCGTGTCCATTTTTCTTAAATAAGTATTCTGCTTGCTACAATTGACTTTACATATGTATCAATATAATCTTTTTCATCAATTTCTAATATTGCTGCCATTCTCTTGTTAACAGAAATCTGCGGACATATCCCTTTTTGCTCAAAAATAATTTTTTCAATCTCTGTTTCTGTTATATTCAATTTTTTCAAAAACTCATTCCAAAACAATGGGCGTTCTTCACAATAGTTACTTTTTTGGAGCAATTTATTCATTTCCCTAAATGAAATTATGTTATTTCGATATAAATTTGCAATTTCAAGCACATCCATATTAATTTGCTTTTGCATATAAGATAAATATGATTTAACTCCTTCAGCTAAACAGCTAGAATGAAGATAGCTTTCATTTGCTTTTCTATCTTTCCAACCTGCAGATCTTAATGAAGAAATAATTTCTTTTTCATTCCATGGTAAAAAAACACTAGGCGTTATTAAATTTATATTTGTATTATTTCTAAGTTGTTTTAATGAGAGAAAGGCTTTTTTTATTTCTTCAATAGCAACATCTGAATATTCTCCTACCAGCAAATCGACACACAGTATCTCATACATCTCAGCTGCAATATTTCCTATATTAGATATTCCTCTTTTTAATAATTGACTATTATACTCATCCTCACTTCTATTTTCCCCCATTTCACGTATAATAACATTTATAGTCTGTGAAATCGATGTTGAAAAAACAATGGCAGGAGCTATGTTTTTGCTAATTATAGGTGCAGCGAACATAAAAGCTAAAGGCACACAATTGCAAAATCTACCAAGATGAAATAATCTATTTCGATATATCTCTTTTACTATATTCCAATCAGTGTTAATATAAAGATGATCAATATCCAAATAATTAACCAGATTTTCCATTTGCTTTTTTTGCTGCACAGAAAAAAAACCATTATCCCATGTTAAGGCCAGGATATTAAGATCATATAGCTCTTTTAATTTAAGCAAGCTATAAGAGCTATCTCTTCCTCCAGTAAATAATACAATACAATCATATTTATACTCATTGCGTAGATTTTGAAAATAATCATCTAGTAATTTTCTGTTTTTTTGGTCTTGGATTTTAAATATCTTCTTGCTATCTTCACATATTTGACATACTCCATTATGAATAGGAAGTTTCCCTACATTTCCTATATGCCAATTTTTTAGACCACACTTATTACAAGTATTTGTCATTCTATTCCTCCTTTCCACACTTATAACTTCTCGGAATTTTCAGCCCTGATTTTATAAGGCTTTCCGACCCCTATCTCAAAAAAATCACCCACTTTTTTCAAAAAACGCTTGACAAATCGCTCAAAATTTGCGGCGAAGCCGATTGATTATATTTTATTTCAATCGACTGGAGGCGATTTCTTTGTTACCTTGTAATCCTGGCGGCCATGCCGCCTATCAGGATACTTTCATATCCGATTTCCTTAAGTTTTATCCTGATCCCTTCGTACTTCCTAAAAGTACCTGGGATTATATCGTGCAGTTCTGGTATCTGGACCTTTCCCAGACTGATTCCATTATGCAGAAGTGTTACTCCGTTTTTGGCCCTGAACCCCGGCTCCCGTCCTGCATGTGTTTATGAGCGAGGTCAATTCCTCGTAATTGGCGCGGCACTTCCTTAAAATCA
>ERZ1643247.1085-NODE-1085-length-27441-cov-7.339845_pt1 | contig 27441 bp, 22 predicted proteins | sample MGYA00579264_ERZ1643247 | MGnify/ENA primary metagenome ERZ1643247 (study PRJEB29033, sample SAMEA4952262) | chicken gut metagenome | biome: Broiler Chicken; feature: Gastrointestinal Tract; material: Caecum | place: Ireland | collected 2018 | study: Broiler... | reverse complement strand
GGGCGGCGCGGGCAGGAGCGTCATCAAAAAGCTCGCCGACGCGGGCGCGGACGTATACGCCTTCGACCTGCGCAGGGAAAATTTAGACGAGGTGTACAGGGAATTCGGCTGTTTCACCCCGCTGCATGAACTTGCGCCCGCCGACTACGACGTCATCATCAACGTGACGGGCGTGGGCATGCACAAAACGGAGGGCATATCGCCCGTCGGGGAGGATATCCTCTCCCGCACGAAGGCGGCGATCGACCTCATCTACTACCCGCGCAAGAGCGAATTTTTACGCCTTGCCGAGGGCTTAGGCAAACCCATCGTCAACGGCGAAGGCATGCTCTTTTACCAGGCGTACTACGGCGACTGCATCTTTCTGGGCAGGCAGCCGCGCGCCGAAGAGGCGAAAGAGCTGTTTGAAGCGTATAAAAAGGTCTATACAGACTGAGCGGCAAGGAGAAAGGATATATGAAACTTCTGTTTTTGAACGGCGTCAACCTGAACATGACGGGCAGGCGCGAAAAGGGCGTGTACGGCACGCAGACGTTGGAGGAGATCAACGCGGAGATCGCCGCGTTCTGCAAGGCGCGCGGCGCGGAGTGCAGCTTTTACCAGACGAACATCGAAGGGGAGCTGTGCACCGCCATCCAGCAGGCGGACGCGGACGGCATCATCCTGAACGCGGGTGCGTTCACCCATTACAGCTACGCTCTGCGCGACGCGATCGCGTCGGTGGATATCCCCGTCGTCGAAGTGCACATGTCGAACGTGCACGCGCGCGAGCCGTTCCGTGAAAAATCGGTCATTTCCGAAGTGTGCAAAGGCACCGTGCTCGGGTTCGGAAAGAACAGTTATCTTCTCGCCGCGGAGAGCTTTCTGCTGTGAACATCGTTCTGTGCGGGATGATGGGGTGCGGAAAGACGACCACGGGCATCCGTCTTGCCGAGCGGACGGGCATGCGGTGGTACGATACCGACGAGATGATCACCCGCAAATACGGAAAGATCGCGAACATCTTCGAGTTCTACGGCGAAGAGCGGTTCCGCCAATATGAAACAGAGATCGTGCGCAGCGTCGCCGATGAGGACAACTGCGTCATTTCGACGGGCGGCGGGTGCGTCCTGCGCCCCGAAAACAGCGCCGCGTTCAAACAGGGCGGCGGGAAGATCGTCTTTTTGAAGGTGGACATCGAAGTGCTGTTCGCGCGTACGGGGCACACGGGCGACGAGCGCCCGCTGCTCAAAAACACGACGATGGAAAAGATGAAGGCGATCCTCGATTACCGCACGCCCATCTACGAGAGCTGCGCCGACTACACCGTCGATACGAACGGAAAGAGCGTGGAAGAAGTCGCGGACGAGATCATCTCCGTGTTCTCGCTTCCGCGCGTAAAGTAGGGCGCGTATGGGCATGGTGCTGGTCACGGGCGGCTCGCGCGGCATCGGGCGCGCCTGCTGCGCTGCCTTCGCAAAGGCGGGGTGGGACGTCGCTTTCTGCTACGCGCGCGACGAGGCGGACGCGGCGGAAACGCGGCGGCTGATCGAGGCGTGCGGCGCGGGCGCGCTCGCGTTTCGCTGCGACGTGCGCAGCGAAGCGCAGGTAAACGAAATGTTCTCCGCCCTTCCCGGGCTTTCGGCGCTCGTGAACAACGCGGGCGTTTCGCTCTTTTCGCAGCTGCAGGATACCTCCCTCGCGCAGTGGCGCGAGGTGTTTGCCGTCAACTGCGAGGGCGCGTTTTTGTGCACGCGCGCGGCGGTGCCGCTGTTTTTGCGGCGGGGCGGCGGCGCGATCGTCAACATCTCCTCCGTCTGGGGGGAGGAGGGCGCCTCCTGCGAGGCGGCGTATTCGGCGAGCAAAGCCGCGCTCATCGGGTTCACCAAGGCGGCGGCGAAGGAGCTTGCGCCGTCGGGCATCCGCGTCAACTGCGTCTCCTGCGGCATCGTGGACACGCAGATGAACGCCCGCCTCACCGAGGCGGAAAAGCAGGCGTTTTTGCAGGACGTTCCGCTCGGGCGGCAGGGCACGCCCGAAGAGGTCGCTGCCAGCGCGCTGTTCCTGGCGCGGCATCCCTATATCACGGGCGAAGTGCTGCGGGTGAACGGCGGGCTGTATGTATGAACCGCGTAAAATTTTTGTAAAAAGAAAAGGGATTTATGCGCGGGCGGAGAATATATAAGGCGGGGAAAAGAAGATGGAAAGCGAAAGCAAGCGCAGGCGGTACGAAATGGAGGAGATGTTTCTCTCTCCGTTCGCCTGTAAATCGAAGGATACGCGCGGGCGGGAGCGCGACGAGCGCCCCTGCGATATGCGCACGGATTTTCAGCGCGACCGCGACCGCATCATTTACAGCAAGGCGTTTTTGCGCCTGAAAAACAAGACGCAGGTGTTTTTCTCGCCCGAGGGCGACCACTTCCGCACCCGCATGACGCACACCATCGACGTGTCGCAGATCGCGCGCTCCATCGCGCGCTGCCTCGCGCTGAACGAGGACCTTGCCGAGGCGATCGCGCTCGGGCACGATTTAGGGCATACGCCCTTCGGGCACGCGGGCGAGCGTTCTCTTGCGGCGCTCAGCCCTTGCGGCTTTGCGCACAACGTGCAGTCGCTGCGCGTGGTGGACGTGCTCGAAAACGACGGAAAGGGGCTGAACCTCACCTTCGAGGTGCGCGACGGCATCCTCAACCACAAAAAGGGCGGAAAGCCCGCCACGCTCGAGGGCTGCGCCGTTTCGCTTGCCGACCGCATCGCGTACGTCAATCATGACATCGAAGACGCGATCCGCGCGGGGCTTTTGCGGGAGGAGGACCTGCCCGCGCGGGAGATCGCCGTGCTCGGCGGCACCACGCGCGAGCGCATCAACACGATGATCTCCTCCATCTACGCGAACAGCCACGGGAAAAACACCGTTACGATGGGCGCGCGCGAAGCGGACGCGCTGGAGAGCCTGCGTTCGTTCATGTTCGAACACGTATACATAACCGAGCAGACCAAAAAGGAGGAGGAGCGCGCAAAGCGCATGCTCGCGGCGATGTACGACTACTTCACCGCGCATACGGACAGGCTTCCCGTCTTTTTCCGCTCGCTTGCGGAGCGGTTTTCGCCCGCGCAGGCGGTATGCGATTATCTCTCGTCCATGACGGACAAATTCGCCGTGGCAGTGTTTGAAAATCTGTTCGTGCCGCGCAGCTGGGCGCTGACCGAGCAGGACGTGGAAAATTAAAAGGGGAGGACGGCGTTGAAGGGACCGGATCCGGAATTCATCCGACAACTGAAGAGCAAAAACGATCTGGTCGACGTGATCGGAAGCTACGTGCACCTCGAAAAGAAGGGCGCGAACTATTGGGCTTGCTGCCCCTTCCATCATGAAAAGACGCCCTCTTTCGCCGTCAACGCGGCGGACCAGTTCTACCATTGTTTCGGCTGCGGCGCCAGCGGCGACGTGATCACCTTCGTCCGCGAGATCGAGTCGGTCGACTTCATGGACGCGGTGCGCATCCTCGCCGAGCGCGCCAAACTGCCCGTGCCCGAAACGGAGTACGACTCCGAGGAGGCGGCGCGCGCGAAAAAGAAGCGCGACGAAGTGCTGCGCCTGCTGCGCGATACCGCGCACTTTTACCTTAATAACCTCAACGGCGGGCGTGCGGACAAGCACGTCGACTACATTTTAAAGCGCGGCATCAGCGCCCCCGTCGTGCGGAAATTCGGGCTGGGTGCCTCGCTCAACTTCCGCGACCTGCCCCGCTTCCTCCGTTCCAAAGGCTATTCGGAGGAGGCAATGCTCGAAAGCGGCGCGGTCGCAAAATCCGACCGCGGCGGCGAACTGATCGACTCCCTCGGCGGGCGGCTGATCTTTCCCATCATCAACGCCTTCGGCGACGTGGTCGCGTTCGGCGGCAGGATGCTCGAAAAGACGGACTTCGCCAAATACAAGAACACCAAAGAGACCATCGTCTTCAACAAGAGCAAGAACCTGTACAACATCAACCTTGTCAAAAAGCTGAAAAAGGCGGGCGGGCTTTCGGATGTCATCATCGTCGAAGGGTATATGGACGCCATTTCGCTGTACCAGGCGGGGTTTGAGAACGTCGTCGCGAGCATGGGCACCGCGCTCACCAAGGAGCAGGCGCGCCTTGCCAAGCGGTACGCGGACAATGTGCTCATCAGTTACGACGGCGACTTTGCGGGGCAGAATGGCGCCATCCGCGGGCTGGAGATCCTGCGCGAAGAACAGCTCAACGTGCGCGTCGTTTCCCTGCCCGAGGGTCTTGATCCCGACGACGTGATCAAAAAACAGGGCCACGAGGGGTACCAACGCTGTCTGGACGGGGCGATGCCGCTGGTCGACTTCAAGCTCGAAGCGCTTTCGAGGCGGTATGACCTGAAAAACACCGAGCAGCGGCGCGAATACACCGCGCAGGCGCTCCGCGTGATCGCGGGCGAGGAGAGCGCGAGCGTGCGCGAGGATCTTTTGAAGCAGCTCCGCGACAAGACGGGCACCACCTACGAGTCCCTCCGCCGCGACCTGGAAAACGCGCCGCGCGAACCCTCCGCGGCTGAGCCGCAGGAGCAAAAGCCGCGCGAGGACAGCGCCGACCGCGTGCGGAAAGCGTGCCGTTTTATCCTCGCCTCTGTGCTGTTCGGCGCAAAATACGCGAAAAATTTCGATCTTTCGCGTGTCAGCTTCAGCGATCCTGTGCATAATACGATCGCGGAATATATCAGAATGCAGCAGAAAAACGGCGAACGGGTGCGCCCCTCCGCGCTGTTCGAGATCATCGAGGAGAACGACGCGGAACTTGCGGACATCCTCGACCTGAGCCTCGGCGACAGCCTGGAGGGCGAAGCCGCGGCAAAGACCTTCGAAACGAGCATAAAGACGCTGGAACGCGCGGCGACGGAGGAGGAGCTGAACGCGCTCTCCGCGCGTTTCGACGCCGAAACGGACGCGGCGGAGCGCAAGAACCTGACCCGACGCATTCTGGAACTCACACTCAGACTCAAAACACTGAACTAAATTTACGGGAGCGGAAACACATGAGCGTATCCGAACAGAAACTCAACGACATTTTAAAACAGATCATCGGCGAATACCGCCAGAAGGGCTCGATCTCCACAGACACGCTGTGCGACATCCTCGAAAAGATCGACACCAGCCCCGACCAGATCGACTACATCTACAAGTCCATCGGCGAGGCGGGCATCCAGATCGTGGACGAGGACGAGCGCGACCGCGAGCTGTTCGAACAGGCGCTCAAAGACATCGGGCTGGACGACCCCGTCAAAATGTACCTCAAAGACATCGGCAGGGTGCCCCTCCTTTCGGTGGATGAAGAGATCGAGCTTGCGCAGAAGATGCAGGAAGGGGACGAGGCGGCGAAAAAGCGCCTTTCCGAAGCCAACCTGCGCCTCGTCGTATCCATCGCAAAGCGGTACGTCGGGCGCGGCATGCTCTTTTTGGACCTCATCCAGGAGGGCAACCTCGGGCTGATGAAGGCGGTGGAAAAGTTCGACTACCGCAAAGGCTTCAAATTTTCGACGTACGCGACGTGGTGGATCCGCCAGGCGATCACCCGCGCCATCGCGGACCAGGCGCGCACCATCCGCATCCCCGTGCACATGGTGGAAACGATCAACCGCCTCACCCGCGCCTCGCGCATCCTCTTGCAGCAGCTGGGCAGGGAACCCACCCCCGAAGAGATCGCGAAGGAGCTGAACATGGACGAGGACCGCGTGCGCGAGATCCAGAAGATCGCGCAGGACCCCGTCTCTTTGGAAACGCCGATCGGCGAGGAGGAGGATTCGCACCTGGGCGACTTCATCGAGGACGACCGCGCGACCACGCCCTCCGACTCCGTCGCGTTCACCATGCTCAAAGAGCAGCTTTTAGGCGTGCTCGATACGCTCACCCCGCGCGAGGAGAAGGTGCTGCGCCTGCGCTACGGCATCGACGACGGCAAGCCGCGCACCCTTGAAGAGGTGGGCAAGGAGTTCAACGTCACGCGCGAGCGCATCCGCCAGATCGAGGCGAAGGCGCTGCGCAAGCTGCGCCACCCTTCGCGCAGCAAAAAGCTGAAAGATTTCCTCGACTGACATGCGCAGGACGAAGCGCATCCGCACCATCTGCGCCGAGCTTTTGCCCTGCGGCGTGTTTGCAGACGTGGGGTGCGATCACGGGTACTGCACGCAGTACATGCTGGAAAACGGGCTGTGCCGCCGCGCCGTCCTTTCGGACATCAGCGCCGCGAGCCTTGCCAAAGCGGAAAAACTTTTGGGCGGCTACATCCGCGCGGGCATTGCCGCAAGCGTCTGCTGCGCGGGGCTGGAACGCGTTCCGCGCGATACCGACGAAGTGCTCATCGCGGGCATGGGCGGGGATGAGATCGCGGACATCCTGGAAGGGGGCTTTCTGCCGCCCGTCCTCGTATTGCAGCCCATGCGCAACGCCCGCCGCGTGCGGGAATTCCTGCTCGCAAACGGCTATGCGCTCACCCGCGACTTTACTTTCCGCGACGGAAAGTTCTACGACCTTCTCCGCGCCGAGCGCGGCACGGCTGAGGCGGAGCGGCAGGGCAGGGAGCGCGCGTACGGCGAAAAAGAGCTTGCTTTCGGGTACGACAACCTGCACGCGCCGTCGGCGGATTTTGCCGCATGGCTTGCGGAAGAAATAGAAAAATGCGGGCGGCGCATCGCCGCGGCGGAGCGGGACGTGCCCGCGCTGCGCGGGCGGATGCAGCTTCTGCGCGAGGTGCACGATGAAACTTTGCGAAATTTACGATAAGATCGACGCCGTTGTGCCCAAGCGTCTTTCGGACGAATACATAGTCGCCTACGGCGGGCACGACAACAGCGGCATCCTCATCGACTGCGGCAAAGAGATCGCGGGCGCGGTGTTTTCGCTGGATTTTTCGCTCGGCGCGCTCGAAGCAGCGCGGCGTTCGGGGAAGAACCTTATCGTAACGCACCACCCCGCCATCTTTTATCCCGTTTCGAACCTGCGCGTCACCGACCCGCTCGGGCGGCGGCTGCTTCTGGCGGCGGAGAACGGCATTTCCGTCATCTCCATGCACCTGAACGTGGACTGCGCCGTCGGCGGAACGGACGAACAGCTCGCCCGCGCCATCGGCGGCAGCGGAGAGCTCCCGCCCGAGGAAAAGGTCTCGGAGGGCGGCTACGGCAGGATCTTTTCGGTGCCCGCGCAGAGCTTTGCGCAGCTGTGCGCGCACCTCCGCGCGGAGCTGCACACGCAGCGCCTGTTTGCGTACGGCGACGGGGCGGACACGGTGGACAAGGCGGCGTCTTTCTGCGGCGCGGGTGCAGACGCGGCTGCCGTCGCGCGGGCGCGGCAGGCGGGCGCGCAGGTGCTCGTTTCGGCGGACATCAAACACAACATTCTATGCGACGCGCTCGAATGCGGGCTGAAAGTGGTGCAGCTCACGCACTACGCGAGCGAAAATTACGGTTTCAAAATTCTCTATAAAAAATTATGCGGCGGGCTCGGTGTTCCGTGCGAATACCACGAGGACGAGTTCCTGCTCTGAGGAGGTAGTAAAATGATAGACGAATTGCTGGCATACCAGGAGGCGGACGGGCGGCTGCGCGCGATCGAGCAGAAGATCTCTGCCACGGACGAGCGTAAAAAATATGTGACGGCGCGCAAATTCCTTGAAAAGGCGCCCGAAAAGCTGGATGCGCTGGACGCGCGTGCGGCGGAGTTCAAGCGCCTGTTCACGCGCCTGCAAAAAAAGAGCGAGGAACTTGCCGAAGCCATCAAGGACTACGAGAACCTCGGCGAAATGATCGGGCAGCAGGGCGGCGAGATCGCTTTTTATAAAAAGAACGCCTCGCAGATCGCCGATTCTTTGCGCGGGCTGAAGGCGGAGATCGCCCGCCTGCGCCAGAACGTGGAGGAGGCGGCGAAGGAGTACGCCGCCGCCAAAAAGCAGACCATCGCCATGCAGCGGCAGTACAAGGAGTACAGGGAAAAGTACAACGAAATCAAAAAGGAGTACGCCGCCGAGGTCGAAAGCGTGGAGAGCGAGCTGAAAAAGCTGGGCGAAAAGGTACCGAAGGATACCCTCGCCAAATACACCGCCAAGCGCAAGGAGAAGCTGTACCCCGTCGTCTGCGAAGTGAAGGCAAAGGACAACCGCTGCCCGCAGTGCGGCATGGAACTCTCCATCGCAGAGCAGTCGAAATTGGAAAGCGGCACCTTTATCGAGTGCGACAGCTGCCGCCGCATCCTTTTCCGCAGGAAGTAGCGGCGCGCCCATTCCCGCAAAGCACGCGATGCAACATGCGCGTGCAAGCAACACGATACGACGTACGGGTGAAACAACACGATACGATGTACGGGTGAAACAACGCGATACGACGTACGGGTGAAACAACGCGATACGACGCGCGTGTAAAAAAGCACGATACAACGCAGAGCCCCGCGCCGAAGATCTTTCTTCGGCGCGGGGCTTCGTTTTTGAATATGTAAACTTACCTGTACAAAGGCTTATAGTGTGCGCAGGCACGGTAGTCGGCGCTTTCGGGTTCTTTGGTACCGAAACTGCTCCATGCGTGCGGGCGGTAGATCTCCTCTTCGGGCACGTTGTGCAGCGATACGGGGATGCGCAGCATGCTCGCAAGGGTGATGAGCTCTTTGCCGATATGCCCGTAGGTGAAGGCGCCGTGGTTCGCGCCCCAGTTCGCCATCACACTGTACACGTCCTTGAACGCGTCTTTGCCCGTCAGGCGCGGCACGAACCAGGTCGAAGGCCAGGTGCGGTCGGTGCGGTAGAGCAGGGTCTTGTTCACTTCGTCGGGCAGCGAAACGGTCTGCCCCTCCGCGATCTGCATCACATACCCGATGCCGTCCACGTTGTTGATGCGCACGAGCGTAACGGGCATGCCGCCCTCCGTATCGAAGGAGGAGGAGTACCCGCCGCCGCGGAAGTAGCCGCGGTTCGCGCTGCACCACTTCGTCGCGCCGAGCATGGCGTCGATGTCCTTGTCGGTCACCTCCCACCAGCGTTTCATGACGGGCGCGCCGTTCTCGTCCTTGCAGGCGCCCGTGCCGTCCAGCGCCGCCGCGCCGCTGTTCAGCAGGTGGATGAACCCGTCCGCCGCCGCGCCCTGCGGCTTCCAGCCCGTGATGCGTTCCACGGAGGAGGGGCTCCAATAGGTGCGTACGTCCGCAAAGACGGACGCGCGCCCCGTCAGCAGTTTGCAGAACAGCATCGCCAGCCCGTTGCAGCCGTCGTTCTCCGTCGCGAGGGGGAAGGGCTCTTTTTTGCCCTCCCAACCGAAGGTGGTGTTGAGCATCGCCTCTGTGAAGTCGCCGTTCGGGAAGTAGTCCGTCCACATGCGCTGCCCCTGGAACCCGCCGAGGATGGCGTTGCGTCCGAGCGCCTCTTCGTGCCAGCCGATCTTGTCGAGTTCGGGGTTGCCGAGCAGGATGTCGCGCACGATCAGCGTCATTTTCGCGACGAACTCCCACTGTTTTTCGCGCTCCTGCGGGGTAAAGTCCTTCATGCCGAACGCTTCGCCGTTCCAGTCTTTCCCTTCCTTGCAGCGCGCTTTGATCCATTTCAGCTCTTTTTCGTATTCCTTTTTATCGTAGATGCCGAGTTCTATGCGGCGGACGATCTCCGACATATCCACCCATTCCGCGCGGATGCCGAAGTAGCGCTGCATCGCGTTCACGTCGCAGTAGCTGCCGCCGATGCCCATGGCGACGGAGCCGATGTTCACGTACGCCTTGTTGCGCATCTGCCCGACGGCGAGCGCGCAGCGCGCGAAGCGCAGGATCTTTTCCTCCACGTCGGGGGTGATGCCGCTCATGTCCGCGTCCTGCACGTCCCGCCCGTAGATGGCGAAGGCGGGCAGCCCGCGCTGTGCGTGCAGCGCCATGGCGGCGGCGAGGTACACCGCGCCGGGGCGCTCGGTACCGTTGAATCCCCACACCGCTTTTACGGTGAGCGGGTCGATGTCCATCGTTTCGCTGCCGTAGCACCAGCAGGGCGTAACGGTCAGCGTGGCGCACACGTTTTCGCCCGCAAATTTATCGGCGCAGCGCGCCGCTTCCGCGCCGCCGCCGATGGTCGTATCCGCGATGACGACTTCCGCCGGAGAGCCGTCCGTGTAAAAGACGTTGCTTTCAATAAGTTTTTTTGCGCTTTTCGCCATGTTCATGGTCTGTTCTTCCAGGCTTTCGCGCACGCCGAACCACCGTCCGTCGATGACGGGGCGGATCCCGATCTTCGGTTTCATATCTGTTTCCTCCTGTTGCGCGCTTTCCGCGCATCTTTATCTTACCGCGGCGCGGCGCCGTTTTCAATGGGCGAACTTGCTTTTTTTTCACAGCAAAATCGGAACATTCCGCGCGCACAGTGGATTTTTTGCGCAAAATGCGGTATAATGCGGGCATGAAACATCTCTGCCGCGCCGATTCCGACGTGCGTAAACATCTCATCATCCGCCGCGAAAGCGCAAACACGCTCCGCCCGAAGCTGCTCTATGCGGGCGAACTCCGCTTTACGAGCCATTGGAGCGAGGAGGCGCATTCGCATCCCTTCTGCGAATTGCTGTACGTAGCCGAAGGCAGCGGCGAGGTCGTCGCCGACGGTAAGGTATACCCCGTCCGCGCGGGCGACCTCGTGCTGTACAATGCGGGCACGGTGCACGCCGAGCGCACCGAGGAGGGGTTTGCCTTTCTCTTCCTTGCGGTGAACAACCTGAAGTTCAGCCGCGCCGCCGAGGACAGGCCGCTGGACGCGGGCGCGTCGCCCGTGCTCGCCGCGGCGGACTATGCGGAAGATTTTGCTTACCTCTTCCGCACCCTTGTGCGCGAGGCGCGCGAGGGAAAGCGCTACGGCGACGAAGCGTGCAAGGGGCTCGCCAACACCATCCTCAGCCTGTACCTGCGCCTCTTTTCGGGTGGGGAGGAGAAGTACCTTTCGCCAAACGAAACGTACCTGCGCGCTAAGGAGTACATCGACGCGCATTACCTGACCATGGGCAGATTGGACGAACTGTGCGCGGCGCTGTACGTGAGCCGCTATTATCTGACGCATCTGTTCCGCGAATACGGGGGGATGTCGCCGCTGCAATACGCGCTGGGCAAGCGCATGGAGCACGCAAAGCGGCTTCTGGCGTCGACCGATCTGCCGGTAGAGGAGGTCGCGGCGCGGGTAGGATATGCGGAGGCGGGGTCCTTTATCCGCAGCTTCCGTGCCCGCGAGGGCTGCACGCCCGCCGCCTACCGCCGCGCAAAGCGCGGCGGGAAACTTTAAAAAAGGATAATTTTATAAAAGACGGGTAGGCGCATAAAACATCTGCGAAACGCTTGCGGAGCGGGGTCCTTTTTGTTATAATAAATAAGGTGAACGTTCGCCGCGGCGGCGTTTGCCAAAGGAGAAGAATGGACGGAAAAATTCTTGCGGAACGGCTGCTCGCTTACGCGCGGGCAAATTTACATATGAGGGCGGAGGACGAAACGTATGCGCGCAACGCGCTGCTGACCTTTCTGCGCCTTCCTTCGCCCGGCGTGCCCGAGGCGGACTATGCGGTGCCCGATTCTCCGGACGAACTTGCGGAACAGCTTTCGGCGTACGCGCTGGAAAACGGGCTGTGCGCGGAAGGGGAGGAAGAGCGCTTCTGGGTGGATATCTTCGGCGCGCTCACGCCGCTGCCTTCCGTGGTGAACGACGAATTTGCACGCATCAGAGAGGAGCGCGGCGCGCAGGCGGCGTGCGATTACCTGTATGACCTGAGCGTCAAAAACGGGTATGTGCGCGCGTCGGCGATCGCGCGCAACCTCAAATGGGAGTACGACGACGGTGCGAACGGGTTGGAGATCACCGTCAATCTCTCCAAACCCGAAAAGAGCAACAAGGACATCGCCAAACTTCTGCACGCGCCCAAGGGCGAAAAATATCCCGCCTGCGCGCTGTGCAAGGAGAACGAAGGTTTTGCGGGCACGGCGACGCACCCGCCCCGCCGCAACATCCGTACCGTTAAGATGACGCTGGGCGGCGAACCGTGGTTTTTGCAGTATTCGCCGTACGCCTATTACGACGAACATTGCATCGCGATCAACGAAAATCACGTTCCCATGAACGTAAATGTAAGCACTCCGTTCAAACTTTTGGACTTTGTGGACGCTCTGCCCAATTACTTTATCGGGAGCAACGCGTCGCTTCCCATCGTGGGAGGATCCATCCTCAACCACGAGCATTTTCAGGGCGGGCTGCACCTGATGCCCATGCACCATGCGAAGATCCGCAAAGAGTACCGCAGCGACGCCTTCCCCGGGCTGAAGATCGGCATTCTCGACTGGTACAACAGCGCCGTGCAGTTTTCGGGCGAAAGCCGCGCGGAAGTCGCGGCGTTTGCGGGGAAGATCATCGAAGCATGGAAAAACTTCGACTGCCCCGAATGCGATATCCTGAGCCATACGGGCGACACGCCGCACAACGCGAGCTCGCCTATCTGCCGCAAGGTCGGCGATACCTATCTCTTTACGCTCATCCTGCGCAACAACCGCACGGACGAGCGTTACCCGGACGGCATCTTCCATGTGCACCCCGAATACCTGAACATCAAGAGCGAGGGAATCGGGCTGATCGAAGCGATGGGGCTGTTCATCCTGCCGCCCCGCCTCAAACGTCAGCTCGGCGAGATCGAGGCGATCCTGTGCGGGGAAGCTGCCTACGACCCTGCGGCGCTCGAGGATCCTGCAAACGATCTGCACATCCACCGCGCCATGATCGCAAAGCTGGTCGGCGGCGGGTTCACAAAGAGCCGCGAAGAGGCGGAGGCGCGCGTGCGCGAGTATGTGAACCGCACCTGCGCGGGCATTCTCGGCAATACGGCGGTCTTTAAAGACGACGAAAACGGCAGGGCGGGTTTTGCGCGCTTTATGGCGCAGCTCGGCCTGGAGGAGGTCTGATCTATGGAAACCATTGAACAGAATCGTACGGAAGGGTTTGAACGCGTGTTCGGCGCGCAGCCTTCGCTCCGCGTGAGCGCGGCGGGGCGCATCAACCTCATCGGCGAGCATGTGGATTACTGCGGCGGCAAGGTGTTCCCCGCGTCGCTCAACCTCAACTGCACGGTATACGCCCGCCCCAACGGGACGGACGTCATCAACGTGTATGCGGACGACCTCGACGAGAATGCGCCGCTCACCATCGGGAAGATCGCGGACTACAAGCACATCAAGTGGGGCAAGTACCAGGCGGGCGTGGCGTACGTTTTGCAGCAGAAGGGCGTGCCCCTCATCGGCTGCGACCTGTACTATTCCTGCACCGTGCCCTTCGGGTCGGGGCTTTCGTCCAGCGCGGCGATCGAAGTCGCCACGGCGGTCACCCTCTGCGAACTGACGGGCACGCCGTATGACCTCAAAGAGATCGCCGTCCTGTCGCAGAAGGCGGAAAACGAGTACTGCGGCGTCAACTGCGGCATCATGGATCAGTTCGCTTCGGCGATGGGCAAAAAGGATAAGGCGATCCTGCTCGACTGCAAGACGCTCGACTACGAATACATCCCGTTCGAGCTGGGCGGCTGCGAACTCATCGTCGCCAACTGCAACAAGCCGCACGCGCTGGTCGAAAGCAAGTACAACGAGCGCCGCGCCGAAGTGGAGGAAGCGCTCAAAAAATTGCAGACGGTCTGCAAAAACGTGACCTGCCTTGCGGAGATCACTCCCGAAATGTTTGAAAACGCGAAGCATGTTTTGAGCGGCAAGATCCGGGACCGCGCGGAGCACGTCGTGTACGAGTGCGCGCGCGTGCAGGAGGCGGCGAAGGCGCTGAAAGCGGGCGACATCGAACGGCTTGCCTCCCTCATCAACGCCTCGCACGACAGCCTTTCCAAGTTGTACGAAGTGACAGGCAGAGAACCCGACGCGCTCGCGTACCTCGCGCGGGAGCAGGAGGGCTGCCTCGGCTCGCGCATGATCGGCGCGGGGTTCGGCGGCTGCACCATCAGCATCGTGAAAAAGGAGTGCGCCGAGGCGTTCAAAGCGAAGGTCGGCGCGGCGTACGAAAAACAGATCGGCTATGCCGCGAGCTTCTACGATACGAGCATCGAGGACGGCGTGACCGTCCGCAGAATGTAAACAGATCGAAAAGGAGGGTTTTCGGATATGCAGAACATTCTTGTTACGGGCGGCGCGGGGTTCATCGGCAGCCACACGCTGGTCGAGCTTCTGGAGCGCGGATACGGCGCGGTCGTCGTGGACAACCTGAGCAACGCCTGCGAAGAGGCGCTCGCGCGCGTGGAACGCATCACGGGCAAGCCCGTAAAGTTTTATAACGCGGACATCCGCGACCGCGCGGCGATGGAGAAGATCTTTTCCGAAAACAAGTTCGACGCGGTCATCCACTTCGCGGGGCTGAAAGCGGTGGGCGAAAGCTGCGTCAAACCCCTCGAATACTACGACAACAATCTGTACGGCACGCTCGTGCTTCTGGAGACGATGCGCGCGCACAACGTGAAAAAGATCGTGTTCTCCTCCTCCGCAACGGTCTACGGCACGCCCGAGCGGCTGCCGCTCACCGAAAACTGCCGCACGGGCGGAACGACCAACCCGTACGGAACGAGCAAGTACTTTCAGGAGATCATGCTCACCGACCTGTGGAAGGCGGATAAGGAATGGAACGTCATCCTGCTCCGTTATTTCAACCCCGTCGGCGCGCACGCGAGCGGGCTGATCGGCGAAGACCCGAAGGGCATCCCGAACAACCTCATGCCCTACGTCGCGCAGGTGGCGAGCGGCAAGCTCAAAAAGATCAACGTGTTCGGCAACGATTATCCGACCCGCGACGGCACGGGCGTGCGCGACTATATCCACGTCGTCGACCTCGCGCGCGGGCATATCGCCGCCATCGAGGGCTGCAAAGAGGCGGGCGTGCATGTGTACAACCTCGGCACGGGCGTAGGTTACAGCGTGCTGGACATGATCCATGCCTTTGAAAAGGCGTGCGGCAGAACGCTCCCGTACGAGATCTGCCCCCGCAGGCCGGGCGACATCGCCGAATGCTACGCCGATTCTTCCAAGGCGGCGAAGGAGCTTGGCTGGAAGGCGGAGTACGGCATCGAAGAGATGTGCCGCGACCAGTGGAACTGGCAGAGCAAAAACCCGAACGGCTACGGCGCATAAAGCGCGGCGCACATAATATATCGGAAAAAACGAAAAGTCCGCTCCGGCGGACTTTTTTTATGCGTCCGCGCGCGTGGGGGCAGAGCGCGCGGGGACGTGCGGGAAGTGCGGGACGTGCGGGAAGGTGCGGGACGAGCGGGGAGGTGCGGGACGTACGGGGACGTGCGGGAAGTGCGGGGAGGTGCGGGACGAGCGGGGAGGTGCGGGACGAGCGGGGAGGTGCGGGAAGTGCGCGCGGGAGGCAAGACCTTCCGCCGCAGGCTTGACAGTCCGCCCGGTATCGGGTATAATAAAGTATAACGTACGGCAGGGCGCCGCTGCGGAGGGATATCATTGAAAAACAGGATCAGGAAGGGCGCGGGCGTGTTCGTGCACGAACGCGCGTACATTGCGGGCGAAGTGAGCCTCGGCGACGGTGCGAACATCTGGTGCGGCGCGTGCATCCGCGGCGACATCGCTCCCGTTGCGATCGGGAAAAACACGAACGTGCAGGACAACGCGACCGTACACGTCGGCATCGGCTGCCCCGCCGTGATCGGCGACAACGTAACGGTAGGGCATAACGCGATCGTGCACGGCTGTACGGTCGGCAGTAATACGCTCGTCGGCATGGGCGCCGTCCTTCTGGACGGCGCCGTGATCGGCGAAAACTGCATCATCGGCGCGGGGACGCTCATCCCGCAGCGCAAAGTCATCCCGGCGGGCAGCGTCGTGTTCGGTTCCCCGTACCGCCTCGTGCGGACGGTCACCGAAGCGGACCTTGCCGCGATCGCGGAGAACGCGGCGGGGTATCTGCGGCTCGCCGAAGCGTATGCGGAAGAGAATGCCGCGGGGAAATTATGATAATCGGGTAAAAACGGAAAAAAATCCGCCGTTTACACTTGACTAAACCACAAAATTCGATTATAATTATCGGGTATATTTCCGTATACTGCCGTGCCGCGCGCACGGAAAAAGTCTGTAAACTTGCGCCTCCGCTCCGGCGGGCGGCGTACAGGGATGGAGAAAGGAGTAGGCAATGGGCAAAGGAAAATCGGTGCTGCTGATCGTGCTGGTCACCATTGTGCTCGCAGGGCTGCTGTTTATCGGCTTTACGCCCTCGTTCGCAGTCGGTGTGAGCGATTTCGGCTCCCTGCTTTCCAATGTGGATCTCGGTACCGACCTCGGCGGCGGTTATACGACGGTCTACTATCCGGAAGGCGTGATGTCCGCAAGCGACTATGCGATCGAAGACGATGAGACGCAGGCGGATTACACACAGTACAAGGGCATCTATCTCTCCAACGAGATCTATGATGCGGACACGCAGCAGGTGACCGAAGAATTTTCAAGCGAGTTTGACAAGGCATACGCGGCGCTTTCGTACCGTTACGAACAGATGGGCTTCGTGAACGCCTCCGTCGTGAAAGAGAACGACTATACGATCCGCGTCACCATACCGCATCTGAGCGACGATACGGTGTTGGATACCGTATTTACGCAGCTTTCCTATTCGGGGAGCCTGCATCTGAGCGACAGCGAGATCACCACCTCCAATGCGGAACGCAGGGCGGAGGTGTGGGATTCTTCCCTCGTTTCTAGCGCGGGCGTCGTTTCGGCGGGCGATCAGGGCTACGCCGTGACGATCAACTTCACCGCGGAAGGGCGCGCGAAGTTTGCGGAGCTGACCGCAGGCATGGTCAGCAGCAGCGACAGCAGCAGTTCTTCGAGTTCGAGCGGAACGCTGTACATCTATGTCGGCATGAACCAGATCATCACCGTCAGCGTAAGCGAGGAGATGGATCAGGATACCATCTATATCAGCGGCAGCTTCACCACCCGCGAAGCCGCGCAGTCGATCGCGTCGACCATCAATTCCGTTCTCAACGAGGATGACGTGTTCGACCTGAACATCAACTATTCCTATCTCTATGAGTTTGCCCCCACGATGGGGGAGAACACCGCGGTATGGGTCGCTGCGGCGGTCGGCGCGCTTTTCCTCGCGGCGATCATCGTATCGCTCGTCAAGTTCAAGGGCATGGGGCTCGCGTTCACGTACGGGTTCCTGACCTGGCTTCTGGCGCTGCTGCTGTGCGTGTCGCTGATCGGCGGCATCGTCGTCGACTTCGGCGGCGTGCTCATGATCGTGCTTTCCGCGGCGGTCATGGCGGGGTTCAGCTATTACGCATACAACAACATCCGCAAAGAATTTTCGACGGGGAAAACGCTTACGGCGTCCATCAAATCGGGATTCAAAAAGAGCATCGCTCTCACCATCGACGTGCACCTCGTGCTTGCGCTTGCGGCGCTTGTGTTGTGGCTTGTTTCGACGGGAACGGTCGCGTTCATGTCGCTGATCTTCCTCATCGGCACGGTGCTCTCGGGCCTGGTCACGCTGCTCGTAACGCGGTTCTATCTGTATATGTTCATGGCGCAGCCGAAGAACAAGATCGCGTTCTGCAATTTCAAGAGAGAGGAGGCGGAAGACGATGAGTAAGGTCTTTTCCAAAAAGCATCTGCTTGCTTGCCTCGTCGTGAGCCTTGTTCTCATCATCGCGGGCGCCGTCGTGTTCGGGCTTCTCGGATTCAGCAAAGACAGCACCGTGCGCGACAAAATCTCCGTCGAGGTCAACGGCTATATCTCGCTGCTCAGCGAAGAGAGCCGCGGCGAGTTCCTCGATTTCTGCGAAGATACGCTGGAAGCGGACGGCTACAGCGTGCTGGAAGTGAATTACAACAGCGAAACGTCCGGGTTCAATGACAGCGTTGAATTTGTCATCGCCGCGGATACGGATAGCTATACGGATCAGCAGCTGAGCGCACTGGCAGAGACGCTGCAGACGAGCATCAACGGGCTGACGGATGACCGGATCGAAAACATTGAATCGGTGGTGGGGTTCGCCCCGTCCGTTACGTATACCGTTACGCAGAACAATGTGTTCGCAACGTATGCATGGCGCGCCGCCGTGGCGGGCGCTTCGGTGCTGGTGATCGCGTTTATCTATGCGGCGATCCGTTTCCGTCCCGGCATGGGGCTCACCGTCCTGGTTTCGGGCGTGCACGATGTGCTGCTGACCCTTGCGCTCATTGCGCTGCTGCGTATCCCCGTCGGGGTCACGCTGATCGCCGTCGCCGCGTTTTCGCTGCTCGTTTCGATCGGGCTCAACCTTGCGGTCTGCGGCGGCATGCGCAAAAACTTCCGCCTGGACGAATGGAAGGACATTCCTTCCCGCGAGGCGGTCACCCGCTCCGTGAAGGAGAGCCGCCGTATCGTGTTCGGCGCGGCCGTGGCTTTGGCGGCGTTCGTCATCCTGATCGGCGTTGTGGGGGCTGTGCTCGGCACCGATCTCGCTTTCGCCATGATCGGCGGGCTGATCGCGGTCATCGTTTCGGTGTACTCCGCGCTGCTGCTCGGGCCTTCGGTGTTTGCGGGCATCAAGGCGCGTACGGATAAGCGCCGCGCCGAACGCGCTCGGTACGACTATGTGCCGGAAAAAGAGCGCAAAAAGCGCGGGCAGGAAACAAAGCAGACCGCAGACGGGGCGGCCGAATAAGGAAAGGGGCTGCTCTGCGGTCCGGTAAAGCAGATACAGGGGCGGGGCGTATAGCTCTCGCCCTTTGTTTTTGGAAGTTTTTTCCTGCGGCGTTTGCCGCGGGAAGGGCGGACCCGCCGATGCGGGCAGTGCGCCGCCGCGCGAAGGCGACGGAACGGCGGCAGCACCGTTCGGAGAGGGACGAAACGGAGGACAGTGCCGTTCGGAGAGGGACGGAACGGAGGACAGCGCCGTTCGGACAGGAACGGAACAGAGAGCAGCGCCGTTCGGACAGGGACGAACAGGAGGGCAGTGCCGTTCGGGCAGGAACGGAGCAGCGCCCGGGACAGACGGAGGACAGTATGAAAAAGATCGTGCCCGAATTTATGTTTACCGAGGAAGAGCAGGCGCGCGTCCGCGCGCTCGCTTCGGCATGCGGTATTCATGAACTGACGGCGCGCATCCTGTTTTCCCGCGGCGCGGATACGCCGGAAAAGGTCAGAACGTTCCTTTCTCCTTCCGCAAAAAATTTTCTTTCGCCCTTCCTTATGCGCGGCATGCGCGAGCTGACGGACGCGGTCGGCGAAGTGAAGGCGCACGGCGGGCTGATCGCCGTCTACGGCGACTATGACGCGGACGGGATCGGCGCGGCTGCAATTTTGCTCACGGCGCTCCGCCGCAGCGGCGTGCGCGCCGTCGCGCACGTACCCGAACGTGCGGACGGCTACGGCATGTCCGTCGCTTCGTTGGAAAAGATCATCGACGAAAACGCGCCCGAGCTGATCATCACCGTTGACTGCGGCGTTTCCAACCGTGCGGAAGTGGATTACATCAAGTCCCGCGGCGTGCGCGTCATCGTCACCGACCATCACGAACTGCCCGATGTGCTGCCCGACTGCGTCGTCATCAACCCGAAACTTGCCGACGAATACCCGTACGACAATCTCTGCGGCGCGGGCGTCGCGTTCAAAGTCGCCTGCGCCCTGCACGGCGAAAAGGCATATGACCTTCTGGACCTCGCCGCCGTTTCGACGGTGGCGGACAGCGTGCCGCTCACGGGCGAAAACCGCGACATCGTGGCGGAAGGGCTGCGCCGCATCAACAGGGCCCCGCGCCCCGCGCTGAAATATCTGCTCGCCTCCAGAAAAGACGCGGTCGACGCGCAGACGCTCGCGTTCACCGTCGCGCCGCGCATCAACGCGGCGGGCAGGATGGGCGACGCGCAGAGCGCGCTGCGCCTTCTGACGGGCGAAGACGAAAAGGAGATCTACGACCTTGCCGTGCGGCTGAACGCGTTCAACGCCGAGCGCCAGCAGGTGTGCGACGAGGTATATAAAAGCGCCAGGCGCAGGCTTGCGGAAGGCGGCGCGTACGACGACGCGATCCTCCTGTACGGCGAGGATTGGAGCCAGGGTCTGATCGGTATCGTGGCGGCGCGGCTGGCGGAGGAGTTCAACCGCCCCGTCGTGCTCTTCGCCGAAAAGGACGGGGTTTTAAAGGGATCCGCCCGCACGGTGGAGAGCGTGAACGTGTACGAAGCGCTGCGCGCCTGTTCGCAGTACCTCGAAGCGTTCGGCGGGCATGCGCAGGCGGCGGGCGTGACCGTCCGCAAAGAAAATTTTGAGGCGCTGCGCGCGGCAATGAACCGCTATGTGCGCGAAACGTACGCACGGGAAGATTTCCTGCCGTCCTTCTCCGTCTGCGCGCACGAAGCGCCCGATCTGGAACTCGCAAAGGAGCTGGAACGCCTCGAACCCTGCGGCGTTGGCAACAAAAAGCCGCTGTTCTCCGTCACGGCGGGCAGCGTCGCCGCGAGCCGCCTCAAAGAGGGGTCGCCGCACGTCTCCTTCCGTACGGACGGGACGGAGCTCGTTTGGTTCGGCGGCGGCAGATCGCTGGAACTTCTTTCCTGCGACCTGCCGAAGGAAGTCGTGTTCGAATGCGGCGTGTCCCGTTTCCGCGGCAGCGAGAGCGTGCGCGGCATCGTGCGGGACGTGCTCTGCGCGCAGGGCGGCGGCGAGAGCACCGCGCTCTATGCGTTCCGCAGCCGCCTGCTTCGCCTTGCCGCCGCGCCGGCGGACGTGCATCCCGTATACGAGAGCGCGGAGAGCCTGCGCGCGCGCATCGAGGCGGCAAGGGAGGGCTGCCGCTACGGGCTTCTTCTGCTCGGCGGCGAGCAGGTGCCCGCTTCGCTTGCGGGCGCCTGTGCGGGGCTGGATACGGAGCTGTTCCGCCTGGCTTCGCCCAATGTCGGCAATGCGCTCCTTCTTGCGCCTTCGCCCGAAGAAGATCTTTCCATGTACCGCGACGTCGTTTTCCTCGAACAGCCGGCAGACTTTCACTTCCCTTCGCTGGCGGGGAAAACGGTGTACGTCAATGCGGACGCGCCCTGCACCCTGTTCGACGGGCTGGACGTCTCCCGCGCGGCGATGGCGGAAGTATACCGTGCGATCCGCACGGGGGTCGCGGGCGACGGCAGCGTGGCGGCGGCTTCCGCGCAGAACGTCTGCCCGCCGCGGCAGTTCGTGTTTGCGGCGGAGGTGTTTGCGGAACTCGGTCTGGTGCGCGTGAGCGGCGGGCGTCTCCGCGCCGTGCCGGGCAAAAAGACGGAGCTCACGAAGTCGGCGATCTACCGCGCCGCGGCGGAAAAGAGGGGGTAGCCAATGAATACTGCGTTGCAGATGATCTATGACAATTATACGGGCGAAGAGCGCAACATGCTCATCCGCGCCTACCACTATGCCGAGGAGGCGCACAGCGGGCAGAAGCGCGCGTCGGGCGAGGCGTATTTTATCCATCCCTGCGCCGTAGCGCAGATCCTGATGGAACTGGGGCTTGACTGCGCCACCGTCGCCGCGGCATTTTTGCACGACGTCATCGAAGATACCCCCGTCACCGAAGACGACATCCGCAGCAATTTCGGCGACGAGGTGCTGCAGCTCGTTGCGGGCGTCACAAAACTGGATAAGATCTTTTTCAAATCGCACGAGGAGGAGGAAGCGGAAAATTTCCGCAAAATTTTTGTGGCGATGGCGAAGGACATCCGCGTCATCATCATCAAACTTGCGGACCGTCTGCACAACATGCGTTCGCTGAACTTCCTCTCAAAAGAGCGGCAGCTGCGCATGGCGCGCGAAACGCTGGACATCTACACCCCGCTTGCGGGCAGGCTGGGTATTTCGCAGATCAAGTGCGAGCTGGAGGACCTGTGCCTCAAATACCTCGAACCCGAGGCGTATGAGTTTCTCGTCGAAAACATCCACCAGAAACTGTACGAACGGCATAACTTCGTCGACTACGTTGTCAAAGAGATCAAAGCCATCCTCGACGAAAGCAAGATCGAAGGCGAAGTGTTCGGGCGGCCAAAGCATTTTTACTCCATCTACAAAAAGATGAAGCAGCAGAACAAATCGCTCGACCAGATCTACGACCTGACCGCCGTGCGCGTCATCGTCGGTACCGTCGACGAGTGCTACGAAGTGTTCGGCAAGATCCACAAACGCTGGAAGCCTATCCCGGGGCGCATCAAAGACTACATCGCGACCCCCAAGCCGAACATGTACCAGTCCCTGCATACGACGGTCGTGACCGACTTCGGGCAGCCGTTCGAGATCCAGATCCGCACCTATGAGATGCACAGGACGGCGGAATTCGGTATCGCCGCGCATTGGAAATATAAGGAGAAGAAGGCGGACGACTCTGCGTTCACGGAACGCCTTTCCTGGATCCGCGAGGTCCTGAGCTGGGAAGGCGGGCTGAAGGATTCCAAGGATTTCATGGAGTCCCTGAAAACGGAGCTGTATTCCAGCGAACTGCTGGTCTTTACGCCGAAGGGAAAGGTCATCTCCCTTGCGAAAGACGCGACGCCCATCGACTTCGCGTACGCCATCCACAGCGAGATCGGCAACCACTGCGTGGGCGCGAAGGTCAACTCCAAAATCGTGCCGCTCAGCTCGACCCTGCATACGGGCGACGTGGTGGAGGTGCTCACCAACCCGAATTCCAAAGGCCCTTCGTGGGACTGGCTGAAAATCGTCAAGTCCTCCAGCGCCCGCGCGAAGATCAAGCAGTTCTTCAAGCGCGAAATGAAGGACGAGAACATAAAGCTCGGTAAGACCATGCTCGAAACGGAAGCAAAGCGCCGCGGCTACGCGCTCTCCGACCTTCTCACCGAACAGGGGTTCGAAAAGCTGTCCGAAAAGTTCTCGTTCGCCAATCAGGACGAGATGTTCGCTTCCGTCGGGTACGGCGCGATCACCGTCTTCCAGGTCCTGTTCAAGCTCATCGATTATTACAAGAAGGAAGTGCCCAAACAGCCTTCGTATCACGGCGACGTGAAAGCGGACGCGGGCGGCGTCATCGTCAAGGGGCAGAGCGGGCTTTTAACGCGCTTTGCCGGCTGCTGCAACCCCGTGCCCGGGGATGAGATCGTCGGCTTTGTTTCGCGCGGCAGGGGGGTCGTCATCCACCGCGCGGACTGCCCGAACGTCAGAAATTTGGCGGGCGAAGGCGAGGAGCGCATCCTGCCCGCAGAATGGGCGGAGACGGGCGGCAACCGTTTCGTGGCGGCGATCGTCATCAAGGCGAAGGACCAGGGCGTGGCGCTGTCCGTGCTGACTTCCGTGGTCAGCGACATGCGGCTGATGATCACGGGCGTCAATTCGCGGTTCGACAAGAACAAGGACGCCGTGATCGAGGCGAGCATCCGCCTCAACGGGAAAGAGGACATCGACCAGCTCATCAAAAAAATACGGCAGGACGAGCGCATTCAGGAAGTGTTCCGCACGACGGCGAAATAGCCAGCGCGCTCTTTCTGCGCCGCAAAACGCCGCGCTTTCCGCGCGGCGGGCGTGAAAGTATACGCGATGCGTTTGCGCGGCGGGTGCGCAGAACGCCGCGCGGAAGGCGCGGCGGCACGGAAGAGGCGGCGCGTTCGGAACAGCGTGCGCCGAAAGGCGGAAGGGTATGGAAAAATTCAGTGTTTTTTGCGTTCCCGCGGGCGTGCTGCGGGCAAACAGTTACCTTGTTACGGCGGACGGGGCGTCCGCCGTGCTCATCGACTGCGGCGGCGAGGAGCCGCTGCGCGAAGCGGAGCGGCGCGGGCTTGCGGTCGAAGCCGTATTGCTGACGCACGGGCATTTCGACCACATCGGCGGGTGCGCTGCGGCGCAGGCGCGCGGCATCCGCGTCGGCTGTGCGCGCGCGGAGACGGAGACCGTCGCCGCGCAGCCCGCGTTCACCGCACAGTTCGGGCTGACCGTTGCGCCGTTCACGCCCGATTTTACCTTCGGCGACGGGGATACGCTCTCCTTTGCGGGGCTTTCCTTCCGCGTCGTCGCAACGCCGGGGCATACCGAAGGCGGGGTATGCTTTTTGTGCGGCGACGCGCTGTTTACGGGCGATACCCTCTTTGCGGGCAGCGTCGGAAGAACGGACTTCCCGGGCGGCAGCGCCGGAAAGCTGCGCCAAAGCCTGCAAAAGCTGTTCGCCCTTGCGGAGGACTGCACCGTCTATCCGGGGCACGACGAGGCGACCACGCTCGCATACGAGCGCAAATACAATCCCTTTGCGAAGTAGCCTATGCTGACCACCGATACGCAGTTTCTATACGCAGAACTCATGGACGTCGTGCGCCTGTTCGGCGAGGACGTGCCCGACCTTTCGCATACGTTCGCGTCGGAAGGGGACGTGTTCCGCAATACCGTCGTAGTGTGCGGGCAGACCTTCCGTTTTGAAGAGAAGCAGCCGCATGACGGCGCACTCGCCTTCAAACGCTACGCAAAACGCTTTGCCAAGCTCGCCGTGTACAGGGCGCTGGAAGCGGTCACGGGCAGGAGCATGCCGTGGGGCGCGCTGACGGGCATACGCCCGACCAAGCTCGCCTATGCGGAGCTCGCCGAAGGCAGACCCTTCGAGCCGCTTTTTGAAAAATTCGGCGTCCGCCCCGCGAACATCGCGCTCGTGCGCGACGTGCTCGCGGCGCAGCGCGGCATCTATGCGCGCGAAGAGGGCGCCGCCGACCTCTATGCAGGCATCCCGTTCTGCCCGTCGAAGTGCAATTACTGTTCCTTTATCACGGCGGACATCACGCGGACGGGCAAGTTCGTCGACGGGTACCTGACCGCGCTGGAAGGGGAGATCGCCGCCTGCCGCGGGCTGTTTTCGCGCCTTCGGAGCGCGTATGTCGGCGGCGGCACGCCGCTCGTGCTGGAACCCGGGCAGCTGGAGCGGGTGCTGCGCGCCCTCGCGCCGCTTATCCCCGCGGGCACGGAATACACCGTCGAGGCGGGGCGGCCGGACGTGTTCACGTCCGAAAAGCTCGACCTGCTGCGCGCATACGGCGTCACGCGCATCTGCGTCAACCCGCAGAGCTTTAACGACGCAACGCTCGCGCGCATCGGCAGGCGGCACACCGCCGAAGATATTTACCGCGCCTATGCGATGGCGCGCGGGTACGGGTTCGACGTCAACCTCGACCTCATCGCGGGGCTGACGGGGGAGAGCGCGGAAGAGTTTTTCGCGAGCATCGACGCGGCGCTCTCGCTCGCGCCCGAAAACATCACCGTGCACACCCTCTGCCTGAAAAAGGGGGCGAAACTCAAAGAGGAGGAGCACTTCCTCGCCGCCGAAGGCGTGGAGCGGATGCTCGCCTACGCGCGCGGAAAACTGTATGCGGCGGGGTATGTTCCGTACTATCTGTACCGTCAGAAGTATATGGCGGGCAACTTTGAAAACACGGGCTGGTGCAAGCCGGGCAAGGCGTGCGTGTACAACGTGGACGTGATGGAAGAGACCTGCGACAACCTTGCCTGCGGCGCGAACGCGGTCACCAAAAAGCTGTTTGCGGGCGGCGCGCGCATTGAGCGCCTCGGCGCGCCCAAGGATATCCCCACCTATATCGCAAAGGCGGGCGAAGTCGCCGAAAAAAAGCGCGCTTTGTTCGCGGGTGCGGGAGCGTTCGGGAAAACGCTCTAAAAAATGCGGAAAGCGGCGCTTCAAACAGTTTACAATTTTCCGAAGATATGGTAAACTTATAACCGTACGCTGACAAAGCCGTTCGAATCTCCGCGGCGAGCTTTGTCTGCGTGAATACAGTTCCAAGGAGTAAAAAAATGGAAAAGGAAAAGAAGACACAGATCATTGACGAGTACAAGCGCCACGACGGCGACACGGGCTCTTCCGAAGTGCAGGTCGCGCTTCTTACGGAGCGCATCAACCACCTCAACGAGCACCTCAAGGCGCACCCGCACGACAATCACTCCCGCCGCGGCCTTCTCAAGATGGTCGGTCAGCGCAGGGGGCTGCTCGACTATATCAAGGCGAACGACATCGAAAAATACCGTGACCTCATCGCGCGCCTTGATCTGAGAAAATAACGAATCTATGAAAGGGCGAATTTTCCGTTCGCCCTTTTTGTCGATTATAGCGCCCGTCGGGGACGGGCGCGGCAAGAACAAGGTAAGGAGAAAGAAAAGAATCATGACAAGCAACTTCAGACAGTTTGAAACGGAAGTCGGCGGCAGAAAGGTCATCGTCGAAACGGGCAAGTATGCGCAGCAGGCAAACGGGTCCTGCATCGTGCGCTGCGGCGATACCGTCGTGATGGTCAACGTCACCATGTCCGAAACGCCGCGCGAGGGGATGGACTTCTTCCCCCTCCAGGTCGACTTCGAAGAAAAGATGTATGCGGTCGGCAAGATCCCGGGCGGCTTCAAAAAGCGCGAGGGCAGGGCAAGCGATAAGGGGATCCTCACCTCCCGCCTGATCGACCGCCCCATCCGCCCGCTCTTCCCGAAGGGACTGTACAACGACGTCGTCGTCATCGCGACCGCTCTTTCGGTGGATACGAACATCCCGCCCGAGCCGTTCGCAATGATGGGCAGCTCCATCGCGCTGAGCATCTCCGATATCCCTTGGGCAGGCCCCACGGGTTCGGTGCAGGTCGGCATGGTCGACGGGCAGTACGTCATCAACCCCGACAACGCGCAGCGTGAAAAGAGCACGATCGCCCTGAGCCTTGCCGGCACGAAGGACGCGATCATGATGGTCGAAGCGGGCGCGAAGGAAGTCTCCGACGAATCGATGGTCGGCGCCATCCTGTTCGGGCACGAAGAGATCAAAAAACAGTGCGCTTTCATTGAAATGATCCGGAAGGAAGTGGGCAAGCCCAAACGTCAGATGGAGCTGTACCACGTTCCCGAAGACCTCGACGCGGCGGTGCGCGCCTATGCCTCCAACATGCTGGACAAGGCGCTCGAAGAGTTCGACCGCGACGCCCGCGAAGAAAAGCAGGCGGAAGTGGAAAAGAACGTGCTCGAACACTTCGCCGACGTTTATCCCGACAAAAAGCGCGAGATCAAGGACAGCCTGTACTACATGACCAAAGAGAAGGTCCGCGCGAAGATCCTCGACAAGGGCATCCGCCCCGACGGGCGCAAGCTCACCGAGATCCGTCCGATCTGGTGCGAAGTGGGCATCCTTCCCCGCGTGCACGGTTCCGCCGTGTTCACCCGCGGGCAGACGCAGGCGCTCACCACCTGCACGCTGGGCACTCTTTCCGAAGTGCAGAAGCTGGACGGGCTGGACGATGAAACGGCGAACCGTTACATGCATCAGTACAACTTCCCCGGCTACTCCACGGGCGAGGCGAAGGCGCTGCGCAGCCCCGGCCGCCGCGAGATCGGGCACGGCGCTCTTGCCGAGCGCGCGCTCGAACCCGTCGTGCCGAGCGCGGAAGAATTCCCGTACGCCATCCGCATGGTGTCCGACGTCATGAGCTCGAACGGCTCC
>ERZ1643247.1080-NODE-1080-length-27472-cov-26.906737_pt1 | contig 27472 bp, 18 predicted proteins | sample MGYA00579264_ERZ1643247 | MGnify/ENA primary metagenome ERZ1643247 (study PRJEB29033, sample SAMEA4952262) | chicken gut metagenome | biome: Broiler Chicken; feature: Gastrointestinal Tract; material: Caecum | place: Ireland | collected 2018 | study: Broiler... | reverse complement strand
CCGCGGTTCGAAAGAATAAGTTAAAAACGAGGTGTAGCGCAGTTTGGTAGCGCGCACGGACAGGGCTCCCGAAAATCGCAGCGAAGCGAGATTTTTGGGAAGAGGAGCGACCGAACGTGCAATCAAGCGGTGCGCAAAAGCGCAACGCGGATAAGTAGCGAGGGGAGCGACGAGGACCAAGAGGTCGTGGAAACGACCGCGGTTCGAAAGAATAAGTTAAAAACGAGGTGTAGCGCAGTTTGGTAGCGCGCTTGGTTAGGGACCAAGAGGTCGTGGGTTCAAGTCCCGTCACCTCGACCATGATTGCAGACGAAAAGGCTGCAAGATAAAAAAACCATGAAAAACAATGTGTTTTTCATGGTTTTTTGCTATTTAAGCGGCAAAAAAGAGTATTTTTGAAAAGTGGAGCAAAGATAAGATTTTATGACTGCTTTTTTGCGAATTATCAGAAAAACAGGATTTGAACCAACGATAATTTCAAAATAGCAAAAGCGAATACGGGAGATTATACGGAAACTCTGTGACAAGAAGAAAGTGTAAATAATCGAGACAGAGGCGTTTTCAGATCATATCAGGTTGTTTGGGAATGGGTTTGGTATTGTACCGGATTCATTCCTTTTAATCTGAGAGATATACAATGTCATCCAGTATAAATGTGATAAATTTTCAAAAAATTTTTAAAAACCTATTGACAAAACAAAAATCGGTGCTATAATAATATCATAAAATGTTAGCGATAACATAAATATGGGTAGCGATAACATTGTAAAGGATAACGCTAACATTCATGGAAAGGCAGGGAGAGAAAAATGTCGACGATCGGCGATATAGCAAAAAAGACGGGGTTTTCTTCGATGACGGTTTCGAGGTACTTCAACGATCCCGAGCGGGTCAAGCCCGCAACGCGCGCGATCATTCGCCGCGCGGTGGAGGAGCTGAATTATTCGCCGAACAGCGTGGCTAAATCTTTGGCGAAAAAGTGTACGAGCATCATATATGTGTACATTGCGCCCGATCTGGAAGTTCTGCACCCCTTTGTGCAGTTGTCGGTCGCGGCGCTGGGGGAGAGATTGGGCGAATACGGATATTCTTTCCTGCTCAGCCGCAAAATGTATACAGACGAATCCTGCGACGGCGTGATCGCCATCGGCATGACCCTTTCGCAGGAAAACGTGATGTCTCATTTCGAAAAAAAACCTCTCGTCATATTCGGCAACAACAAGGAAGCGGCAAATTGGGTAGACGTAGACAATTACCGCGGTTCGCACGACATGACGCGGTTTTTATTGAACAAGGGCTGCAAAAGGATCGCCTATATCGGCGTCAGTCAGGATAAACGTTACGGATTCGAACGTTTCAGCGCGTACCGCGATTGTCTGATCGAAAACGGCGCCCGCTTCGATGAATCCGTCGTACGCATGTGCGACAACAAGGAATCGGCGGGTTATAAGAGCACAAAGAGCCTGTTGGAGGCAGGGCAGCTTCCGGAGGCGATCGAATGCGCGAGCGACCTGCTCGCCATCGGCTGTATCCGTGCGCTGAACGAGGCGTCCGTTTCGGTGCCCGAACAGGTCATGGTAACGGGCTTTGACGGGCTCGGATATGAAATGATCGCGCACCCGCATATCACCACGGTGCATCAGCCCATTTATGAGGTAGGGCTGAAACTCGCGGATATGATGGTGGGCATATTGCGGGGAAACGCGCCGTCGAAGGGCGTATATGTCGTGCCCGAGATCGTAGAGCACGGCTCGACCAGAAAAAATTGAAAAAATAATCGTTTCTTTGCTGCCGCGTTTTGCCTAAGCGGGGAACGACATATTTTAATCAAAAAATGTTATCGCTAACATTTTTTGATAAAGGCCCCGGGGCCTTTTCGCATTATCCTATAATGCGAAAAACTTTATTCGGAACTAAGCGGCGACGGCCGCAATATAAAGTTTTGCGCGTGAGCGCAAGAGGAGGAAAGTATGAAGAAAATGATCACGGTGGCGCTGGCTGCGCTGATGACGGGAGCGGTAGGGTTCGGCGTGCTTGCCGGCTGCGGAAACAGCGACTCGGAAGCTCTGTCTTTTTGGGCTTATGAGCCCGCATCGTCGGCAGACATCGCGGGGCTGAGAGAGCTTATCGCAGATTTCGAGGAAGAAACGGGCATCGTCGTGAACCTGAATCTCGTTGCGAAGGACAACTACAACACCTCGTTCAATACCTCGCTCGTTGGCAGCCGAAAGCCCGACGTAGCGTATCTCGATCAGCCATTGATCGCGGATTTCGCATCGGACGGCACGCTTGCGGAGCTGTCTTCTTTCTATACGCAGTACGGGTATGCGGAAGACGACTTTTTTGCGGGCGCGTATGACACCGTTACTTACGGCGACGGCGTGTACGGCGTTCCTCTCACCATAACGAGCACGGTTCTCTTTTACAATAAAGAGTATGTTTCCGAAGACGAGCTCCCTGCAAGCTGGGAAGAATGGCTCGCCTTGGGCGAATCCCGCCCGAGCGACGTCGCGTTGTTCGACGGCATCGGCAACGGCGGCTATATGAGCTGGTATTTTCAGGCGTTTTTGAGCAACGCGGGCGGATATTTGATGAACGAGGAGGGTACGGAGGTCACCTTTAACGGGGAGCAGGGCGTAACGGCGGCGCAGATGCTGCGGGATATGTACAACCTTTCTCCCGCGACCTACCGCAACGCGACCAACTCCTTCGGGAACGGCAATTCCATGTTCAAGCTCGGTTCGAGTTCGGACATTGAAACGATCGGAGACGGCTTCACCATCGATTTCGGCGTAACGACGTTCCCGCCGCAGACGGAAGGCGGTACATCCTATTCGAATATCGGCGGAGAGAATTTGGTGATTTTGGAGAGCTCTTCCAAAAAAGAAGAAGCGATGCAGCTCATCAATTATCTTTTGCAGGAGAGCAACGTCAAAAAGATCGCTGAATATACGGGCAACTTTGCCGCGTTGAAGGAATACGCGACCGTTGACGCGGACGATCCGTATGCGGAAATGAAGCAGGTCGTGCTCACGCAGCTCGAAACGGCGCAGGCGCGCCCGAGCGTTGCCGGCTGGCTGTATGTAAACGACAACTACCTGGCAACGGCGCTGGAAAGCATACTTGCGGAGGGCGCCGAAAATATTTCTTCTTCCGAGATCAAGGGGTATCTGGATACCGCCGCACAGCAGGCGACGACGTATATCGGCAGTCTGAGGTGATGCGATGAAGCGCCTTAACGCCCGGAAAGTACGCATCAACGTAGCGGGTTGGCTGTTCATCGCGCCCCTCGTCGTGTATTTTATCGTCTTTCAGCTTACGCCCATGGTGATGGCGCTCGTGTACAGCTTTACAGACTGGAACATGCGCAGCGATCCCTCATGGGTAGGGCTGCTCAACTACAAAAATCTGTTGCTGAACACAGACAATCTGTATCCGCATTTCTGGCCGTCCCTTTGGGTAACGACCAAATACATGCTCATGTCTATCCCCGCGAGCGTCGTGCTCGCGGTGGTGGTGGCGGCGATGCTCAATTCCAAGATCAAGGGCGAGCGCTTTTTTAAGACGGCGTTTTATGTGCCCAGCGTTACGGTGAGCGTCGCGATCGCTGCGATGTGGACGTTCATGCTCGACCCGATGTACGGCATGATCAATCAGCTTTTGGGCACGAACATCGATTTTTTGGGGCAGACGTCTACCGCGCTTCCTACGCTCGCGCTCATGTCTGTTTGGGGCGGGCTCGGCTATAACGTGCTCATCGTGCTTTCCGCCATGAAAAATATTGACGCTTCACTCTATGAGGCGGCGGAAATGGACGGCGCGGGGTCCGGGCGGCGGTTTATATCCGTTACCGTTCCGAGCATATTGCCTACCATCTTTTTTATCGTCATCACGAGCGTGATCGGCGGGTTTCAGGCGTTCGATCAGATGTTCCTGATGACGGGCGGCGGGCCGCAGTACAGCACGTATACCTATCTTTTGGGGTTGTATAACGAGGCGTTCGGCGGCGCATACCGCATCGGCATCGCGTGCGCCATGTCGTATATACTCTTCATCATTATCCTGATCATCACCTTTATTCAGTTCAAGGTTTTGCCGCAGGATCTTACGGGGGAGAACAAAAAGGGAGGGAAAAAGCATGACAAGCATAAAGCTCGGCAGTAAAACGCTCCGTATACGTTGGGGGCGGGTCGCCGTGTATGCGGTGCTCATACTGCTTACCGTTACCTTTCTGTTCCCGTATGTTTGGCTGATTTCGTCCTCCTTCAAAAGCACGCAGGCGATCTTCAATCCGGAATTTCATCTGCTGCCCATCGACCCGGAAGGCAACATGCAGTTTGTTATCACAAACTATACGCAGGCGTTCGATTATCTCAATCTCGGCACGGTTTTCAAAAACACGCTCATCGTCTGCGTGGCGAATACGGTGCTCAACCTTTTTTTGAACAGCTTGGCAGGCTATGCCTTTGCGCGCATACCGTTCAAGGGCAGGGGACCGGTGTTCGCCGTGATGCTCATGTCTATGATGGTGCCCGGCACGGTCATGCTCATTCCGAATTACATCATCATCAACGAGCTCGGCATGTACGATACGCTGTTTGCGCTCATCTGCCCCTATATTATGTCGGTGTACAACATCTTTTTGATGCGCCAACAGTTCTTTGCGGTCAGCAAGGAGCTGGAAGAGGCCGCCGAGCTCGACGGCGCCGGGCTGTTCCGCACCTTTGTAGTGATAGCGCTCCCGTTGGTCACGCCCATGCTCGTCGTTTTGGGCATTACCACGTTTATGTGGAATTATAACAACTTCATGTGGCCGCTCGTCGCAACACAGTCGGAGAGCGTGTTCACCCTCGCCCGTTCGCTGGGTTCGCTCGTCAGCGCGGGCAGCAACAACGTAAACCTGTATCCCGTCATGCTCGCGGGGGCGGTCATCGTGTCTCTTCCCATGATCGTCGTGTTCTTCGTGTTGCAAAAATACATCATCGGCGGCATCAGCGTCGGCGCCGTAAAGGGGTAAAATAATTATGATAAAAAAAATAACGGCGGCTGTGCTTGCCGCGCTTCTGCTGTGCGCCCTCGCCGCGTGCGGCATACAGTATACGCATTCGTCGTATGTGCAGGTATATGAGACCACGGGCACGAAATCCGCGCTGCTTACGCGCCGCTCCGATCTCGAATGGCAGGATTCCTCCCTTTCGGGCAACGCCACGGTAACGGTGGACACTTCCGAGGAAGGGCAGGCGTACGGCGGCTTCGGGGCAACGATGACGCACGCCTCCGCCGCACTTTTGATGCAGGCAGACGAAACGACGCGCGCTGCGGTGCTGAACGATCTCTTTTCCGACGACGGCGCAAACTTCAATTATGTGCGCATTCCCATCGGCGCGACCGATTACATCGCGGAAGACGCATTTTTCACCTGCGACGATACCGAAAACAATGAGGAGGATCTTTCCTTCGATCATTTCAGCATCTCGCACGACGAAGACATCATCGCGGTATTGAAGGAGGCGCTCGCCGTCAATCCCGATATCACCTTCATCGCGGTGCCGTGGTCGGCGCCCGCCTGGATGAAGACGAACAAATCGCTTATCGGAGGCTCGTTGGTCGAACAGTATAACGACGCCTATGCGGAATATATACTCCGCTTTGTGCAGGCATATGCGGAGGAGGGGATAGAGATAGACCTTGTTTGCATTTTGAACGAACCCTACATACAGGGGGTGGCGTATCCCTCCATGAATATGGACGGATTGCAGGCGGCGGTGATCATCTCTTCGCTCGGCGCAAAGTTGGAAAACGCAGGGCTTTCCGCCGAGATCATCGCATACGACCATAACTATTCCTCTGGCACTTCCATTTCCGCGGAATTGTATATCGACGCGGTGCTCGGCAACGAAGAATCCGCGAAATATGTGACGGGCATTGCGTTCCACGGCTATGAAAACGACGGCTTTGACGACTTTTCCGGCGGACTCGAATACGTTACGGAGAATTACGGGAAAGACGTGTATATCACGGAGATCACGGAATACAGCGCGAGCATCGATTTCGCCTCCAACATCAGTTACAGCTTGCAGAACGTCGTCATCAATCCTCTCAATTACGGATTGAAGGCGGGCACATACTGGAACTTTGTTCTCACGAGCGACGGGCAGCCCGTGCTCGGCAATACCGCGGAGTGTTACGGCGTGATCAATCTCGACTTGGAGAGCGACGGCTGGCATTATAGCAAAAACGCTTCGTACTACGCGATGGCGCACGTTTCCAAATTCGTGTACGATATCGACGGGAAAGACGCCGTTCGCCTCGGCACGGAAAGTTCGAACACGAATATCATCGCGACTTCCTTTTACCGCGCAGACGGCGCCGTCGTCGTGATCGTGCACAATATTTCAGACGTATCTTATGAGGCGGTCGACGTCGTGATCGGAGACAGGCAGTTCACGTACGAGATCCAGCCGCAGAGCGTCGTTACCTTTGTTTGTTAGGAGGGCACGGAAATGAAAAAACTGATCGTATGTATTTTGTCCGCGCTCTGCCTGTTCGCGTTTACGGCGTGCGCCGACGAGCGCGAGCCGCAGGAAAGATATACCGCGTACGAGATCGGACACGTTACGATTTTGCAGAACGCGCCCGAAACGTATGAATTCCGCGTGGAGGCGGAGGGCGCAGAATCTATCCGCATCTCCCGTTCGGATAAGCTCAGCGGAAGCGAAACTGCCATTCCCTTCACGCAGGAAAACGGCGTCTGCACCTTCGACTATGCGCTTACGGAAGGGGATTACTTCATGTTCGTATCCGACGGCAGCGGTACGGCTATGTTTCCGTTCACCATTCCGAAGATGTCTCCGCGCATCGTGAATACCGGTTCGGTCGTACAGATATTGTTTGAGGTTGACGGCGCTACGAGTTGGTCTTCCTTCATCGATCCCAACGGAAAGAACGTATACAAGAGCGCGAAGAATGTGTTTGACGAAAGTGCGGTTGCGGTAAGCGAGGATATATCTATTACGACCTCCTCGGTGAACGACAGGGATTACGACGCGTCGGCGCCCTATTATTACATCGTTTTCGAGGGGAAAAACGGGCAGATGACGTACGTAAGCGCCGCGCTGAGCGATTTCGATACGGAATTTTCTTCCGTTACGGCGAGCCTCTCCGCAGGCGAAAGCGGCGCGGTGCTCACCGTAGCCGGAACGGCGAAAAATGCCGGTTACGTTGCGGCGGCGCACAGCGCGAGCGGCGAGCTCGTTCTCGGCGGCGAGGCGTGCGATGCGGGAGAGTTCAGCGTAACGTGCGACCTTTCGCAGATGACGGAGCCGGGTATTTGGTACGATGTACGCCTTTACAACCTCTATACCGGGCAGCGGTTCGACCTTGCGTCCTCCTGTGCGCAGACATCGGGAGAGATAGAGGTCGGAGACAGGATTTATTCCTTCCAGGTTTACGACGATCTGTTGAAGGTCACATATTCGGAAAAGCGCGGAGACGCTTCCGACGTGATCGGCGATCTCACTATGACGCTTACCGCCGAAGACGGTACGCCGTATCTGACGATCTCGGGTACGGCGGAGGAAGGGATCGCTCTCTCGGCTGCGATTTGCACCGACAATACGCAGGTCGTTTCCGCACAGAATGCGGGAACGGGCGGCACCGTATCGATCAGGATCGATCTTTCCGCACTCACCATAGCGGGGAGATGGTACGACCTGATCATAACGGCGGACGGCGCGGAATACGACGTGTATTCTTCTTCCGCTTCCCTGAACGGGCAGATCTATGCGAACGGACATATCTATAATTTTCAGGATTGGGAAGGCGTCGTAAAAGTCGCCTGCGACCCGACGTAATAAGTGAGGAGATTTCTATGAAGATCATTCGCTCGTCCGCAAGGACGAAAAAGGTGTGGGAAGAGATTGCATACCGCGACTGCGGCGAGTTTGACCGCGACGCGCCGACGGTCGTCGTGGATACCTCGCAGAAGTTCCAGACGCACTGCGGATTCGGCGGCGCGCTCACCGAAAGCACGGGGGCCGCTCTTTCCAAAGCGACGGAAAAAGACCGCCGCCGCGTACTGGAAAACTACTATTCGAAAGAGGGACTCAACTACAATCTCGGCAGGATCAGCGTGCATTCCAACGATTTCAGCCTGGGCAACTATACCTATGTGAGCGCGGAAGACAGGGAGCTTTCCACCTTTTCGCTGGAAAGGGACGAACGTTTCGTCCTTCCCCTCGTAAGGGAGGCTCTGTCGATCCGCAAACTCGAGCTTTTAAGCTCCGCGTGGAGCCCGCCCGCCTGGATGAAGACGAACGGAGACATGAATTACGGCGGCAGGCTGCGCAAAGACTGCTACGGGGTATGGGCAGATTATTATGTTCGCTTTTTGCTGGAACTCAGAAAGCAGGGTATAGAAGTTTCCATGCTCACGGCGCAGAACGAGCCGGAGGCGGTACAGCTTTGGGATTCGTGCAATTTTACCGCGGAAGAGGAGGCGGATTTTCTCGAAAATCACCTGATCCCCCGCTTGGACGAAAACGGGCTCGGCAATGTGAAGATCCTGATCTGGGATCATAACCGCGACCGCGTTGTGCGACGTGCGTCTGTAACGCTTGCGGGCGAAAAACTGCGCAAGCGCGTATGGGGCGTAGGGTATCATTGGTATGTGAGCTGCGAGCACGGCAATCTTTCCGCTCTGCACGCACTCTTTCCGGAAAAGCACATTTTGCTCACAGAATCGAGCGTGGAGCTCACCAACGCGGCGGAGCAGGGCAGCGAGCAGGCAAGCGGCAAATGGGAGCACGCCGAGCGTTATGCCCGCCAGATGATCCATGACTTCAACAATTTCAGCGAGGGTTGGATCGACTGGAACATGGTGCTCGACGAGGAGGGCGGCCCCAACCACGTGAGCAACTTCTGCGACGCGCATGTAACGGTGAACAGCAAAACGGGAGAAGTGACGTACAATCCTTCCTTTTATTACGTCGGGCATTTTTCCCGCTATATCCTGCCGGGCGCGCGCCGCGTGCTTTGCCTCAACGACGAGGAAAAGGATCTGCATACCTGCGCATATGAGAATCCAGACGGTTCGCGCGTTGCGGTCATCTTGAATACCGATTGGGTCAAGAAGATCGCCTTTATCGCAGACGGGAAAGGGTGCAACATCACGCTCCCGCCCCGCTCGATCGTAACGGTGCTGTTTTAGGCAACAAAACGGGACGAACGCGCATTCCCGCGCGTTCGTGCCGAAATAATTTTTAGGAGGAACAGGGAAAATGAAGGCAAAAAGAGCGCTTTTGATCGTGCTTACCGTTTTGCTCGCTCTGTCGGCGGCGATCGCTCTGGCCGCATGCGGCGGCGATCCGTCAGAAACGGGAACGAAGTACACGGTTACCTATGCAAACGGCGCGGCCGACGCGACGGGCGATACGCCCGCTTCGCAGAGCTATGAAGAGGGCGAGACCTTTACGCTCCTGCCTGCGGACACGTTTACGCGCGCGGGGTATACGTTCAGCTCTTGGAGCGACGGGTCGAATACGTACGAGGCGGGCGCAACGTATACGATGCCCGCGCATAACGTCACTTTTACGGCGCAGTGGACGGCAGACGGCTCGACGCCGGACGACGGCGAGGAAGACCTGCCCACGCTCACCGAGCTGAGCGCCGATTTTTACGATTCCGACAACTGGGTGTATATGACCAACGATGACGGCGAGTCTTTGGACGGCGGAGAGGTCGCATATTCCCTTTCGGACGGCTCCATCAAATTTCACCGTGCGAATCAGGCGATCGAGGTCGGAGACCTTACGAATACCACGGTCTCGTTTATGCTTAAAGGTACGAACGATTGGAGCATCTGGTTTAATTCCAGCTCGATAGACAACACGGTAAATTCAAGCTACCGCCTTGCCTATGCATACAGCGGGCTGCGTATCGCACTTTCCACCGCGCCCGAATCCGCGGCGGCGGCGATCGTCAATACCGATTACGAAAAGGGCGAATGGAACCGCTTTGACATCGTATTTTCTACCGAGGACGGCGTTTGCGAGATCAAGGTCTACGTGAACGGCAAGCGCGCGGAACTGGCAACTTCCGGATCCGTAGAGGGCGTTACGGTGGAAAACAACGTGATGCGCCATGTTCAGCCCGAAGGCTTTACCACGGGCAATTATATGGCGGTCAAGGTCTGGGAGGCGAATAACTACGTACAGCTCAAACCCGTTTCCGCGTCGGAAAACGCAGACGTGCCCGTCATCGCGTGCATCGGTGCTTCCATTACGGAGGGCGCTGGCGCGGACAACTTCTATACCGAAAGCTATCCCGCGCAGTTGCAGCAGGCGCTCGGGAACAGTTATAACGTCCTGAACTTCGGCAACAGCGGCAAAACGGTGCGCACGGATCTCACGGAAAACGGTTCGAGCGTTGCCTGGCTGGATCAGCCGCAGTGGGAGGGCGTGCAGGCGGTCGTGCCCGATATTGCGATCATAAACATGGGCACGAACGATTCCAAAACGTCGAACGACCCCGCTACAACGAGCGAAAATTTCGAGGCGGCGTACAGAAATCTTCTCGATCTGCTTTGGCAGGTGAATCCGGATATGCAGATATATATCTGCACCGTTCCGTATGCGTATACGGATATTTGGGACATCAACAACGACAACATCGCGAACATCATCGCGCCCGTGCAGAGAAAACTCGCACAGGAAATTTCGGATAAATGCACCCTCATCGATCTGTACGAATACAGCCAGAACAAATCCATGCTTTTCGGAGATGGGGTACACCCCAACACGACGGGCTATGCGATGTTCGTGGAGATCATCAAAACGGCGCTTTTGGAGGGCGGCGAAGCGCTTACGGACGAATTCATCGCCGACATCGACAGCAGATATAACGACGTTGTATCCGACTTTACGGCAACGATCGAGGCTTCCGGCGGGCAGATCGAGCTCACCGTGTCCGGCAGCACGACTCTTGCAGAAGGCAGCAGCGGCGTCGAGATCTACGTCGGCACGGGCGAGGATAACGAAAATTACTTCCCCGCGACCGTTTCCGGCGGCCGATTCAGTGCGACCATTGATTTTTCGGAGCTTTCGTTCGTGAGCGGCTGGTACAATGTGCGCGTCTATGTTTACGGCGAGGAAACGAACGGCGCATACGACGGCAGCGGGTATCATATTCTTTTGATGGAGGAGACCGCTTACGCCTCCGGAGATACCTTTACGACGGACGACGTGAAGGTGACGCTGCGCACGTGGAGCAGCAATTGGGGCTCTACGTTCAGCTTTACGGTCGGAGAGAACTATGTTGTCGACCTTACGGATTCCGTCATTGCGGAGGTAAACGGCAAGCTGACCCTTACCGTGAGCGGCACCACAAACGATGAGGGGTTGCAGCTGTATGTTGGGCAGCACCCGACTCAGGAAGATGTTTACAGAACTTATCAAAACGTGACTTTCGGCGATAACGGCGCGTTCAGCGTTGCCTTCGACCTCACGTCTATGCCTGTCGCGCCTTTGGGAAATAACGGCAGCCCCGAATGGTATAACGTGCGGCTGTATTTCAGCGACGGCACCTATTTCGTCGTGCCTCTTGCCGAAACGACGGACGGAACGGACGCGCTCGTTTCGGGGGACGTTTTCTACTGCGACACTACTAAAATCACCATCGTTACATGGACGGACGGCGATGTCGGAACGCTCAGTTTTCAGGTTGCCGAATACGACGGGTCTTTTGTGCCGGAAGTTGAGATCACGTCCGCAAAAATAGAGGAAACGGAAGGGCAGGTCTTGCTGACCGTGAGCGGAACGACGAACGATGAGGGTATCCGCCTGTATGTCGGCAACGACGAAGACACAGCGGCATATTATCATGCTATCACCGTAACGGAAGGAACTTTTACGATTTCTTTCGATCTTGCTTCGCTTGAAGCCGGAAGCGGTTGGTATAACGTCCGCATTTATTATAACGAAGAATTTTACCTGGCCGGCAATACGAATTACGAAACGGTACTCTATACCGACGTTGTGAATGGTTCAAACGAAGAAGTACAGCTCGACGACGTATTTTACGGAACGGGCAAAGCGGTAACGATCAAAACGTGGGGAAACTATAATTTGCTGAGCCTGTTGGTGGAGGAGCATGACGAGACGGCCGCATCGGTCACCGTTCAGTCTGTCGGCTTTGAAGACGGCTATTTGGTGGTGAGCGGCACGGCAACGGGGGTAGATGATTTGGATATTTATCTGATCAATACGAACGTTGAAGGGAGTCTGAATAATTCGGTAAAAGCGGAGATCGTAGACGGCACGTTTACCGTGAGGTTGTCTTTGGCGACGATAGCGGGTTTCGGGCAGACGAATATTCCGTTCAATCTTCGCTATACGATCGAAGACGGCTCTACGATCAATGTTTCTCCGGGAGAACTTGTACAGGCACAGATGTGTTGGTTTGAAGGATACGGGTATTTGGTCGGTACAAACGGCGACTGCGTTGCTGTGCGGTATTTCGATGATGTCGTTATACAGTCAATAAGCTTTGAAGACGGAGAATTTGTTGTTACCGGCATGGCGGGAGACGCCGAATCCCTCGATATCTACCTCATCAATACGAATGTAAGCGCGAGCAGCGACAATTATGTGTCGGCGGAACTCGACGAGGACGGGAATTTTACGGTTCGTCTGTCTTTGGATACGCTCATCGGATTTGATCAAAATAATATTCCGTTTAATCTCCGATATGTGATTGACGACGGCTCAACAAAGACAAATATTCCGCAGGTTAATCTTGATCTGACGCAGACGCATACCTATAATGGTTATAATTTCAGACTTGGCACGAATAACGGTTGTGTTGCCGTATATTATACGGCAGGTTGATCTGTTGCTCTAAAACGCAAAAGGGCGCGCCGAAAGCGCAGTTCCTATAGGGAATAAAAGTTAAAATAAAATTTTAATAGAAATTGCACTTTCAAGCGAGCGAAAAAGTAAAAAGCAGGTTGAGTTGTTAAAACTCGACCTGCTTTTTCATAACGAAAACGGAACTACGATTTACGTAGTTCCGTAGAAATCCACCGGCTATGCCGGTGGAAAGTAATAAGAGCTTTAGCTTCAAGCAATTGCGCGCTATACGAAAAAGCTCCTTTGTGCTAAACTAAAAGTAAGACTCTTAACTACACATAAGAAAGTACAAAGGAGGACGTTAAATGAAAAATCAAGATAACGACACAAATAGTTTAGCGCATGGTATATTTATTTGACATAATTTATCAGGCGTGCTATAATAGGTACATCGTCGAATCGAAGTACCTCTAAAAACACTTTTTGGAAGTATGAAAAATTTTATATTGTATTTAGTAATACGCGGATATATATCGCGTAAATTTTTTCAATGTGCGTTCGCTTTAGCGAACTGTATGTGGGAAAATTTTTTTGAATGTAGTTCGCGTATGAGAACAAATAGTGAGGGCACTTGTAAGATAAGTTCGTACTGCAAAAAATGAAATCGGTTTTCAAGAATATGAAACGATAAATTCCTGTCGCGGCAATCAAAGGGCACGTGCCCTTTGCGTATCTTTGAGAAAATACGCAATATTGATAAGCAAAATATTAAAAGGAGTGTTAAATTTATGAAAAAACACGGTGTAATCTTCCTACTCGTTTTATGCGTCGCTTTTATGTCTTTTTTGGGCGCTTGCAAAACAGAGGATAAAAAGGAAAATTATGAAACAGTTCCTATTTTAGAAGATGTCCGCCCGGAAGAAGAAAAAATGAACACCTTTACGGACTTGAACGGAAATGAGGTTACTTATAATATGAATACACGCAGAATCGTCGCTCTTTCAGGTGCCGGCGATTTAGTCGCCTTCGGTATCCGCCCTCTTGCTGTGAGCGGAAGCACGACTACTTCGGGTTACGAATCCTTTTTCAAAGGCGTCGATTTGCTCGATTATAATACTCCCTTTAATGCGGAAGAAATATTGAGCTATAAACCGGAATTTATTCTCGTCTATCAGAATATGGAGCAGGACAACATCGATAAACTGACAAAAATCGCGCCTGTAATCCCTCTCTATCGGGAGAGTTTTGATTTTGAGGTGCGGCTCGGTTACATAGGAGAAATTTTCGGATTGGAGGAAAACGCCGAAACGCTCATTGAATACGCCGAGCAGGTAAAGGAAGCTCAACTTGCGAAAATAGAAGGAATGGGGATTAAAGATAAAACGGTTTCTATTTTTTATTATGCCCAAGGCGTCTCAATTCCGCCTACGGATTCCTGGTATTTCAATAAAATTATTTACGACTATCTCGGAATGAAAAGATTGCCGATAGCGGAGGAATTTCTGGAAAACGCAGATAATCCTTTTACTCCGATTAGTAACGAGTCGCTGCGCAATTACGAGGGAGATATAGTGATTTACGCCGATTTGAGCGCGGCGGGACTGGAACCGGAAATTCCTGAGATTCTGCAAACCAATCCCGGTTGGAAAACTTTGACTGCGGTCCGCGAAAACAGAGTAGGAGTGATAGACGCTACTCTCTATACCGAAAAAGACGTTCTTTATTTGCAGGCACAGTACGACGGCATTATAAAAGCATTTGAAAAGGCAACGGCAAAATGAGAGAAAAATTACGCCGCAGGGAAAGAAAATTATATAACGGCACGAAATTCGTTATTTGCATGTCGGTGGGCTGCGGACTGCTGCTTATTTTTATGATAGGTTTCATGTATTTCGGCGCGGAAAAAATTTCATTCGCCGATTTATGGAACGGATTGTTTCATTTCGACGAGGGAAATTTTAATCACGTCGTCGTGCGCGACATGAGGCTGCCGCGTCTGCTGGCGGATATTATGGTCGGAGTCTCCCTGTCGGTCGCGGGTGCGGTCATGCAGGGGAATACCAAAAATCCTATGGCGGATTCGGGAATCATGGGAATCAGCTCAGGCTCTATTTTTGCCGTGGTATTCATGATGATTTTTTTGCCCGACGCGAGCCGCTTGGAGCGTATCGGTTATTCCTGTCTCGGCGCCGGTATTTCGACCATGATGATTTACCTTGTCGCGTTTATAGGCAAAAAGGGGATTACCCCCGAAAGAATGGTGCTTTCGGGCATGGCGATTTCCACCCTTTTTTCCTCGATTACCTCCGGGATTGTTCTCAAAGAGGGGCTGACCTCTGAAATGCTGAAATATACGGCGGGAAGTTCCGCGAATGCAATCTGGATGGATGTATCCGTTTCCGCTCCTTTCTTTCTCGCGGGGTTTGCTCTCGCATTGATGATTTCCCGCTCTTTGACCGTAATGAATTTGGGCGACGACGTATCCAAAGGATTGGGGGCAAATACCGCTATCATCAAACTTTCCAGCACTTTGGTCGTGCTTGTCCTTTCCGCGATAGCGGTCATCATCATAGGCCCGGTCGGTTATGTGGGGCTGATGGTTCCGCATATCGTGCGTCACTTTGTCGGAACGGACTACCGTTTGGTGCTTCCTTCCTGTGCGGTGCTCGGAGCATTATTCGTCGTAGTGGTAGATCTCATTGCCCGCATTATGATTGCGCCGCTTGAATTTCCTGTCGGTATCCTGATCACTATGATAGGCGTACCGTTCTTTATCTTCGTGTCCCGCAGACAACGCGGAGATGCGTTCGGAGGATGAGAGTACGGATATGAATATCGGCTTAATAAAAAAAGAGAAGTCGCCTATGCTCCGAGGTACCGTTATAAATATAGTCTTGGCGGGGCTTTTGCTCATCGTCTTTTTTTTCGGGTGTAATGTGGGCCAGTACCGCATGAGCATAGGAAAAGTATTTGAAACGCTCTTCGGCGGGGGCGATGAAAGTTCTCGCCTCGCATTGTTTGAATACCGCCTTCCGAGGCTTTGCCTCGCGATTCTCGTCGGTCTCGGCATGGGTATGTCGGGCGTAGTCATGCAGGATTTGCTGCATAACGACCTCGCTTCGCCCGGAACGCTCGGCGTCAGCGCGGGCTCGGGATTATTGGTTACGGTGTATGTAGCGCTGCTGCAAACGAATAACAGCAGCGCCATACTTTTGCCTGTCCTTGCGCTTTTGGGCGGTTTGGGCTCGGCAGGATTGATATTTTTACTCGGCACCAGCCGAAAAAAAAGACTGCAACCTACCCGCCTTATCATGACGGGCGTGGCGATGAGCAGCGCCTACGGCGCCGTCGGTACATTTATGATGCTTTTGCTCGACGACAGCCAGCTGGAATTTTTGCAGCGCTGGCAGGCGGGGGAATTGTGGGGCGTGCGGTGGGATTATATCGTCGTATTTGCAATCTGGATACTCTTATTCGGCTTTATGACCTATCGCGGCGGCCGTACCTTGAACGTGATTAACGTGGGCTACGATATAGCCCGCGGGCTGGGTGTCAATGTGGGCAGACAATTCATATATCTTTCCTTGTGCGCAGTGGCTCTGTCCTCCGCGTCGGTCGCATTTGGCGGAAATTTTTTCTTTCTCGGTCTGATTGGTCCGCATATTGCGCGGCGGCTCGTCGGAACGGATGCGCGCGTTCTATTGCCGGCTTCGGGCATTGTTGCGGGAATCATCGTATTGCTTGCCGATATGCTCGTACAGGGCTGGACGTTTCTCGCCAATATTCCCACGGGAATCGTGATTTCTGTACTGTCCGTACCGTATTTTTTGTATCTGCTCATGAAGGCGTAAGGAGAAAGAATGGAAAACAGCATTGTTACACGCGATTTAAGTATCGGTTATGACGGAACGATTATCGTGCCTTCTCTGAATTCGGAGATTCATCGCGGAAAAATTACGTCGATTATCGGCGCGAACGGCTGCGGAAAATCGACCGTATTAAAGGCGGTGGGGCGGATTATTAAATCGGAATCGGGCTGTATCATCATCAACGATACCGATATTAAAACTCTGAAAAACAAGGAAATTGCAAAACAGATGGCAATTCTTCCGCAATCTCCTACGGCTCCCGGTACGCTCACGTGCCGCGAACTCGTTGCATATGGACGATTTCCCTATCAGAAGGGCTTCGGAAAACTTTCCAAAGAGGATAAGGAGATTATCGATTGGGCCTTGGAAGTGACCAATATGATTGAGTTCCGCGACAGAGAAATCGCCTGCTTATCCGGTGGGCAGAGGCAAAGGGTCTGGATTGCCATGGCGCTCGCACAGCAGACGGGGATTATTTTGCTCGACGAGCCTACAACGTATCTCGACCTCGCGCATCAGTTGGAGGTACTCGAACTTTTGAAGCATCTCAACGAGGGACAGCATACGACAATTGTCATGGTACTGCATGATTTGAATCTCGCTTCGAGGTACTCCGATTATCTGCTTGCCATGTACGACGGAAAAATAGACCGTTACGGAGAGCCGAAGGACGTGATGACGAAAGAAATGCTCGCGCATTGTTTTCGGATAGACGGAGATATTGTGACGGACAGCAGGAGCGGTAAACCCATGTGTCTTTCTTTCGATTTGATAGATAACCGCTTCGACGTTGCTCTCGCGAAGGACGACAGAGGATAATATATGAAAAAGAGAAGGTTCGGGACGGTTTTTATCGCGCTTGTTTTATGTTTGTCTTTTTCCTCCTGCAACGGCGGAAAAGAAGGAGGAGTCAAGGAGTGGGGCATTGAGTACGAGGCGGTTCCGCTCGATTTTTCGGGCGTACAAACGGTTTTGCTCGATTGTCCGCAGGAATTGAACAGTATGCAGGATTTGAGCGATTTTATGGATTACTGTGTATTTTACGGGAGTCAAGAGGAAATACAGTATGCAACTCTGACGGACGAATATGCGGCGGTCGTCCGCGAGGACCCCTTTTATCAATACCGTTGGGCGGGGCAGTACGGAAATCTTTCTCATAATTTTGCTATCGGTTATGCCGACGGGAGGCTCGACGAAAATATGTTTGGAATCATGGCGGGGTTCGTCCCGTATGCGTTCAAAAGCTACGAGTTGAAGGAGGATAATGTTAAGGTCGTCAATTATGAATACTATCAAGAGGTTCTGAAAGAGGAAAAAAACAGAAATTACGCGGCGGAGGATTTTGCGCTATATCGCAATAACAAAGGGTTCGTTTCCGTCGAAAACAGCGAGCAGCTCTTTTATGCCGCGGCAAAAGGGTATATGCCGGTTCCCGTCAGGGGAAGCTCGGCGGAAAGTATGTTGTCCCGCGCGCTGGGAATTCTCAATCGCATATTGGAGGAGGATATGAACGAAACGGAAAAAGTCCGCCGTATCTATTCCTATCTCATTTGTGAAAATACCTACGATTATGAATCCTTTTTATATAAAGACAGCGAGCATACCGATTATACCGCTTATTTTTTGGAGGGCGTATTCGACAGCAAGAATGCCGTCTGCGACGGGTTGGCAAAAGCCATGACGCTCCTTTGCCGTTTGGAAGGCATAGAGGCCTACCATATCGGCGCGGTAAGCTCTGCAGGAGGGCACGCTTACAACTATATCAAAGTGGACGGCAGCTATTATCTTTGTTGTCCGACGAACGGTTCGTCCGTCAGCTCTTGGGAAGGCAAGCGGTTCCATTATCATACGTATTCCTATTTCCTCACCGATTTTTATACGTCGTCGCCTTCGTGGGATTTCGCATCGGGGCAACTTCCCGAAATCGGTGAGCAGGTAAAACAGACGGAGAAATATGATTATTGGGATAATGCTTTTGTCGAAGTGGACGGCAAAAAATACGATTTATCTCCCGAAACGACGGAGGAGGCCGTCGCCGTATTGGAAACGGTGGGCGAAAACGCCGAGGAGAGCGGCCTGATTATGCAGATTGAACTCAACTGTTCGTACGATATTGCCGCGGAAGCGTTTGAGGAGATAGAGGAAAAATACGACGTAATGAAGCTGAATAACGGTTCCTTCGGCGGAGAAAAGTTATATGCGTTCGTATTTGGCGGAGGTGCGGCATGAAAAAGATTAAGAGGTCCGCAGTACTTATTATCGCGTTTTGCTTCGCGGCGGCAGCTTTTGCGGGCTGTACGGAGAGTGGAAGCAGTGAAAGCGCCAATCACGAAAAGACCTACGAACAAATTGCAGAAACCCTGACCTTTATCGACGAAATGCCTGAAACGGATTTGCCGCGCCCCGAGCGGGAAATCGGCAGCCGCGAGGAATTTATAGATGCGCTCGACTATCTTTCTTTTTACCGCGTAAATGAGGAAATATCCTTTGAAATCAGCGAGGAGTATGCGTCTACTTTCTATAACGCATATCAGGAATTTAGTCTCGTATGCGAAATTTCTCAATTATCCGATTTCTATCCGATATTTTTATCCGATGAATATTATGCAAAGTATCGTATTCTGTCCGTGGATTTCCGTATCCGCGATTTTGCGGACGACGCGCCGACCGTCCTGCCCGATTCCGTCACGGTCGTTTATCCGTTCGATTATACGGCGTACTTAAACGGGCGCGGGGAAAATTTTGAGGATTTTCCGCTCGTGCGGGAAAATAAAGGGGAAGTGGCGGTCGAAAATTCCGAACAGCTTTGGTATGCCGCAAACAGGGGATATTTACCCGTCCCCAAAGAAGGGAGCGTTGCGGACGAAATATTTTCCGAGGCAAAAAACGTCCTTCGCCGCATTATTTCCGACGATATGACCGACCTCGAAAAATTAAAGGCTATCTATAATTATCTTTGCTGTGAGATACGCTATGACCGCGCCACGGCTAATTCCGGCGCGCAGGATCTGATAAGCGCGCAATGCTACTATCTCGAAGGTGTATTTCTCAATCGGCTCGCCGTCTGCGACGGAAAAGCAAAGGCTTATTGCCTCCTTGCGGCGATGGAGGGTATTCCTGTCCTGAGGGCGACCGCCGACCGCGAGGATTTCAGCGGGCATGCCTATAATTATGTGCAGCTCGAAGAAAAATGGTATTTGTCTTGCACGACTTTCGGTTCGAACGAGCTGAATTTCGGCAGCGAGGAACAGCCCGATATTATGCTCGTTTCCTCTTATAACATGTTTCTCACCACTTACGAGACGCCGTACGGCGACGAGGGCTGGGGATATGATTCGGGTATGTATCCCGAAATTGCCGAGGTAATCGAAACCGAAGCGTTCGATTATTGGGCTCAGGAGTTCTCATTCCCGAACGGAAAAACGCTCGATTTGACGGTTTCCGATTATTCCGAATTGAGCGAGCTTGCAGAGGCTGTCCTCTCTTTGGAAGCGGAGGGGAGCATACAATTTGAATTCCGCGCCGAAAACGGATTTTCCGCAGACGGCGATATTCTCGATAAGCTCAGCGAAGATTTCGCAAATTACGATATTCGCCTGATACAGAACCGACCGCTCGACGCGCAGTTGTACGGGTGTATCCTTACGGCTGCAAAGTATTGAGCGATGGTATACAAAAAATTTTTTAAGGAGTTTGGTATGACCAAAAAGAAAAGTGTTTTGACTTTACTGATGGGCCTGTTTCTGCTTTCGTCATCGTTTGCGTTTGCTGCATGTAAGGAAGACGCCTCCGACGACGAAACGGATACCCTTGCTTTGGAAAGGCGCATCGAATATGTCCTCAACAATTATGAGGACAATGACGACGGACTGTATACCGAGGAGTCTTTTAAGGCTCTGACGGACGCGCTTGCGGAAGCGCAGGCGGTTTTACAGGACGAAAATTCGACGCAGGAGGAAATAGACGCGGCGGAGAAAAAGTTGACGGAAGCAATGAATGCACTCGTCACGCAATTCCAGCCGAATTATACCATCGATGAAATCGCGGTGATGATAGCTGAAATCGGCTCGAATTACACGCTGGAAGTGACCGACTATTACAGCGAAGGCGCTACGCAGGAAAAGCCTCTTTCCTATAAGGTATACTATACCTCGGACGGTACCCGATATAACGAAAATATGAACTACGGGGTAACTCCCTATGACGGATATGTGCACTCTTTCAGTTTCGACAAAGAAACGGGCGACGTCGCCATGGGCAGAGTGTATATGAAGCAGGACGCTTCTCCCATTGTCTATCTGTTCGACGATGAGCTTTGGCGGGTAAATACCAGCCTTGCCGACCTCGAAGAATACGAGTTTTGGGCAAACGGTCCCGCGGATTTCCGCAACGTGGCGGGGACGAATCTTTATACCTGTTCCAACGACGTATATTACGAAAGGCTTTCCGACCCGATTTTGTCGGGGTATTTATGGGAGGGAGAATTAGACCAAGCAATTGGGGGCGTATCTCTCGAAGTCCTGGAAGGGGACGTAATCGAATTTTCTTTCTACGGAGAAACGCAGGAAGATAAAATTTTCAGTTATAAGGTTACGAATATCGAAAAGACAGAGCTTGACGCCGTAGCCGACTACAAGACGGAAAATCCGGAGTATAAAACTTCTTATAATCCGAAAGGGATTCTGAGCGATTTGGATACTAACTACCTGATTGACAGCGGCTACCGCCTGCAATTCGATGTGTTCACCTCCTCGGCGGGGCTTGCGGGAGAGACTCCCGATTACTCGGTTACGGGGGTATATGAGGAATACGGCGATTATAAATATTGGTATTCCTCCCGCGGGAACGGAGTGATTCCTATGTCGGACGGATTATACAGCGTGGAGGTCAAGGACGGGAAGGCTTCTCTCGGAGATGCGGTTGAAGATTATACCATTGAGGATTATAATTTCTATACTTATCTGATTGGTTTATATTCGGATTTCGTCAACCTTGAAGGAACGGAGGAATACTATATCGATTTGAACGAGAACGGCGAGGTCAAAGGCTTTATGTCCCGCGTTTTCGGCGTCGGCGGCAATATAAAATCCGTATCTATCAGCAAGAGCGACGAAAAAAAGCTGGTCTTGTCCCTTTGGAGCGATTATTCGGATGCCACGCACCAAAACCGCGAAGGGCTTATGCTCCGTGCCGTGCTGAACAATTCAAGCAGCGCAAAGACGGAGGAAATAGAGAACTTTATCGATTCTTTGTCCTCTCTCGAAGCTCTGAACGATAAGATTGCCGAAGCGGAGGAATACACGAAAGGAAATTACACGGAGAGCAGTCTCGCCGTATTGCAAGAGGCGATTTCGCAGGCAAAAGCGGTAGTTGCCGACGAGGGCAGGACGGCGGAGGAGGTCGAAGCGGCGCGGACGGCATTGGAAAATGCCATCAGCGGTCTCAAAACGCCGGCAGACCCTCAGACGAACGGAAAGCTCAAAGCGGCCGTTGCGCGCGGTAAGCTGTATACGGCGGCAAATTATACGAGGGACAGCTATGCGGCTCTGGATTCGGCTATAAAGGAAGCGGAGGAACTTCTCAAAGCGGAATTTACGACCGAGGACGGAACGGCGGCTGTCACGGCAATCGAAAAGGCGATAAGAGGGCTTGTCGAGCTCGCAGATAAAACCGCTTTGGAGGAAGCGATTGCCGAAGCAAAGAAAATTTCTACCGAAGGCATGACGAAGGAAAGCACAACGGCTTTGGAAACCGCGCTCGCCGCGGCGGAGTCGGGCATTGAAAATCAGGAGCTTACCGCAGGGGAAGCAAAAACGATTCTCGAAACGCTGGAAAAGGCAATCGAGGGGCTTGAACCTCTTGCTGAGAATAAAAATGAACTGACAGAGCTGTATGAACAAATCAAGGATATTAAAAACGACGACGGAAAATATACGGCAAGCAGCTACAAAGCGTTTGACGCGGTTCGTTCCTATACAGCCGAGGCTTTGAAAGACGAACAATTATCCGAAGCGGATTGCGCCGAGCTTCTTATCCTTTTACAAGGGCGGTATGAGGAGCTGGAAACCGCAGAATCTTCCTCCGGTTATATAAAGTTCTCGGATATAACCAAGTTTATCGACTCGAATAAGATTTCGGGGGCGAGCAATTTCACGCTGAAAGTCACGGAAAACGGAGTTACGCGCGAATATGTGTTTTCCGATAAGTATTTTTACGATGAGGCGAACAAGAGCGGATATATTTGGTTTGAAGGTTTTCCCCATACGTTCACGATAGGCGAAAACGGTTTCGTGCTTGGCGACATGGTGATGAAAAACGGCGGAACAATCCCTTATATCACACAGCTTTTGGACTCAATCGGAGATTCATATCTCCTTACGGAGGACTGGGCGGCGCGTATCGGAAATACGAATGAATGGTTCAGTACGGACGTCAACTTTGCTCTCTTTATTCCCGAATATCAGGAACTGATTTCCGATTTCGGCTTTGGCATGGCGCTGGAAGGCAACGTGCTTACCTTTACGGTTTGGGGAAAATCTTCCCTTTCGATTCCTGCGTTTGACGGCGCCACAGAAGGTGAAAAAGTCAGCCTTTTGAGGACGGAAAAACTTTGGTCGGCGACAATCGAAAAGGTAGGGGAGTCTTCTGCCGCAGATGTGGAAAAGTGGCTCGAAAGCGTTTCAAAGGGGCGCGTTTCTGCGGAGGATATTACGGACATATTCGCAGGCATGGGCGATAATTATACCTCGACGGCGTTTGGAGACGAATCGGGCTTTATCAGAACGGAAAAATATTATTTCGACGGCGAAAGCGGTTATATCCTGATTGACGGCGTCGTCAAGGAAATCTGGCTCGTGGAGGGCAGTATCGAAATCGGCGGAACGGTGTATGTAGACGGCGCTCCCGCGACGACTCTCGAACAGCTTGTACCTTCTCTCGCATTTCTCAAAGAGCTGACGGCGGAAGAGCTTACATTGGCAGAGACGAAAGACTCAACCAGCTATTATAAACTTTCCGAGGAAAACGAGCAAAAACTTGCCCTTGCGCTGGGAGTCAAAGGGGAGCTTTATCTGAGCGTAAACGGCTCCGGTGAGCTGTGTATTCTAGTGGGCGGAGTCAATGCTTATCAAAAGCCCGATTATATAGTTATTTCTCATGTCGGTTCTACGCAAAACGCAGATATAGAGAAATTGCTTTCCGTATAACTCAAATAAAAAAATCCGACATACGTTCGGCGCCATGGCGCCGGACGTATGTTTCGGAAACCGAAGGTAGGTCAAAGATGAAAAAAATTGCTTTTTACGGAAAAGGGGGAATCGGAAAATCGACGACCGTTTCCAATGTCGCGGCGGCGCTCGCGCGGCTCGGATATCGCGTTTTTCAGATAGGGTGCGACCCTAAATCGGATTCCACTATCCTGCATAACGGCGGAGAGCGCATCGAAACGGTACTTGACGTGATGCGCCGCGGCGGCGGACAAAGCGAAAAGGAGTTCGTCAAAGAAGGGAGCGACGGAGTATTTTTAGTGGAAGCGGGTGGTCCCGTTCCCGGCACGGGCTGCGCGGGGCGGGGAATCATTGCCGCATTCGAGCAGCTCGATTCCCTGTCCGTTTATGAGAAGTATCGCCCCGATTTCGTTTTGTACGACGTCTTGGGCGACGTAGTGTGCGGAGGCTTCGCTATGCCTATCCGAAACGGTTATGCCGACGAGCTTTACGTGGTAACTTCGGGAGAGATGATGTCTTTATATGCGGCGGACAATATCGTGCGCGCCGTGAAGAATCAGGGACGCTTGGGGTATGCCCGCGTAAAGGGACTCATTCTGAACAAAAAGAACGTAGAGAAAGAGGACGAGACCGTAGCAAAAGCCGCGCAGGAAATGGAAACGCAGGTCGCTTTTGTCTTTCCGCGCGATAAAATTGTTCAGGAGGCGGAAGCGAGCCGCAAGACGGTCGTGGAAGCATTTCCCGAAAGCGAAATGGCGCGCCTGTATTTACGTTTTGCGGAGAAGATAGCCGATGAATGAACCTGTTACCGCTCGTACACTCAAAAAAACGCCTTATTTTTCTTCGGCTTCGGTTGCCTGCGCGGAACATTGTGCGATGGATGTGCTTTTAGAGGAAATCGTCGGCATCGGCGGGTTAGACGTTTTGGTAATCGGAGTAGGGGAATGTTGTTTTTATTCCCGAAAGATAGAATTTCCCGCAGGCAGAAAAAATTGGGCTTATCAGCTGACGGATACCGAAATCGTCCTTGGCGATTTGAGCGGGATAGAACGCGCTCTGGAAGAAATGTCCCGCACCGAAAATCGAATCGTATGTATTCTTACCTGTATTCCGTGCCTCATGAACCTCGATATAGAGAGCTTTATCGGGACGAGGTTTGAAAACGTCGTTTGTATTTCCGCTCCCGATTACGCGGGAATATCTTCCTATGATTGTCTGTCGGATTTGTACTATGTTCTGTTGAAGGATATAAAGCCCAATCCGATTGAAAAAGTACAGGTATGGAGAGGCGGAGGGGAGGAGCGCAGTTTTGCGGACATCAGAGAAAAACTGAATGCGAAAACGCATATCGTTCAATCCGAGAAATTCTTGAGACTTCTTTCGCATCTGTCCGCGCGATATTCTTTGGAAACGATTGACGACGTACATTTTCACGATTTTGATTTTTACCGCGCGCGCGGTAATCTTTTGGGGATTACAGAGCGGGAAATAGAAGAAGCGGAAGATATTACAAAGAAATTGAAGGGGCTTTCGCGGCTGGACATATATGCTCCGTTTGCGTATGAATATGCTTTATTTTTACAAAAATACGGGGTACGCGTGCGCCGTATCTTATTCGACGGATTTTGCGGGGACGCCTATGCTCGCTGTAAGGCGCTGAAAGAGGATACGGAAATAGTGCTGTATCACGACTCGCGGATTTTGCGGGAGAGTGAGGCTGTACTCGACTTATCCGATTGCGGGGAGGAGATTTCCGGTCTGTACGGATTTCACCGATTGCTTTATTTATTGAGGAGGACGCTTCCATTATGCCGTTAAACAAATATGCCGCATTTCCTTCCGCCCGAATGGAGGCGTTTTATCTCGCTTCGCGGTATCGTGACCTTGCGATTATTGATTTTTCCACGAATGGACACGGCGTTTATAATTACGGGCATCTTATGCGTTTGGCTCCGGGAAGGGCACAGTCGGCGTTTTATTCCGTACCTTTAACGGAAGTCGATATAGCGCTCGGCAATTTTTCCCGCTTGTATACTGCCGCGGAGGAAGCCGCTCGGGACGGATATAAAAATATCCTGCTTTTGCCGTCCTCTATCGGCAGCGTGCTCGGTTTCGATTTCAAAGCGTACGCCGAAGATATATCCCGCGTATCGGGGGTAAATATGTTCACGCTCCCGTTAAAACTCTCGGACGATTTTTACAGCGGGCGCGAAGCCTTTCTGTTTTCCATGGTCCGTTTTGTCGGAAAAGAAAAGTCCTTTGCCGAATCCGCCTTCAATTTGCTGGGGGGAGACGCGACTTATCAGGCGCAGTGCGACCATATATATCTCTCCGAGCTGATAGAGAGTTCTTTCGGCCTGAAATTAAATATCGACAGCACCCGAAACGAACGAGTGGAGGCATGGAAACATATCGGAAATGCAAAAATCAATATCGTTACCTCCCGATATGCCGTACGTACGGCGGAATACCTGAAAGAAAAATTCGGTACGCCGTATGTATATATATATCCACTCGGAAAAGCCGCGCAGGATAGCGCTTTAAGGGAAATATCCGATATTTTAGGACGAACGTTTCATAGCGAAAGGGACGAAATATATGATTTTGCCGTTTTACAGTTTTCAAATATTCTCTGCGCGGAGGAAAGGGGCGTCATATGTTATACAGATACGGACAGAGCGCAGGGATTAAAAGATTTTTTGGAAACTGTCGGGTTAAATCCGCAGTGTTATTGCACGCATAAAAACGGGGATTTTCCGTATTTGGCTTTGGACGAGGTGATTGAAAAATTTCATGACAGCAACGATATTGTCCTTTCCTGCGACAGTGTATGCAGGCAGGTTCGGTGCGGGATACCCGTCGAATATACGGGAATTTCATACGATTTGCAGGTTCCCCTTCGGGACGCACGAATCGGGACGGAAGGCGCATACCGTCTGATGGGAGCAATAACGAAAAAATTGCTTGGATGATTTTTCTCGTCCCTAAATATACGCTTCTTTGCCTCAAGGGAAAAGGAATATAACGGTAGAGAGCTAGGTTCACTTTTTATCGACCATATCAAAACATACGGTTTATCGCTAAACATGTGATAAACCGTATTACTTTATAGTTTTAAGGGGAAATTAGCCACCACTTGAAGTGGGGGTATAAAAAAAGTTTTAGCAAGAATAATTCTCCTGTGTTATAATAAGTGAGGGTGCCAACCACAATAAAGAACACAGGAGGATTTGTCAATGACTGACACAAATAGTTTAGCCCAACCCGTATATAGGGTGCGAGCATGGCTGCAAATACTGCTACGCCTGCTTTATGAAAAGGTTTACGGGGCATGAAGAACCGTGGGGCGAGTTTATCGACGTAAAATATTGGAAGCCGATTGCCCGCCCCGAAAAGTACGCGGGAAAGGAGATATTCATAGGCTCCGTCACAGACCCCTATCAGCCGTGCGAGGAAACCTATCGGCGCACTCGTGCAGTTTTGGAACAGCTGCAAGGCAGCGGGGCAAAGCTGTCCATCGCCACCAAATCAG